>JAEEGG010008410.1_pt1 | contig 23427 bp, 15 predicted proteins | sample 9134161 | NCBI WGS metagenome assembly JAEEGG01 (sample SAMN16246543, study PRJNA631951) | gut metagenome | biome: gut microbiome; feature: rumen; material: CR-attached | host: Bos | place: Iran: Karaj | collected 2018-10
GAGAGTTCTCGAACAAGATCGCAGCAGAAAAATACGAGCAGGTCAGAAAGGCTGTCGGTTTCGGCAGGATCTGATCCCCTGTTACAATTCGAATTCGTCCATACCGGCGCCGATCTTTGTATCAGCGTCTGTTGTTTTTACTTTGTATGTTCCCTTGAATCCCGTTATCTCCGCGATGCCGTCTTCGTTTGTAACCACTTCGGCATCCGTGTGCCACCTGTTAAAGATGAGATCGTGCAGGAGATGGTACGAAGGTTTCTCGCTGTTATCAAGTCTAAGAAATCCGCTCGGTGCGTTAAGCCATGCGCCGTCCGTAAAATCCCATGTGGTGATCGCCTGTACATTCGGATCTTCAAACAGCAGGGTGTACATCTCTTCCATCTGCTCCGCCTGACGCTGCTCGCCTGCGGGCGTGGAAGGCCATTCGTCCGCCGTGACCACAAAATCGTTAAGATCATCAAGTTCCGCCGGAACAAGATAGTCACCTGACGTGAGTGTGTTTTCCGTAAAGTGAATCGGAAGACCGAACCTGCCAAACCTTTCCAGCACATCCAGGATCTTCTCTTTGCCCCAGTATCCCTGGTGCTGGTGCGACTGGATGCCGATGGCGGTTATGGGCACGCCCGCATCGAGGCAACGCTCTATGAGCTCTTCGTACTTCGGGGAAGTGTTGAAATCGTTGAGCAGCAGCTCCGCTTCGGGATTGGCAGATCTCGCCGCATCGAAAACGGTCTTTACCAGAGGGACCTGACCGTACTCGTTGCACACTCTCGTTACTGCATTATCGTATTTGTCGAAGACGGGCATGATGACGACTTCGTTGATGACATCCCACATGTCTATGATGCCTTTGAAGCCTCCGACCTCTCTGCCTATGCGTCCCGTGAGTTTATCAAGTATCGTCTCATTGTCGTACTTCATGAGCCAGTCGGCGCATACCGTATGCCAGACGAGCGGATGTCCCTTTACCGTGACGCCGCGCTCTGTAAGATACTTTGCTGCCTGCATTCTGCTCTCAGTCTGAGGGCAGCCTTCTTCGGGTTCAAATGTTCCGAGATAGAACGGCAGCGTGGCATAGTTGAACACCTTTACCCACTTGTCCATCCTGTCCTTGTAGAAGGCCTTCTTCTCTTCGTCTTCAGCCTGGAAATAATCGACAAAATCAAAACCGCCGCAGCCGAACAGGAACTTATGGCTTGTCTGTTCGATCTTAAGGCGCCTGCCCGCAAGAGGTCTTCCTTCGTCATCGGTAAATCTTATTAACTTAGTGGACTTTCTGTGATCAAGATCTGCCATAAATTGCCTCCTGCGCTCAGGCCGAAATAATCAAAAACCTTTCTCTGCCAGTTCCTTTGCAAGCAAGGAATAGAAATCCGTTATGTCGCTTATCCTGAACATCGACTCCGTTGCAACATTCTTTGACAGAGGCATATGCTTGAGATCTATCTCATCCCAATGGGACACACCCCTCCTTGTCGTGCTTCTCACTATACCACGGAAGTTCCCCCACTGTGCGGATGCAGGCGTTACCAGTCCGTCACTCTCGCCTTCGATGCGTTTGATGAAATTCCTGGGTATCGACAGCAGATAGTTCCCCTTTGCATGGTCCGCCACGAAAGCAAAGCTCTGGCAGTAAACACCTTTGGGCAGGGGATTTTCTTCATTGAATCTTGCGGCAGCTTCAGTCGTAAAATCGGTCATTATGTGATAGAAGTCCGGCTGGCTGTCTCCGTATATCCTCATCCATATGTTGGATGTAAAGCTGACCAGGCGTACGAACCAGCGTCTCATCTGAAAGACGCGGTCCAAGGCCTTCGAGCCGTGGTGCGGTGTGCCTATGGTCGTGATGGATGCAACGCAGTCCTCGAGATGGTATTTCGAGACACAGCGCCTTATGTCGACGCCGCCTTTGGAATGCGCTATGACATTGATCTTGGAAGCACCGCTGTCCTCTAGGATCTCCTTGATCCTGCCCGCGAGGAAATCAGCGTTGTGTTCGATAACGGCATTGCAGTCCTGGCCGCTGAAATAGATCCTGCAGCCGGACTGTTCCAATGCCTTGGGGATCCTGCCCCAATATTTAAGCCATCTGTCATCTCTCCTGCTCATGCCGTGAACGAGCATGACAGGATATTTGAGTTGCCTTGTCACGTTGTGATCAGCCTGCGGCTACGGGCTCGAAAACGAGTTCGATATTTCCGGAACCGAAAAGGTCTTCGTCTACTTCAACGTCGAAAATGATGTTTCCGTTCTCTATCTTTCCAACGGAACCGGTATCGTAGCCGTCAACATTGAATGTTATCGTATCGCCTTCGACAGTGTAGGTACCGTATCCCTCTGCAGTCTCAAGCGAGGACTCATCAGCTGCGATCGCTTCTTCGATCTGATCACCGAGATCAGCCTTCATTGCATCATAACTGTCATATCCGAGCAGCGAAGCATAGTCTTCCAGTTCGTCGACTGAAGTAGCTCCGAATGCAGACATGAACATGATATCCAGATTGTCGTTGATGTAAACCTTAAGGGATTCTACCAGGGAATCGGTATCAAGAGCGATATAGCATGTGCCGTCGTCATAGATCGAGAGGGTCCAGGTTGATAAAACACTGCCTTCCATAGCCATATCAACACCGAGAGAACCGGTGAGACTTTCAGCGAGAATGCTCGTCATGTCGTATACTGCGACATAATCACCTATAATGTCACAAACGGGAAGCGAGTATGATAAGTAATCAAAGATCGCGCCGAAATCATCGCTCTTAAGATTGGTTACTATCCACTCATCGTCGTCCTTCTCGAACTTGATGGTAAACTCGTATTCCTTTGTATCGAGGTCTTCAATGGCATCCACGATATCGTCTATGTCTTCATAATCTCCGTCGTCCAGGTCCTCAAAGTCTGCCATGGAAAAAGTAATGTCGCATGTAGCCTTCTTGCCGTCGATCTTAACGGAGCCGGAGTCGATCTCATATGTCATGGTATCTTTCATCGCATCGGCATATTCCTGGAAATCATCCGTACGGAGATCCATGTCCAGAATGAGTTCCAATGCCTCGGCAACCTCGCCGTCATCTTCTTCGTTTGAACACTTGAGGATCTTGCCGGCATCTGCAGATATGACTGCATCACCGAAATTCTCGGCAGCCTCGATGACTGCCTTCTGGCCAAAGATCATGTCGCAGGAAGCAAGTGATGTGAGCATTGCTGCCGCTACGGTAACTGCTCCTGCCTTTTTTGCAATACTTGAGATTCTCATATATTTCCCCTCCACTATTGAATATTGTAATTATACTAATACGTCACATGTTATTCCACACGCGTACTTACAGCCACTTCTTGATCTTGAAGAAGATGAGGCACCCCAGGAAGATCAGGATGCTGATTCCTATAACTATAGGATATGCGATCGGCGACTGAAGCTCCGGCATATAGACGAAGTTCATTCCGTACCATCCGGTGATGAGCGTGAGCGGCATGAAGATACTGGTGATGACCGTAAGGACAGTCATTATCCGGTTCTGCTTGATGTCGATCTGCGTCTGATTAAGATCCCTTACCTGTGCGGCATAATCAGACAGAGAGGTCGTAAGATCATGCAGGGTCTGGACTCTCTGGCTGACAAGGCGGAAGTACCTCTCGTTGTTATCCTTGAAGAAGCCGTTCTCGTCCTCTTCGAATTCCTGGCTCAGGTCCAGAAGCTGGGCATAATGTGACCTGAGGTCTCTGAGCTCGCTTCTGATGTCGCTCAATTCCCTGATCAGATCTTCTGATTCGCCGCTTAATATCTCCGATTCGATCTGATCCAGTCTCACATCGTACTTCTCGAGCAGTATGAAGTCTCTGTGGATGATGCTCTCCAGGAAGTCATAGAGGAATCTCTCGAGGCAGGGATTGATGCACTTTTTTGTCGAAGCTATCTTCTCGATTATCTTCGAAGCAAAGCCTTCGTCATCGATGAAGACTACGCCCTTCTCATCCAAAGCGAACGCAAACTTGTGCTTGGGTCCGAAGATATCCTTTCTGCTCGGGATGGAAAACGTTCCCGTAAGGGAATCGATATTCACCGTCGCACGGGTATCGGATATCTCGGCAAGATCGATATCCCACTCTATGCCCATATCAAACTTCCTGTTGGAATTCACCCACTCTTCGGAGCTGACCACGGCAATATACTGGAAATCGATATTCTCGAATGTAGTCGGATTAAACTCTTCGATCCTCTCGCCTATCTTGTAATACATTCCTATCCTCTTCTCCCGACCTTCAGCGATCGCAAATATACTTTTTGTTCATCCGAGATGCGGTAACTCTCGATGCTCTTTTGTATGGTCTTGTTATGCGTCCAGTCATCCAGACGCTTATCCTCCACATAAGAAATTATAGCATCATATTGCTTTGCCAAGGCTGTGGCAAAATACCAGGCCCTCATCATGTTGACGTAGTACTCATCGGAAGTTACCGCAGCCACCATGTCTGCATACTCCGTACGGAAGCCGTCCCCGAGGAAATGCTCCATCAGCATCCCTATCGCGAACCTCACGGTATAAGTCTCATCTGACCTTATCCACTTCTTTATATAAGGAAGCAGTCTGTCCGGATACTTCTTGAAGGCCTTTGGCGACATCTGATCGCATGTTGCCCAGTTATCCACATACGGAAGGAATGCTTCGACCTCTTCCGCGCACTTGTCGAAATCCTTCTCGAGCGATACGACAAAGGCATGCAGCTGATCCATCTCGAAATACTCATGCGGCAGATCTTCCAGGAACTTCTCATAACCTCCGGCCTTATACATCTCCTTGGCAAGGCTTCGAAGATCCGGAGTCCTTACTCCTATTATCCTTGAAGGATCGACCGTCGGAATTGTCCTGACCTGCAGCTTCGCGTATTCCTTATCCTGCATCCCCATGAGCACTTTGGTAAGATCTTTGTTGTTCATCAGCTGCTCACCTCTTCTTCAGGATGCAGACGCATTCACATGATTCGGCCCACGGGAACATGTCGCAGGGCTCGGCGACTTCTGTGTAATAGCCTTTTGCTGCAAAGAGTCTCAGGTCTCGTGCGAGGGTATCGGGACCGCACGATACATATACGATCCTCGAAGGTGCCAGCTTCGCACATGCATTGATGAATCTCTTGGTGGTTCCGAGCCTTGTCGGATCAAGGATCACTATATCGCACCTGCCGCCCGCAGAAGCCAGTTCCTCCATATACTTCGTCGCATCAGCGCAGACAAAATCCACATTCTTAACGCGGTTGAGAGAGGCGTTCTTGACAGCATCTCTTACCGCATCAGGATTGAGCTCGACTCCGGTTACGTGGTTCGCATAAGGAGCGACACAGATGGATATGGTGCCTGTCCCGCAGTAGCAGTCAAGGACCTCTTCTTCCGGTCCCGGCTTTGCCAGCCTGATCGCCGCAGAATAGAGGAGCTCTGCCTGTTTCCTGTTGACCTGGTAGAAGGAAGATGCGGATATCCTGAACTTCTTCCCGAGAAGCTCGTCCGTAATATACCCCGGACCCGTCTCTCTTCTTATGACATCTCCCAGGATCATGGAGTTGTGACCGCGGTGAATGCTGATCAGTATCGTCGTTATCTCGGGATGGAGCTTCATGAGCTCCTTGATGAATGCATTCTTCTTGGAGAAATACCTGCTTCCGATGACCAGGACGACCATGACTTCCCCCGTCGCCTCCGCCACCTTGACCAGGACCTTGCGCAGTTCGCCCGTGCCCGTGGCTTCGCTGAACACATTTACTTTGAGACGGCCTGCGATCGAAGCGCAGTCGCGGATTATTGCACCCGCGGTCTCGTTCTCGAGAAGGCAGTCGTCAACGCTTACGATGTGATGCGACGACTTCTCATACGGTCCGCAAACGATGCGTCCGTTCTTAAGTCTCTTATATGCCGAGTGGACTTTGTTCCTGTAGTGGAACGGAGCCTCGCAGACGATGATCGGATTGATCTTTATCCCCTTAGGGAGAAGATCCGTCATCATTTTCTGCTTTGCAGTCGCCTGCTCCATGTAACTGCAGCCGGTATAGGCGCAACCACCGCACTTGTCCGCATAGGGACAGTTGTTTACGGGATTGTCCTCCTTACCGCGCTTTGCCATATTACTCTGCTCCGCAGATCTTTACGCAATTATCCACAACATGCTTGAGAAGAACAGATGTTGTAACGGAACCTACTCCTCCCGGTACGGGTGAGATCGAATCAACGATAGGTTCGACTGCATCGTAATCTACATCACCGCAGAGCTTGCCTTCGCTGTCGACATTCATGCCGACGTCTATTACTATCTGACCTTCGCGGACGAAGTCGGGTGTGACCATTCGCGCGACGCCGCAGCATGCCACGATGATATCTGCAGCACGACACTCTGCCTTGATGTCGGCAGTCTTGGTGTGGCATACGGTAACGGTGGCATTCTCGGTTATGAGAAGGAGCGTGACGGGCTTGCCGATGACAAGGCTCCTGCCTATGACGACGGCTTTCTTGCCGCGCGTCTCGATACCGTAGTGGCGGAGCATGCAGATTACGGCCTCTGCCGTGCAGGGCGCAGCTGCATCCTTGTGGCCCTCTATCACTCCCGCGAGATTCCTCGAGTTCATGAAGTCCACATCCTTGCCGGGATCTATCGTCTCTATGATGTGGCTGTCTGACAGGTGCTTCGGAAGCGGCCTGAACACGAGTATGCCGTGAATGTTGCTGTCTTCGTTCATCTTGTCGAAAGCGCTGTCCAGTTCTTCCTGGGTGCACTCTGCATCCAGTACCGTTACGTCGACCTTGCAGTCGCAGGACTCGAACTTCTTGAGAAGACCTCTCTCATATGCGAGGTCGTCGCCTCTCTCTCCTACTCTCAATACTCCGAGAGTGGGTGTGACGCCTTTGCCTGCGAGTCCTTCGATGACGGGCGTAAGGCCTGCCACGATGCTTTCAGATACTTCTTTACCGCCTAATCTTGCCATATATTCTCCCTTATTCGCCCATGAGGCTCTTTCTTACTGTCTCATATGTCTCGTCGCAGCTCTTCCTTACCTCAGCGACAGCCTTGAGTGTCTTATCGTTCAGGTCTTCTGCGTATGCGCGGTCCTTCATGAGCTTTGTATTGATGTATACGTTCATGGCAGCGCCTTCAGCTGCGGATCTGCAGAGTGTCGCGCCGACTCCTACATCGCTTATAGCGAGCCTTGAGCCGATGACCGCGAGCCTTTCCAGGATCTTCGCCGTCTCGCAGGCCTTTACGACCATCTCATATGGCGCGCTTGCTGCCGTCTTGAGGCATGACTCCAGGATCTCGTCTCTGCCGGGCTCTTCTTTCGGGATGGAATATGCCTTCGCCAGAGGCTCAAAGACCTCTGCGTCCTTCTCTACAAGAGCCTTGAAATCATCTCTCAGCGCTCCGGCCTTTACGATGATCTCCTCTATCTCCGACTGATAGTCAGCGTATTTTTTCTTGCCTGTGGTGAGATTGCCTACCATTGAGCCAAGTGCCGCTGCCATTGCTCCTGCAGCTGCCGATGCTCCGCCGCCGCCCGGTACCGGTGCAGCCGAAGACAATTCTTCAAGGAACAGTTCCATGCTCTTCTCTATCATAAGTACACCTCTTTCAAAACCTGTAACCATACTATTATACAAGGAAATATAAAAAGTGCCGCCTCAATATAAGGCAGCACTTTGTCATTGTTTTGGTCAATTCCGCTACTGGATCATTCGCTTGATGTCCCTGATCGGCATCATGTCGACATTACCGTATTTGACGACGTCTCCGCTTCGTGATGCGTGGATAACCTGTCCTCCGCCGACATAGATCGCGACGTGTCCGCAGTAACTTCCGTAGTCATAGCATATGACATCTCCGACCTGCAGGTCGCTTCGCGGTACGCTGATGCCGTAGCTGTTGCAGATGGCATTCGCACCGTGAGGCAGATAAACACCGGCCTGTGCGTAGCAGTACATTACGAGACCCGAGCAGTCGATTCCGTCATAGGAAGCTCCGCCGTATACGTAGTCAACACCGAGGAATGTAGCCGCAAGGTTCGCGATATCCTGACCGGTCCAGCCTGTGGAAGGAAGTGTTGACGGATCGCCGTATGACTTGGAGTAGCCGCCTCCGCCGCCACCGCCGCCGCTTGATTTCGGCTTGGGTGTGGGAGTAGGAGTAGGTGTCGGAGGAGGAGTCTGCGTCGTATATGAGATATAGACGTAACCCGTAGAACCTCCGGGCGTTGTTACCTTGTACCACTTATCACCGACGATAGCGCTGCAGATGAGCTTGTCTTCATCATTGACGACCGTGACCTGTTCACTCTGAGTTGAAGGTTCGGATCTTACGATGAGGCTGTCCGTATCTACCCATACCGTACGGTCGATGCTGATCTCGAGCATCGTATCCTGGATGGAGTCGGTAAGGACGTATCCTTCCTGTCCGTCTTCCGTCTGGATCTTGGACCATGTATCGCCGATTCCGATCCTCGTGACTTCCTGTCCCAGATGAAGCTGGCAGATAGTCACGGAGTCCATGTTAGGTGTCTCCTTGAGGATGGAAGCATTTGCTCTTATGTAGTAGGTGGTATTGTCAGCCGCAAAACACTGTACGTCGAGAAGCTCGATCGGGAGGTTGGACTGATCGTATTCCTGATAGACGATATACTTGGGAACATCCGAGAAGCTTGTCTCCTGCTCTGCAGCGGCTGCAGCGGCGCCGGTATCGTAAGTACCGTTGCTTACGTCTGCGAGCACAACGCCCTCGCCTACGATATCCTGCGCCTCAACAATGGTGCCTGCGCCTTCCTGGATACCGAATACCTGAGCATATGCTCTCGAGATTATAAGTGCGGGACTTACTCCTGCCCTGATACCTATCGGCAGACAGATGATCGGTACGGCCGCAAAGAAACCTACGATAACTGCGAGTATATGCTGTTTGCGGTTGTGCTTATAAACCAATGCAGTTTGCTCCCTTTGTTATTATGCGCTCATTATACATTGCCATAGCATGCCGTTGCACGCTATTTTCAGGCAAAAATGCGTAAATAAACGCCGGGAGAACATACTCTCCCGGCGTTATTATAAACTTTATAGCAGCCTTATTGCTTTACAATTACAAGTCAAATGACTTAAATCCTGTCTCTGTCGAGCTCGAGCTTAGCTGCTGCTTCCCTGTCCTGCTCGTCGAGGATCGCATCCTTCTCCTTAACAGTCTCGAGGTATGCGTTCTCGAAGAGAGCCTCGTCAGAAGCATCGCTTCCGTACTCGTGACCTGTGATGAGGTTTGCATTCTCTCTGATAACAGGAACTGCCGTGATATCGTTGTGAGCCTTGATACCTGTACCGGCAGGGATGAGGGAACCGATGATAACGTTCTCCTTGATACCTGTGAGGTTGTCTGTCCTGCCCTTGATGACTGCGTCTGTGAGGACCTTTGCAGTCTCCTGGAAGGATGCTGCAGCCATGAAGGAATCAGCAGCGGTAGCAGCCTTGGCGATACCGAGGAGGATGATGTTGCCCTTTGCGGGTGTAAGACCCTGCTCCTCGCAGTCTCTGTTCTTGGAGATGAAGTTATACCAGTCAACAGTAGTACCTGTCATGAAGCCTGTGTCGCCCGGTTCATCGATCTTGACACGTCTCATCATCTGCTTTGCAATGATCTCGATGTGCTTGTCGTTGATGTTAACACCACCGCCTGAGTAGTAAACCTTTGTGATCTCGCTGATGATGTACTTCTGAACGGCACGGATATCCTTAACCTTGAGGATCTCCTTAGGATCGATCTTACCGTCGATGATCTGATCGCCGGCTTCGATGAGCTCGCCGTTCTTAACTGTCAGCGTAGCGTGTGAAGGAACCTTGTACTCAACCTTCTCGATCGGGTTGCCCTTTGCATCGAGGATAGGCTGTGTATCTGCATCGTATACAGGAGTAACGACGATGGTCTTCTGCTTTGTCTTCTCATTCTCAACGATCCTGACATTACCGGGAACAGAAGAGATGATACCGTGACCCTTAGGATCTCTTGCCTCGAAAATCTCTGTAACTCGAGGGAGACCCTGAGTGATATCTTCACCGGAAGCAGCGATACCGCCGGAGTGGAACGTTCTCATCGTAAGCTGTGTACCAGGCTCACCGATGGACTGAGCAGCAATGATACCGACAGCCTCACCGACTGCGACCGGACGGCCTGTAGCGAGGTTGATACCGTAGCACTTTGTGCAGACACCGCGTCTGGAACGGCAGTCGAATACGGATCTGATCTTGATCCTGCCGAGGTGCTGGATCTCTGTCTCGGAGAGGACCTTGCCGGAAGCCTCTGCCTCAGCGAGCTTGGCTGCAGCCTTCTCGTCTCTCTCGGCGATCTTCTCGGGAGTCTCCTCGCCCTTGATCTTGACGGAGTCAATGATCTTCTGGCGAGCTTCTCTTGCAGCTGCCTTAGCCTTATCAACGGAATCGCAGATAGCCTCTGCCTTGAGTGCGTCGATGAGCTCGTCCTTTGCAACGATGACTTCGCCTGTCTGGAGGTTCATGATGTCCTCAGCGGCATAACGGCCATACAGACGATCGTAAAGTGACTTGATAACGTTGACCTTGTTGTTGGATGTCTCGGTGATCTCCTTGACCCATGTGAAGTCATCGGTACCGCAGTCTGTCTCTGTAACAACGACGGACTGGGATACGTCAACGAGACGACGTGTAAGGTATCCTGACTCAGCGGTCTTGAGAGCCGTATCGGAGAGGGCCTTACGTGCACCGTGTGATGAGATGAAGAACTCGAGCACGTTCATACCTTCACGGAGGTTGGACTTGATCGGGATCTCGATAGTAGCACCGGTCGTATCCTGCATGAGTCCACGCATACCTGCGAGCTGCTTGATCTGTGATGTGGAACCACGGGCACCGGAGTCAGCCATCATACGGATAGGATTATAGATATCAAGGTTCTCCATGAGGGCCTTGGTGATATCGTCTGTTGTCTTCTCCCAGACCTTAACGACCTGCTTATGGCGCTCGTTCTCTGTGAAGAAACCTTCCATAGCAGCTTCGTTGATCTCGTCGACCTCAACGTCACCTGCAGCGATCATCTTATCCTTGATGTCAGGGATGATCATGTCTTCGATACCGATGGAGATACCGGAGATCGTTGAATACTTATAACCCATTGCCTTAACGTCATCGAGGAATACTGTTGTTCTCTCGAGGCCGTGAACTGCAATGCATCTTGCAATGATCTTCTCGAGCTTCTTCTTGCCCATTGCAAACTCTGTCTTGCCGCCCTTCTGATCAGCGATCTTGGGGAAGTCGATCTCGAGCTTGAGGTGATTCTCGGGGATGGATCTGTCAACGAATCCGAGATCCTGAGGAACTACCTCGTTGAAGATGAATCTGCCGAGTGTGGACTCTACGAGGCCTGTCTCGATCTTGCCGTCGATCTCTCTTGAGACGCGGACCTTGATCATTGCATGAAGTGTGAGCTGGTGCTGATCGTAAGCCATGATGGCTTCGTCAACGGATGTGAAAGCCATACCCTCACCCTTGTCGCCCGGAACTTCCATCGTGAGATAGTAGCATCCGAGGATCATATCCTGTGAAGGAACAGTGATCGGCTTACCGTCCTGAGGCTTGAGCAGGTTGTTGGTAGAGAGCATGAGCAGTCTTGCCTCTGCCTGTGCTTCAGGAGAGAGCGGTACGTGTACAGCCATCTGGTCTCCGTCGAAGTCGGCGTTGAATCCGGTACATACGAGCGGATGGAGCTTGATGGCACGGCCTTCTACGAGTACAGGCTCGAATGCCTGGATGGAAAGCCTGTGGAGCGTAGGAGCACGGTTCAGGAGTACCGGATGATCCTTGATGATGTCTTCGAGGACATCCCAGACCTCAGGTGCTCTGTTGTCCACGTCCTTACGTGCTGTCTTGATATTGAGCTTGTCGTTTGTGTTAACGAGCTTCTTGATTACGAAGGGCTTGAAGAGCTCGAGTGCCATCTCCTTAGGAAGACCGCACTGATGCATCTTGAGCTCAGGTCCGACGATGATAACCGAACGGCCTGAGTAGTCAACACGCTTACCGAGCAGGTTCTGTCTGAAACGTCCCTGCTTACCCTTGAGCATGTCTGAAAGTGACTTGAGCTGTCTGTTGGAAGTAGCGGATGTGGAGCCCTTGACAGGTGTGCCGTGACGGCCGTTGTCGATAAGAGCGTCAACTGCTTCCTGGAGCATTCTCTTCTCGTTCCTTACGATGATCTCAGGTGCGCCGAGATCGAGGAGCTTCTTAAGACGGTTGTTTCTTCCGATAACTCTTCTGTAGAGATCGTTAAGATCTGATGTAGCATAACGGCCGCCGTCGAGCGGAACCATAGGACGGAGTTCCGGAGGAAGAACCGGGATAACATCCAGGATCATCCACTCAGGCTTATTGTCGGAAGCCTTGAAAGCCTCGCAGATCTCAAGTCTCTTGTCGATCTTGAGTCTTCTCTGTGTGCTTACGGAGCCTGCCTTTTCAGCTGTCAGTTCTTCGATGATGGCATCAACGTCTACCTGTGAGAGCAGGATCTTGATAGCCTCAGCGCCCATTCTTGCGTCGAAGCCCTTCTTGCCGACCTTAGCCACTACCTGCTTGTACTGGTCTTCAGTCAGGATGTCCATCTTGTTGAGACCTGTCTCTTCCTGGTTGCCCGGATCGAGTACGATGTACTTTGAGTAGTAGAGAACGCTCTCGAGCTGCTTTACTGTCAGGTCGAGGATGGTTCCGATCTTAGAAGGCTGAGTCTTGAAGTACCAGATGTGTGATACGGGGCAAGCGAGCTCGATGTGGCCGAGTCTCTCACGGCGGACGGTGTTCTTTGTTACCTCAACGCCGCACTTGTCGCAGATCATTCCCTTGAATCTGATCTTCTTGTACTTACCGCAACGGCACTCCCATGACTTCGTGGGTCCGAAGATCTTCTCGCAGAACAGACCGTCTACTTCAGGTCTCTGTGTACGGTAGTTTATAGTCTCAGGCTTCTTGACTTCACCGTGAGACCAGTCTCTGATGGTCTGGGGTGAAGCAAGCTGGATGCTTATTTTTGTTATACGATTTGTGTCGTTCATATATCTGAAGTCTCCTTCCAATTCGCGCTGCCGTCAGCTTCATCTTAACGGCGGCAAGGCCTTGCTAATTACTTGATCGTTCCGGTATCAGAGATCGTCTCCGTCACCGTCGAAATCATCACCGTCGAAATCATCCTCTGCGATATTGCCGAGCTCGTCGGATTCAACGAATCCCTCGCTCAGGATATCTGAAGGAACGACCTCATCTTCACCGTCAACGTTACGACGCATTGCTTCGTCCATCTCGCTGATAGTCTCGAAGGAATCCTTGTTCTCAGGTGTGTATTCCTTATCGTCAGTGTATGTTCTGACATCAAGCGCAAGAGCCTTAAGCTCGTTGACAAGGACGTTGAAGGATTCGGGGATACCCGGCTCCGGTACGTTCTTGCCGCGGATGATGGCATCGAAAGTCTTCGATCTGCCCTCGATATCGTCGGACTTGACCGTAAGGATCTCCTGGAGAGTGTGAGCTGCGCCGTATGCTTCGAGCGCCCAAACTTCCATCTCACCGAATCTCTGTCCGCCGTTCTGGGCTTTACCGCCGAGAGGCTGCTGAGTAACGAGTGAGTAAGGTCCTGTGGATCTTGCGTGCATCTTATCGTCAACAAGGTGGTGCAGCTTCATGTAGTACATAACGCCTACCGTTACCCTGTTCTCAAAAGGCTCACCGGTACGGCCGTCGTAGAGGACTGTCTTACCGTCTGAGTCGATGCCTGCAAGCTTGAAAGCGTCTGCGATGTCGTTCTCGTTCGCACCGTCGAAGACAGGTGTTGCGATCTTCCAGTTGAGCGCTCTTGCAGCTCTTCCGAGGTGTACCTCGAGGAGCTGGCCGATGTTCATTCGTGAAGGAACGCCGAGAGGGTTGAGGCAGATATCAAGTGTTGTACCGTCCGGGAGGAAAGGCATATCTTCCTCAGGAAGGATCCTGGAGACGACACCCTTGTTTCCGTGACGTCCTGCCATCTTATCGCCGACAGAGAGCTTACGCTTCTGAGCGACATATACGCGGACTCTCTTGTTTACGCCGTTCTTGAGATTGCCGTTGGTCTCCTTTGTGGAAACAACGACATCTACTACTACGCCGCTGCCGCCGTGAGGAACACGCTTGGAGGTATCCTTTACCTCACGAGCCTTCTCACCGAAGATAGCCTTGTAGAGTCTCTCCTCTGCTGTCTGGTCTGTCTCACCCTTAGGTGATACCTTACCGACGAGGATGTCTCCGTCCTTGACCTCGGCACCGATGATAACGATACCGTCTTCATCGAGGTTGGAGAGAGCTTCATCAGAGACGTTGGGAACCTCTCTTGTGATCTGCTCGGCACCGAGCTTTGTCTCACGTGCCTCGCACTCATGCTCTTCGATATGGATGGATGTATAAACATCATCTCTTACGATTCTCTCGTTTACGAGAACGGCATCCTCGTAATTGTAGCCTTCCCAGGTCGTGAAGCCGATGAGAACGTTTCTTCCGAGAGCAAGCTCGCCGTTGTCCGTAGCAGGACCGTCAGCGATCGTATCGCCTGCCTTGACCTTCTCGCCGATCTCGACGATAGGGCGCTGGTTGATACATGTGCTCTGGTTGGATCTCTGGTACTTGGAAAGTGTGTACTTATCAACTGTGCCGTCCTTAGCGGTTACTTCGATCCTGTCAGCGGATACGAAGGAGACAACACCGTCGTGAAGTGCAACGATACATACGCCGGAGTCCTTAGCGGCACGGTATTCCATACCTGTACCGATGATAGGTGCCTCAGGCTTGATAAGAGGTACGGCCTGACGCTGCATGTTCGAACCCATCAGCGCACGGTTCGCGTCGTCGTTGCCTAGGAACGGGATAAGGCTGGTGGATACGGATACGAGCTGCTTAGGAGATACGTCCATGTAGTCGATCTGTTCGGGATCGAGCTGCATGAACTGGTCGAGGTGACGGCAGACGATCTTGTTGTTCTCGAACTTGCCGTTATCGTCAACGGGCTCGTTAGCCTGAGCGATGTTGTAATCATCCTCTTCGTCGGCAGCCATGTATCTTACTTCGTCAGTTACGACCAGATTCTCCTTGTCGAACTTTCTGTAAGGAGTCTCGATGAAGCCGTACTTGTTGATACGTGCATAGATAGCCAGGGAAGTCATAAGACCGATGTTCTGACCTTCCGGTGTCTCGATCGTACACATACGTCCATAGTGTGTGGGGTTGATATCACGGACTTCCATTGAAGCTCTCTCTCTGGAGATACCGCCGGGGCCGAGAGCGGAAAGTCTTCTCTTGTTCGTAAGCTCAGCCAGAGGGTTGTTCTGGTCAGCAAAAGCCGAGAGCTGGGAAGAACCGAAGAATTCACGGAAGGAAGCTGAGAGAGGTCTTGTGTTAACAAGGCTCTGTGCCGTAACGACTTCGCCGTCCTTGCCGGAGATCTGGGAGATCCTGTCTCTTGTGTTCTTCTCAACACGAGCGATACCTGTACGGAGCTGGCTCTGGAGGAGCTCGCCGACAGATCTTACACGTCTGTTGCCGAGGTGGTCGATGTTATCGATCCTGCCTACGCCTCTGTGAAGTCCGAGGTAGTAGGAAACGAATGCATAGATATCATCCGTTGTGAGGCAGCGGGGCATGAGCTCTTCCTTACGCTCATAGAGCGCGTTCTCGAGATATCCTGCGATATCCTTGCCGCCGTTAGCTCTTGCATCCTCGATGATCTCGCGGAGGATGGATACTCTGACCTTCTCGTTTACGGGTGTGTTGTTGATATCGAAGTTCTTGAGGTCCTTCTTGGCGAAGCTGTTCCTGATGAACGCATCGGGATCAACTCTGCCGTTACCGATGACCTTGAGCGGCTTCTCATCGAAATCATCCTCATCGGCAGCCTTAACGAGCTTCCTGGGGAAGATGATTACATAAGGAACGCCGGACTCGTCGATCTTGTTAGCGATCTCGGGAGTAACGACAACGCCCTTCTTGGCAATGAGCTCACCGTCTTCTGTAGTAACATTCTCGGCGATCTTCTGGTTGATGATCCTTCTGCCGATCGCGAGCTTCTTGTTGAGCTTGAAGATACCTACACGGTCAAGATCATATCTGAGCGGATCAAAATATGTCTTAGCCATGATGTTCTCGGCATTCTCAACAGAGAAAGGCTCGTTGTTGCGGATCTTCTTGAAGAACTCGGACAGAGCTGCAACATAAGGATCAGCTGCATCCTTTGTATCGTCCTTCTCGAGTGTCATCCTGAGGCACTCTTCGTCGCCGAACATATTGATGATGTCCTCGTTTGTTACGAGGGGATTCTCTTTGTTAAGACATCTGAGGAATACGGACAGAGGGATCTTGTGGGACTTGTCCACAACGATGTTGATGAGCTGATACTCATCAGGCTCCTTGGAAGCGTCAGCACCCTTTGCAGCCTTCTCCTTTGCGGAGATCTTGTTCTCCTTCTCGTTCTCCTCGATGAGGATCCATGAGCCCTTGTAAGGAATGAGCTCCGCAGTATAGATGCGGTTACCCATCTTGGATCTTGCCTCGCCGTAGTATGCTCCCGGAGATCTTACGATCTGGTTGATGACTACTCGCTCGGCACCGTTGATGATGAATGTACCCTGATCAGTCATGATAGGGAACTCACCGACATAGATAGTCTCTTCGGAGACTGTATTATCTACTTTATTATTCAGCTGAACCTTGATGCTGAGTCTGGCAGCATAGTTGCTGTCATTCTTCTTGCACTGGTCGATGACATCTGCCTTTGAAAGCTTAACGGTTCCATTGGACTTATCCTTCTTGGAACCCGATCTGTCTTCCTTGCCGGAAGGATCACACGGTGTGTCAGGATCGAAGATCTTATCAATAAAATAGATCTCGTACTTGCCCTGATCATCGGTAACCGGAGAAACTTCATTGAAAACCTGCTGCATTCCTTCGTCAATGAACCACTGATAGGACTGCCTCTGATTCTCGATGAGGTTAGGTACTTCGATTACTTCGTTGATCTTGGAGTAAGACTGACGTTCTGTCTTGCCTTGTTTAACGGAATGGACCATAGCTAACGAATCACCTCACACAAAGCTTGAAACCTTTGAATTTCAAGCGGTTTACAGTGGAAAAGTCTATTTATTTATCATAAAAGACTAATCCCGTCAAGGCAAAAGGGCATAATACCCCTACCCATTATGACGCAGTAAACAATTATAAAGGGTCGTTCAAGTTATGTCAACAGTTTAGTTAGGAAATCAATAGGTAAACTGTTCCATCCATCCTTTGTTTACTTCGTAAGAAGGATTGTTGGCCTGGAGCTGGGTTGCCCAATCGTTGATGGCGGATACGATGAGCTGGTTCTTGACCTGATACTGCCAGCTGGGCTCATTGCACTCGAAGTAGTAAACAAGGACTCTTGTCTTATCCTCTGAGAGGATAACGACATAGTCACCCTGGACTCTGGCGGGATCGAAGAGCCACTCTCCTGCCTTGGTGATATCCGTAGCGAGAGGAGTAGCGCCCTCTACCGTGCTGTTGCTCTGGAATGCAGTGATCTTGGCGCCGGGAACATAACCGCCGCTGATCATCTCGTTGCTGTCAGATGAGTTAGCCTTGCAGATGTTGTAGAAAGTCAGCGAATCAACAGGACCGGAGATGATCTGAGCTGCCTGAGCCTCTGCCTCAGCCTGAAGCGTGGCAAAGTCTGTTGTCTCAAGATCAAGTGTTGTCGTGAACGGCAGGGTCATAACTCTGTAGGATACCGTAGCGGCATCATCGAGGTAGACCTTGTCAAAACGGACTACATAGTAACCTGTCTCGGTCGGGATCATGGCTACGTCGCCTTCCTGAGTGTCAGGACCGAAGACGAAGTCGGTGAAGCCTTCAACAAAGTAATCGGTGTACTGAGCCGTATAGCCTTCGCACCTTGTCGGATCGCCGTCATCCTCGAAGCTTGCAAGTGCGCCTTCGTCACCCTTCTCCGTGAGATACTCGATAACGGCCTCGCGGAATGCCTCCGGGCTGTCCGGAGCGGCAACAACGATCTTGGATGCTGCAGCCTCTGCTTCTTCCATGCCTGTTACGTTGCCTTCTGAGTCAACATCGGCAGGGATGAAGAAATAGTTGAAGTCAGCGAGCTGGTAAGCTGTGGGATTTGCATCGAACGCAGCCTGGATCTCTTCCTGAGTAGGCATGAACTTGAACTGTCCGATATATTCCTGATACTCGCTCGTGAGGATCTCCTTGGCAAGGATATCCTTATAGACTCTTAAAGACATACCTGTTCCGTATACCTGGAACAGATACTGGTCGACAGACTGATAGCCGTAGAGCGCAGCCATCATCTCGATGTTCTCGCTCTGCTTGTCTGCGATCAGTGCAGCCTGCGAATACTGGAGGAATCCGTCCTGCTCAGCCGCACGGTTGATGAGGATCTGATTCATTACCTGCATGCCTACCTGCTGGAGGATCATGTCACGGTATGTCTCGCCTGTGGCGGGATCGTATACTTCATCGAGCATGTCCCTATTAACATAGCCGTACTGTGAGTACTGCTGGAAGACTTCGCTGAAGTGATAGTTCGTCTCGAGGACAGATACGCTCTCTACCTTCTGGAGCGTAACGCCGTCAGGTGCGGTCTCATAGACTGTCATGCCCGGCAGAAGCTGCGGGATGATACCTGATATATAAATAAACCAACCTATGACACATACGGCTATAACACCGATGGTAACGCCGAGAGCTATCTTAACATTCTTGGAACTGCTCTTATGAGTTTTGTTGTTCTTTGCCATATGGGCCGACCTGCCTTGAATTTAGTGGCTTATAAAAAAGCATTGACTATTATAATTCGGCAGACCTGATAATGCAAGGAAACACTCTAAAGGGGGACAAATGCCCTTTTTACTCGCCTTTGCCGTCCTTATCGCCTTCCTCGGAGCCCTCTTCGGTCTCGGGATTTGCGTGGATCATGACCTTGGCGATGGCATTCTCGGCAACCTTGAGCACCTTTATGTCGAGGTTCTTGTAGTGTACGACCGGATGCTCGCGCTCTTCCGGAACGCGGTCGAGCAGTGACAGTACAAGGCCTGCGATCGTATCATACTCATCGTCCGTGAGCTCGACTTCCACAGCATCTTCCAGATCGCTCAGTGTCATGTCGCCTGCGACGATGTAATCGCCGTTGGACAGTCTTACGAGCTCGTCATCGTCCTCGTCGAACTCGTCGCTTATGTTGCCTACGAGCTCTTCCAGGATATCCTCGATCGTGCAAATGCCCATCGTTCCGCCGTACTCGTCGACGATAACGGCCATCTGCATGCCTGAATTCTTCATCTCACCGAACAGTGACGAGATCTTGCGGGTCTCGTGCACGACCAGAGGGTCTCTGATGTATTTCGAGAGGATGAAGGGGTGTCCGTCGTCGGGAGGCGTGATGCCCAGAAGGTCCTTGATGTGCAGTATGCCCTCGATATCGTCTATGGTCTCCCTGTAGACGGGTATCCTCGTGAACTTCTCTTCCCTGGCAACCTTCATGACCTCGTCGTATTCGGCGTCGATCGGAAGCGAGACGATCTTCTTCCTGTGCGTCATTATCTCGGCGACTTCCTTATCGTTGAACTCGAAGACGTTCTCGATCATCTCTTTCTCGTTGTCTTCGATGTTGCCGGACTCGGAGCCGACGTCTACCATCATCCTTATCTCTTCCTCGGTAACGGTCTTGTCGTTCTTGTTCGGATCGATCTTGAACAGACGGAGGATGCCGTTGGTGGAAGCCGTCAGGACGATGACGAACGGTCTCAGGAATATGCTGAAGAAATTGACCACGCCCGTAACCGCGAAGGCCCACTTCTCGGGATAGGTCTGAGCAACGCGCTTCGGCACGAGTTCTCCCAGGACAAGGGAGAAAAACGACAGTATCACGGTTATGACTACTGTCCAGAGGGTCTCCATCCACGTGTACTGTCCTGCGGGATCGAAGTACACTGCCAGCGCTCTCGCGAAATTATTCGCGGCAAAAGCTGATGACAGGAATCCTGCCAGTGTCACGCCGACCTGTATGGTCGCGAGGAAGCTTCCGGGGTTATCGATGAACTTTACGATCCTCTTGGCCTTCCTGTTGCCGTCCTCGGCCATCTTGTGCATCTTCGCATCATTGAGCGAGATCACGGCCATCTCCGTGCCGGAGAAGAAAGCATTGACCAGCACGAAGAAGAATACTACCAGAAGATCTAATACAGTCTTTACCATTATCTCATCTGATCAAGCAGCATCTGCAGAGTGGTCCTTACCATCTGGGGGTCTGCTTTTCCTTTCAGTGCGCGCATGGACTGGCCGATAAGGAACTGGAAGTTCTTCTCGGAGCCTCCGAGGTATTCGGCCACAGCCTTCTCGTTTGCCGCGAGGACTTCCCTGATGACGGGCTCGATAGCAGAGCTGTCGGATACCTGCGCCAGGTTGTTGGCCTTGATGTACTCTTCGGGATCGACCTTGTCTGCGAATACCACGCCCAGGACCTGTCGTCCCGTCTTACGGTTGATCTTGCCCTCGGATACGAGATTGATGATCGTGCCCAGGTTCCTGCCGTCGAATTCCATGTCCTCTACGGCAACATGTGCATCCTTGCAGAGCTTGAGGAGGTCCGTCATGATCCAGTTGGATACATCCTTCGGGCTGCCCGTCATCTCGGACGCGGTCTCGAAAACGGTAACGAGCGTCGTCGCACCGGTAATGATCTCAGCGTCATATTCGGGAAGGCCCATGTCCCTTACATATCTCTCGCGCTTTGCATCGGCAAACTCGGGGAGGTTCTTCTTAACTTCGTCAAGATACTCTTCGGAGATCTCGATGGGCATGAGGTCCGGATCCGGGAAGTACTTGTAGTCCTGTGCATTCTCCTTGGAACGCATCGCATAGGTGTACTCCTTCTCGTCGTCCCAGCGTCTGGTCTCCTGCACGACCTTGCCGCCCTCTTCGATGAGGTCGATCTGTCTGTCGCGCTCATATTCGATCGCACGCTCGATAGCCTTGAAGCTCGCGATGTTCTTCATCTCTGTCCTGGTACCGAATTCCTTCTGGCCGACGGGTCTGACCGAGAGGTTAACGTCAGCTCTCATGGAGCCTTCCTGCATCTTGCAGTCGGATACTCCGAGATACTGCATGGTGTCCCTGAGCTTTGTGAGGTAAGCAGTTACCTCTTCGGCACTCCTGAAGTCAGGCTCGGAAACGATCTCGAGAAGCGGTACGCCGCATCTGTTGAAGTCGACCATGGTCATTCCCGTTACGGGGTCATGGACGAGCTTGCCGGCATCTTCTTCCATGTGGATCTCGTGGATCCCGATGGATTTTGTACCTTCGCTCGTCTTGATGTCGACATGTCCGTTCCTGCAGATCGGGAAGTAGAGCTGCGATATCTGATATGCCTTGGGAAGATCCGGATAGAAATAATTCTTTCTGTCGAACTTGTTCTTCCTCGTTATCTCACAGTTCAGTGCGAGGCCTGTCTTGACCGCGTACTCGACTACCTTCTTGTTGAGCGTAGGAAGAGTACCCGGCATGCCCGAGCATACTTCGCATACGTGTGTATTCGGCTCGCCGCCGAACTTGGTCGAGCATCCGCAGAAGATCTTGGACTCCGTGGAGAGCTCGCAGTGGACTTCAAGTCCTATCACCATCTCATATTCTTTCATCTTGCTGCCCCCCTTCACATCTTTACCGGCGACTGCTGCTCGTAAGCCTTGTCAGAAGTCGCGCGCTGGAAATCTGAAGCGAAGCCCAGGATGGTCTCTTCACCGTAATGCTTTCCGATGATCTGCATTCCCACAGGAAGTCCCGAAGCAAAGCCGCAGGGAACAGATACCGCGGGAAGGCCCACGATGTTGATGAGGACTGTGCAGATATCTCCGAGATACATCTTAAGAGGATCGGACAGGCTCTCTCCTGCCTTGAGGGCGGGTGTGGGAGCAACAGGGCCGATGACGACGTCATACTTGGAGAATGCCTCATTGAATGCCTGATAGATCAGGTTCTTAACCTGAAGCGCCTTGTTGTAGTATGCATCGTAATAACCTGACGACAGCACGAAGTTGCCGATCATGATCCTTCTCTTGACTTCCATTCCGAAGCCTTCGCTTCTGGATCTGATATAGAGTTCACCGAGGTCTTCAACGCCCTCAGGACGGAAGCCGTACTTGATGCCGTCATATCTCGACAGGTTCGAGCATGCCTCGGCACACGCGATGATGTAGTAAGTAGGTATCGCATATTCCATGATGGGGAGCGTGAATCTCTCGACCTTTGCGCCCTCGCTCTCGAAGACCTTAACAGCCTCCATTACGGCTGCCTTGACTTCCGGATCGATGCCTTCGCCGAAGTACTCTTCGGGGATGCCGATGGTCTTACCTGAAACGGAATAGTTCCTGATCTTGTCTATGTCGAGCTTGGCGGTCTCTGTGGAAGACTGATCCTTCTCGTCAACGCCGCAGATGAGGTTATACACTGAAGCGAGATCTGCTGCATCCCTTCCGATGGGACCGATCTGGTCGAGTGAGGAAGCGAATGCGACAAGGCCGTATCTGGACACGGTTCCGTATGTGGGCTTAAGGCCGGTTACGCCGCAGAATGAAGCGGGCTGTCTGATAGATCCGCCGGTATCAGAACCGAGGGATACAGGTGCGAGCCTTGCTGCAACTGCTGCAGCAGAACCGCCGGAAGATCCTCCCGGAACGCGGCTCTCACCCCAGGGGTTGACCGTGGGTCCGAAGTAGGATGTCTCGGTGGTGGAGCCCATCGCGAACTCGTCCATGTTAGTCTTGCCGAGGATGACCATACCCTCTGCATTTATCTTGTCGATTACGGTTGCATCGTAGGGCGGAACGAAGTTGGCGAGCATCTTGGATGCGCATGTGGTTGCCGTGCCCTTCGTGCAGATATTGTCCTTGATCGCGATCGGAACGCCCGCCAGGTCACCTGTCAGCTTGCCCTGTGCGATCAGGCTGTCTACCTCTGCGGCACGAGCGAGCGCCGAATCGCGGCAGACTGTTATGTATGACTTGTAGTCCTTGTCGAGAGACTCGATCGCATCGAGGAACGCCTGCGTTGCCTGGACCGAAGTGAGCTCACCGGACTTGATGAGTTTGCCTATCTCGAGAGCGGAGAGTTCTAAGACAGCTTTGTTATCCATTGCCCTGCCCTCCGTTACTCAAAAGTCTTGGGTACGAGGATCGTACCGTCCTTGGTCTCCGGACTGTTGGAGAGGATGTCCTCTCTCATGTCGTCGTTGACCGCCTTGTCTTCTCTTGTTACGTTGGTACGGCCGAAAGCATGGCTCAGGGGCTCTGTGCCGGTAGTATCAAGCTCCGAGAGCTTGTCAAAAT
>JAEEGG010008411.1_pt1 | contig 23427 bp, 13 predicted proteins | sample 9134161 | NCBI WGS metagenome assembly JAEEGG01 (sample SAMN16246543, study PRJNA631951) | gut metagenome | biome: gut microbiome; feature: rumen; material: CR-attached | host: Bos | place: Iran: Karaj | collected 2018-10
CGTCGATGCCTTTCATCACGTAAGGTGTCTTTTCGTTGCCCATGTAGTGTGTCCACTCCATTCCCCAGCGTTTCAGGTCGAAGAAACGCATGCCTTCGAAGCTGGTCTCAAATCGGCGGAAGTCGTTCAGACAGTTCATATAGGGTACAGCTGCGGCTGACACCTTGACGCTTGGCGAAATGTTGACAGACATGAAGTCCCAATCGTTCAGACAGTTGGCCTTTGGATCCTTTGTTGGGTCGTTGGTGAAGTTTGCCTTCAGTAGCGCGTCGTCCATGTACTTGATGTAGCCAGGCTTTACGAAACTCTCCTTGTCTTTCTCCGAGAAGGTCTCGATGGAGTTGTTCCAATAGGCCTGAAGGTCGTGGCTGGCATTGACCAAATCATTCTTCATGATATAGGCCTCGGCGCGTTCCAACAACAGTCCCATTGAGGTGAAGGCGCGTATCATCTGGTGAACGTAACCTGTCTGTGCAATCTTATCGGTCAACTCGAACTGCTCCTGTATCTTGCAGGAGAAAAAGCCGTAGTCGTGGGATGACGAGCTGAAGAGCATACCGCTCACCAGTGAGATAGGTGTGGCGATATAACCACGCCACAACTGGCTGTTGGTACGAACCATGAGCACATTGCTGGCAGCCTCGCCTGCTACGCTGTAACGATAGCCGAAGATAGCGCGTGCATACGTACTATAGGTATTAAGAATCAGCAGGTTGTTGTTCAGACCTGGATCTTGCCATGCATTGGCATAGTCTTTGGCCGATGCACACTTTTCAAATACTGAGTAGTCCATGCACATGCGCAGGAGCGATGTGTCGTCGGTGCCCAGCACAGCGTTGGCGTGCTCAATGCATTTGTCCCAGTCGTGATGATACAGATAGACGCGAGCAGCCAATGCATGTGCAGCTTGAGTGTTAAAGTGATATTTCGGTGCTTCGAAGTAGCTGTCGCTCATGTAGCGCAGCGCTTCTTCCAAGTCGGCAATGATGCGGTCATAGACCTCTTTCACTGACAGACGCTTATAGTCTTTGAACACTGTTGACTCTGTCTCTGTGACGTAGGGAATGGAGGTCTCCTGTGCGCTGGTGGTTTCGTCCTTGTATGCTTGCGCAAAGATGTTGGTTAGAACGAAGTGGTCATAGGCGCGCAGCAGCAGTGCCTCGGCATAGGCGGCTCTCAGTCGTGCACTGAGTTGTCCATATTGTGTGCGGCTGGTCAGTCCTTGTTTTCCTGCAATGCGGTCAATGGTCTCCAAGACGTGGTTGGTACAAGCAATGGAGTAGAACCATTCCGACCATATTCTGCCTGGTGAGTCGGAATCAGTCCAAGTGGCCGTTGTAGCCGGAGCAAAGCGGAACAACTCGTTGTGCCAAAGGTAGCTGCTATAGGTGGCATAGTTGTAGTGGTTCTCAATCTGCTTGTCATTAGGGTTCGACGGCAGGTGGGGCGCGTTGTTGTCTATCAGGTTGTCGCTGCTGAGCTCGCAAAGGAACTGGTAGTTAGCTTCGGGGTAGGAGCCTTTCAGCAGGTCCACCACATCGTTTTCGGTTTCCAGCTCTTTGCGCTCGTCGGGCTGTTTGTCCAGGAAGTCGCCACAAGCAGTGAGCGACATCGATGCCAGCACGATTGCTGCGATGCCACAGCACCTGTATCCAGCCTTTCTCAGATATTTGTTCTTGAAATCAGTCATATTGCTTAATATTCAATTTTCAATCTTCAATTTTCAATCTTCAATTTTTTAATCCCATCAAATGCCCAATCTTACGGTGAGCGTAAACTGCTTGGAGAGTGGAGAAGCCACACCACCGGCGTTCACGAATTCAGGATCCATGCCGTTCAGCTTCTTGTCGGAGTAGAGCAACCAGATGTTGGTGGCATCAAACTTCAGCGAGGCTGTGCGCAGACCTATTTTGCTGATGAGCTGCGGCGAGAAGTCGTAGGTGAGTGAGATGTTCTTCAGACGAATGAAATCGCCCTTGGCCACACGTGCCGTAGAATAGTTGTAGGCATTATATGCCCAGCTGATGTAGCGATCCTTGTAGTACTGTGCTACTGATGCGATAGCGGGGATGTCTGTGGTCTTCTCATCGCCAGGAATCACCCAGCGGTTCTTGAACTCTTTTGGCATGGCCGTTTGGTCGCTGTAGGCATAGGAGAACACCGGATCGAGACGAATCTTGTTGCCGAACGAGTAGGTGAAGAACACGTTCAGTCGCCAGTTCTTCCATTGCAGCGTGTTGTTCAGACCGCCAGTATAGGCCGGTTCTGTAGGACCTTCATATTTGAGGAAGTCCAGTTTGTCGTGCTCCTGGAAGTTGATGTCGCTGGTGGTAACCTGTCCGTTCTCATTGATGATCTGGGGAATACCCTCATCGTTCAGCCCCACGAAAGGAATTGAGAACAGCGAACGGTGGTCGTATCCTACGAGCGGTGCACCACTGGCCACAACCAGGTCGATAACGCGGCTGGTAGCCAACAAGTCGGTAATCTGTGTCTTGGTGTATGAGAAAGTGAAGTCAGTACTCCATTTCCAGTCTTTCGACTTGAGGTTCTGTGATGAGATGGTAACCTCCATACCGTGCGACTTCATCTTGGCATAGTTAGCAAACTTGCGGAGCATACCGCCGTAGCCGTTGGTGTTCAGATAGCCCACGAGGTCGTGGTTGTTGCGCCAGTAGAAGTCGCTCACAATGTTCAGGCGGTTGTCGAAGAATCCGAGGTCAACACCCAGGTTCCATTCGTATTTCTTCTCGAAAGTCAGGTTCTCATTACCCATGATGGAGAGTCCCAGACCAGTTTCCTGCTGGTCGCCCTGAGGACGCCAGATGGTAGATGCACCGAATACGGTGTAGGCCGATGCCCTGGACGACAGGTTCTCGGGGAATTCACCCGTGAGTGAATAGCTCAGACGCAGCTTGGCATACGAGAAGGCGTTGTTGGTCTTTTCCTGCAGTTTCTTGAAGAACGATTCTTCCGATATGTTCCATGCAGGTGATACGTTCCAAGTGGGTAGCCAGCGAGCCTTTGTTGAGCGTCCCAGCTGGTTAGAACCGTCGTAGCGCCCTGTCAGGTTGATGATGTAACGATCTTTGAAGCCGTAGTTCACGTTGGCGAAGTAAGCCATGCGGCGACCCCAAGCGTTGTTACGGCTGGTAAGGGTAGTACCCTCTTCCTTGGCCTGCTTGTAGAAGGCAGGTGTGATGGTGACCAGCTGACTGCGTTCATAGTCGATGCCGTAAACTTGGTTCTCCGACATCTCGCGGTCAACACGGTTGGCCTCCATACCGGCCATTGCGTTGAAGCGGTGCATTCCGTCCTTCCATGCGGTGTTGTAGGCCACTGTGCCACGGAAGTCGAGCTGCAGCACTTTATTCTGTGAGTTGATCCAAATACCTCCGGTAGGCATCACCGATACGGGCAGCGAGTTGGGCTGGTCGGGATCGGTGTAGAGGTAGGTGTTGTTGTACATCACGTTCGGGTCGTCCACACCAGCGCGATAGGCCATAGCCTGGTTCGAACTGTTCAGAATGTTATGGTCAAGTGTGGTCTTGTTGGTGCGGTATGATCCTAACACGTTGATTTCCAGTCCCATAATGGGCTTATAGGAGAGCTCGCCTTGGAACTTCACGTCCATGGCATTCTTATCAAGATAGTTGTTGTCCAACTCATGGAAGATGTTGAAGTCGGCATAGTTACGCTTGTAGGTCTGGTTGGGGTCCAGCGTACGTGCAGTGTTGAGTGCAAAACTAAATGGGTTGATGTCGAAGCTACGGCTCACTGCACCGCTCACCAGGTCAACGTTCTGGTTCAGTGTGCCAGGGGCTTTCTGATCGACGTGGCTGGCATTGGTGCGCAGTGTAAAGGTCAACCATTTCGAGATGTTGAACGATGCATTCACGTTAGCTGTGAAACGCTTCACGTCGCTGGATTTCGTCCAGCCTGGGTCTATCATGGCCGAGACAGAGGCATAGAGGTTGGCTTTCTCTGTTCCACTCGAAATGCTCACTGAGTGGGTCTGCATGATATTGTTGTTGAAGAGCAGGTCGAACCAGTTGGTATTGCGGAACTCAGCCTGCTGCAGGTATGAGTTCATGGCAGCATCGGTGTAGGGCAGTCCGAACTGGCCCGTGCTTTCGTTGTACTGCTGCATGAGGTTGTACATCTTACCGTACAGACCGCTCGATGAGCCATCGGCCAAGGCCGAGAACTCCAGCCATCCCTTTGCCTGCATCTCCTTGTAGATGCCCATCTGCTCCTGTGAGTTCGAGATGTTATAGTCTTTGTAGCTGGGCTTCAAGCGGTAGGTGAACTCTCCAGTATAGTTGACACTGCTCTGTCCGGAGCGTCCTTTCTTTGTAGTGATGACAACCACACCCGACATAGCGCGTGCACCATATATAGAGGTGGCTGAACCGTCTTTCAGCACGTCGAATGACTCGATGTCGTCAGCATTCAGACCTGCTATAGCATTGGAAATCAGTGTTGTAGCGTCGCCAGAGGAGAGATCGTCGGAACTCACGTTCACCACGTTCTCCAGAATCACGCCATCAACCACCCACAGAGGGCCGCTGTTGGAGCCATAGATACTGGTAGCACCACGCACCTTAATCTTTGGGGCAGTACCGAATGTGCTCGATACGTTCTGCACCGACACACCAGCAACACGACCTTCAAGCGAACGGCTCACGTCGGCCACACCTGAGAGCTTAGCCTTGTCGGCATCGATCTTGGCAGTAGCACCCGAGAACATGCGCTTGTCCATCTTCTGAATACCAGTCACCACCACTTCGTCCACCATCGTGGCATCGGAGTGCAGTCTGATAACCATGCCGTTCTTAGGTGTCACTACAGCTTCCTTCATACCGATGTAGCTGACTTTCAGTTTCTTTCCCTGTGGTACTGTGATGATGAATTTACCGTCTACGTTGGTGGTTGTTCCCGTGTTTTTCGTACCGTTAATCAGTACTGATGCACCGATAATGGGCTCGCCGTCCTCGGCTGAGAGGACCGTACCCGTTATCTTGTTCTGGGCAACAGCTGTTCCTACGGTGAGGAACAGGCCAACCAAAAACGCTAATACTTTCTCTTTCATAAGTACAAATCTATTCTATTTTCGTTTTTTTGTTTCTTTCATGAATATGAGTCTGTCATCTCTCTCGCTTTGCAATGATACCTTCGTACATCTGCCATAGAGTCTTCTACAGGAAAAGTGCTCAATATGGGCAATTTACGAGTTTGCAAAGGTAATGCTTTTTTTTAATAAACAATACTCTTTTTTAAAAAAACATGTAAAAAACTATCATTTCTTTACATAATTGCTGCAAAATTGTAAACTTTTTTAATTTTTGCATAAGAATATAAGAAAATGAATAGCTCATAGCAAAATGGCTACTTAACAGAAAAGTGCTACAATCCAACGTTTGCCTACACCTTATTATTATAATGAAAAGTGTAGGAGAGTTGGAGTGTAGATATCGGTGATTATTTCCCGATGAACTTCGCAATGAGGGCAAGACATTTCTCGCTGCTCACGGGCTTAGAAAGGAAATCGTCACAGCCAGCTTTCAGTGCCAACTGCCGATCGCTGTCGAATGCGTTGGCTGTCAGGGCGATTACCGGTAGCTCGGGATGAGCTTCCTTGATCTTAGCTGTTGCCTCCAAGCCATCCATTACAGGCATCTTGATGTCCATGAGTACCAAGTCGAATCCGCCTTCTTCCACCATGTCCACTGCTTCCTGCCCGTTTCTCGCACGCTGGAACTGGTAATCACGGCGCAAGATATAGGTCATCAGGATGTAGTTGCTGTCATTGTCTTCTGCTACAAGGATTGTCTTCATACGAGTCTGTTTTTTAGTTGATTCTGAATTTGTTCTCTTCCAAATAGCGGTACTATTGTAATGATTTGGTTCGTTAAAGAGATACAAAAGTAACGATTTTCTACTAAATACTTTTGTAATTCTATTACTTTTTAACTAATTTTGCACGAGTAGAGATATTTATAGTAACCTAATTATAACTTAAAACAAAATGAATCTAAAACTTATTTCATGTGCATTAGCTTTTGCTGGCGTTCTGTCAGCTCAGGCACAACACGTCATGGAGGTGAAGACGGCCAAGCTTGGAGCGCCTGTTTCTTCCACGATGTACGGTTTGTTTTTTGAAGACATCAACTTCGCAGCCGATGGAGGTCTTTATGGTGAACTGGTGAAGAACCGCTCTTTTGAGTTCCCCCAGTCGTTCATGGGCTGGCGCGTCTTTGGCAATGTGGAACTGAAGAACGATGGTCCTTTCGAGCGCTGTCCGCATTATGTAGTGCTGAGCGATCCCGGACACAGGGAGCGCCGCACGGGTCTTCAGAATGAGGGCTTCTTCGGCATTGGTGTGGAGAAAGGCAAGGAGTATCGCTTCTCCGTCTGGGCAAAGGCTCCTAAGGGAAAGTCTCAGATTCGGGTGCAGCTCATCAACGAGCAGGCCATGTATGAGCGTCAGAACTTCTCTGAGGTGAAGGTTGACGTGAATGGCAACGAATGGAAGAAATATACCGTTACTATCAAGGCCACACGCACAGAGCCGAAGGCTAATCTGCGCATTTTCCTTTCCGATGGCAATCCTGTTGCACTGGAGCATGTGTCGCTTTTCCCTGCCGATACCTATAAGGGACGTGAGAATGGTCTGCGTCGCGACTTGGCTCAGGCTCTTGAGGATATGCACCCTGGCGTGTTCCGCTTCCCCGGTGGTTGCATCGTTGAGGGTACTACGCTTGACTCCCGTTATCAGTGGAAGAACACCGTTGGTCCGGTAGAGAACCGTCCGCTGAACAGAAACCGTTGGGAGGATACGTTCGATTATCGCTATTATGCTGACTACTATCAGAGCTACGGTCTTGGCTTCTTTGAGTTCTTCCAGCTCTGTGAGGACATCAAGGCTGAACCGCTGCCCGTGCTGAGCGTAGGTCTGGCTTGTCAGTTCCAGAATGGCGAGAAGGCTCATGCCAAGATGGACGAGTTGCAGCCTTTCATCGACGACTGTCTGGATCTGATTGAGTTTGCCAATGGCCCTGTTGATTCCAAGTGGGGCAAGGTTCGTGCAGACATGGGCCATCCCGAACCCTTCAATATGAAGTATATCGGTATAGGCAATGAGCAGTGGGACACGCCTTACTTTGAGCGCCTGAAGCCTTTCGTGGCTGCTGTGCGTGCCAAGTATCCTAATATTAAGATTGTGGGTACCAGCGGCCCCGACTCAGAAGGCAAGATGTTCGAGAAGGGCTGGGTGGCTATGAAGGAGCAGAAGGCCGACCTCGTTGACGAGCACTTCTATCGTCCTGAGAACTGGTTCCTCGGCACGCCTGATGCCAAGGAGAGATATGGCAACTGTGGTGCACTGCGCTATGACAGCTACGACCGTAAGGGTCCGAAGGTCTTTGCAGGCGAGTATGCTTGCCACGGTAAGGGTAAGAAGTGGAACCACTATGAGACCTCACTCTACGAAGCTGCTTTCATGACAGGTATTGAGCGCAATGCCGACATCGTGGAGATGGCTACATACGCACCTCTGTTCGCCCACGTTGATGGTTGGCAGTGGCGTCCCGATATGATTTGGTACGATAATCTGCGCATGTTCAAGTCAGTGAGCTACTATGTTCAGCAGATGTATGCCATGAACAAGGGTACGAACGTGCTGTCGCTCACCACGAAGGATCCTGCTGATGCCAAGGGCAAGAAAGTGGTGCCTGTGGCAGGACAGGAAGGCATGGACGGTCTGTTCGCCTCTTCTGTATTCGATAAGAACTCGGGCGAGGTTATCGTGAAGGTGGTCAACACTTCAAAGCAGGCTCAGGACATACAGGTCAATCTGACTGGCATGACTGGCGAGCGTACCGCTGAGACACTGACACTCCAGCATGAGGGTTCTATGGACGATGAGAACACACTCGACAAGCCCAATAAGATTGTTCCTGTTTCGGGCAGCGTGAAGTGCGATGTGACGGGCAAGAAGCAGCAGACCGTGCTCAATGACAACGTGCCTGCTATGGCTTTCCGTTTGTATAAGGTGAAAAAATAAGTAGTTTTAAAATGGCTTGCGCCAGGTGCAACCTTCTTTCCATCTGGAGCAGCCGTATGCGGTTTTTCCCTTGATGATATGGCCTTGACCGCAAAGAGGACAGGGAGCTCCTTCCAGAATGGTTTCCGTTTGGGAAGGAGCTTCTTTCTTTTTCGGAGTACGCTTTTTCTTCGGTGTAGCCTCTGTTGCCGTATCATTTGCAGCAGGCGATGCTGCTTTTTCTCCTTTGCCAGCCCTTTTCTTAGGTTCTTCAGCCATTACGGTGACGCGCCGGTTGGACGGGTCGCTCAGCACCTGGCGCACAATTTCGCCCACCTGCTGTTTCAGTTCGTCAATAAACACCTGTGCGTCATATTTCTTTGCCTCTATGTCGCGCAGTTTCTTCTCCCAGATGCCTGTGAGCTCGGCACTCTTGAGCAGTTCTTCCCGAATCAGGTCGATGAGTTCCGTACCTGTGGGCGTAGCCACCAGACGTTTCTTGTCCTTTTTGATGTAGTGGCGCTTGAACAATGTCTCGATGATGGCAGCCCGGGTTGAGGGGCGGCCTATGCCGTTCTCCTTGAGGGCAGCACGCAGTGTTTCGTCATCGACAAGCTTGCCAGCTGTCTCCATGGCGCGAAGCAGTGTGGCTTCGGTATAGTAGGGCGGGGGAGTGGTCCACTTCTCACTGAGGGTGGGCTCATGGGGACCGCTTTCTCCCTTGACGAAGGCAGGAAGCGTGCGCTCCTCGGCTTCGGGGGATTTCGGGTTCTCGGAGGATTCAGAGTTTTCCAAGTCCTCGGAGCTCTCCGATTTTTTCATCACAACGCGCCAGCCCGGATCAAGGATGGTGCGACCAGTTACCTTGAACTCGACGGCCTCGGGGGTTCCCTCACCCACACAGCCCAGCACCGTGGTCTGTGCATACTTACAGTCAGGATAGAACACCGCAATGAAGCGCCGTGCTATCAGGTCATAAACGTTGCGTTGCATATCGGGCAATCCCTGTGGTGGAATGCCTGTAGGAATGATGGCATGGTGGTCGGTCACCTTCGATGAATCGAACACCTTTTTGGATTTTGGCAGAGGCTTGCCGCCCAGTGGCCTTACCAGCTCAGCGTATGGAGCAATGCCAGCGAAGCGCGTCTGGAACAGACCGTTCATGATTTGCGGACACTTGGCATAGACATCATCGCTCAGGAAAGTCGTATCAACGCGCGGATAAGTGGTCAGCTTCTGCTCATAAAGCTGCTGAATGAGGTTCAGCGTCATCTCCGCCGAATATCCGAATTTGCGGTTGCAATCCACTTGCAGCGAGGTGAGGTCATAGAGCGAAGGTGGTGTCTCCTTGCCATTCTTTTTCTGTACGTCAGTGATGGTGAAAGGCTTGTCCTTGATGAGGCTGAATGCTTGTTCGCCTTCCTCTTTGCTGGTGAACTTACCTTTCGTGGCGGTGAAGATAGTATCGCGATAGAGCGTGGCCAGCACCCAATAGGGTTCGGGCTTGAAGTTGTCAATCTCCTTTTGTCGGTTCACAATCAGTGCCAGTGTGGGAGTCTGCACACGACCTATGCTGAGCACCTGCCTGTTCTGTCCGTATTTGATGGTGTAGAGACGTGTGGCGTTGATGCCTAAGAGCCAGTCGCCCACTGCACGGCTCAGTCCAGCCAGGTAGAGCGTTTGATATTCGTCCTGGTTCTTCAGGTTCTGGAATCCCTCGCGGATGGCTTCATCGGTCATTGACGAGATCCAAAGTCGTTTCACCGGACATTTGGCCTGTGCTTTCTGCATCACCCATCGCTGAATGAGCTCACCTTCCTGACCGGCGTCACCACAGTTGATAATCTCGTCGGCGGCCTGCATCAGTCGTTCAATGGTGGCAAACTGCTTCTTCACTCCCTGATCCTCTTTCAACCGGATGCCGAAACGTGGCGGAATCATAGGCAGCACCGACAGGCTCCACGCTTTCCACATGGGGGTGTAGTCCTCGGGCATCTTCAGTTCACACAGGTGACCGAACGTCCATGTCACCTGATAGCCGTTGCCTTCCATGTAGCCGTCGCGTGAGGCTGTTGCGCCCAGGATGCGGGCTATGTCTTTAGCCACACTGGGCTTCTCTGCAATGCAAACTATCATTACCTTTTTCTTTTGTGGGGTGCAAATTTAGGCAAAAACTGTGATTTACAAGATGGATGTACGTTGAATTTAAATTTCTTTAGAGGAAAACAAGCCTATTTGTTCACCTTCCATTCCAGCACACCGCCTGACTGTCCTTTCTGTAGTTTGGCCACAATCTTCAGTGCCTTGGTCTTGACGGGACGGAAACTCACGCTGTTGTAGCAGTCCTTCAGGACGGTGAAGGGCTCGTGCTCTTCCACTTCGCGCCACTGTCCGTCAGATGCTTCGTAGAAGAGTGTCCACGATTCTGGCACGCGAAACGAGCCGTCGTAGTGGTCGAAGTCGAGCCAATACACTTGCACATTGCTTACCTCATATTCTTGGTCGAACCGATAGCTGATGGCTTCGCTGGTGCCGCGTTTCAGCCACCAGTAGTGGTAGGGCTTGCTTGTATCGCTTGACCGTTTAGGCTCCCACTGGTCGTTCACTCCGCTGGCCCATGAGTCTGTGGGAGCAGTCTCGGGCGCATCGTTCTGAATAGGTCCGCGATTGGCAAAGGTCTGAGCGCGACTGGCAATCGTCTCCTTTGGTGTGGCGATAGCCGTGGTGGGATTGTCGGCCACCCACACCTCCATTTGGTCGCGTCCGCGATTGTTCCATGTGGCGTATGGAATGGCGCGGAAAGTAGTCTTGTTCACTTCACCGTTTTGTTCCACCCTTCGTGCCTCACCCTCCAGCACCACGATGCCTCCGAGCAAGTCTTTCTCAAAGTGGGCAGTGACGGGAGTCGATGGCAGGATGTACTTATTAAAGATGTGTTGGTCGGCCTGATCCTTTCCTTCCAGGCAGAACACGATAGGGCCGCGCTCCAGTGCCATCTTGCCGCGCAAGTCCTCGGCATTGTCGTTGGCCACGATACGGCGCACGTTCATAGGCAGTTCCAACTCAATCACATCGCCTTTTTTCCATTTGCGGTCCAGTGTGATGTAGTCGTGGTTCTCTGGGTAGAACGACTGTCCGTTCACCTTGATAGAGTAGGGACGAGCGCGTTCGGTGTATGTGTAGAGCGAAGTTGCCGTGGGGTGTTGCTTCAACCATCCCGGCAGTCTCAGCTTCATGACATAGTGACCGCTCCCTTTTGTTACCTTGATGGTCACCTTCCCGTCCCAAGGGTAGTCGGTGATTTGCTGCAGTTCCAATTTGCCGATGGTAGCTTTGCCTTGCATGTAGAGATTGACGTAAATGGTTTCACGAGGGGAAGTGGGCTTATAGGGCTTATGAGGCTTATAGGGCTTATAGGGTTCATAGGCATAAATGTAACCTGGCACTGAAGCTATGAAGCGGGTCACGTTGCCTGGACAGCAAGCACAACCGAACCAGCGCTGTCGCTCGTGCTCACCGTCGCTCTCCAGCGGATTGTCGTAGAAGAACTTGTCGCCGCTGAGCGACACCCCGCTCAATACATTATTATATAGCGCGCGCTCGCATACATCTATATATTTGCTCTCACCTGTAGCCAGAAACATGCGGTAGTTCCAATACACATTGGCTATGGCGGCACACGTCTCGCAATAGGCGGTGTGCGAGTTCAGTTCGTAGTTGGGACCAAAGCCTTCGCCCTGCGCTCGACTGCCTATGCCGCCCGTGATGAACAATTTCTTCGAAGCCATGTTCTCCCACAGTCGTTCCAGTGCCTTGAAGTAGGTGGTGTCGCCCGTCAGTGCTGCCACATCGGCTACACCGGAGAACAGATAGCCAGCGCGCACGGCATGACCCACAATTTCCTGTTGTTGCAAGATAGGCATGTGGTCTTGTGAATACATGCTGGGGGCATGTCCGTCGGTACAGCGTCCTGTTTCATCGACGAAGTATTTTGCGCCTTCCAGGTATTTCTTGTCGCCTGTGACGCGATAAAGCTTGCATAAAGTCATTTCGATGATGGGATGTCCACCGGGTCGGTGTATCTGTCCCTCGTTGGGGCCGAAGGTCTTACACACGAGGTCGGCATTGCGTATGGCCACGTTGAGCAGCGACTTCTTGCCAGTAGCGCGATAGTGAGCCACAGCACTTTCGATGAGATGTCCCGAATTGTAGAGCTCGTGTGAGTTGATTTTCTCCCAACGATGCGTACCCCACCATCCGCTCAGTCGTGTACAACGGTTAGTGACACAGGTGGTCAGATAACCATCAGGTTCTTGTGCTGCGGCTATGATGGCGATGACCGAATCCAGATAGTGGTCGAGCCTCGCATCGTATTTCGCAGCCAGTGCATACGAGGCCCCTTCTATCACCTTGTACGGATCGGTGTCGTCGAAGGAAAAGTCGCCTCGATGCTCGCCTTTTTTCAGTCCACCGGCAATAGCGAAGTTGTCGAAACGCCCGTTCTGTTCGCACTCCTTAAATGCCGATGGTATGGAGACCGTGCGGTTCACCTCAATGCGAGGCGCCCAAAATTGGTCTGAGAGGTGAACCTGTGTGAAGGGTACTTCAGTGATGTGCTGTGACAGTGCCGAAACGCTGCATGCGCTGGCAACGATCAGTGTGATGAAGTGTCGTTTTCCGATTAGTGTCATAGATTGGTAATTTTACTTTTCATGCAAAGTAAATAAAAAAAGCTCAGATGTGCAAGAAAACTATTATAAAGATACAGAAAACATTCTTTTACTACAGAAATATGCAAGATTTTGGATGATTATGTATGTTTCTGCGAATTAATATGTAACTTTGCGCCCAAGGACAATCATCCGGTAAACAATAACAAACATGACGAAACAACACTTTTTCCGAACAGCCACGCTGGCCGTGCTCTTGGCATTCATGATCAGTCAGTCGGCTATGGGGCAAGATGCCTCGCAAAAACAGAAAACTGATTGGCTCTCCAATCTCACCAGTCGCATCACATTCAATGGCTATGCCCAGGCAGGCTGGTCATATCAGGATGCCAACGGAGAACGCACCAACAGCTACAACCTGAAGCGCACACTTCTCTGGGCAAAGGCCCGCATCACCGACCGCTGGTCGTTCCTGTTCATGCACGACTTCAGTAGCGTGGTACAGGAGTTCTACACCGATTACCGTTTTACAAAGAATAAGGAGCTGACCGTTCGTCTGGGCCAGTTCAAGCACTCCTTCACGATGGAGAATCCCATGTCGCCCACGCAACTGGAGCTCATCGACGTCTATTCGCAGGCTGTGCTCTATCTGGCAGGCGAGGGCCCCGATCCGCTCAATGGCGTGAACTATGGCCGTGATATGGGTCTCATGGTCTTTGGCGACCTGTTCAATGACGTACTGCACTACGAACTGGCAGTGATGAGCGGACAAGGCATCAACCGCAAGGACCGCAACAATCAGAAAGACTTCCTGGCCAAGCTTGAGGTCCGTCCGCTGTCGGGCCTTCGCCTTGTGGCCTCTGGCTATCTGGGTACGGGCAATGCTGTAGGCACGGCAGCATGGAATCCCGACATCAAGGAGGGCGACAACTATCGTCGCGACCGTGTGAGCGTGGGTGCCGAGTATAAGTTTGCCAACTATGCGGCAGGCAAGTTCAAAGAGGCCCGTCCCGTCAGTCTGCGTGCCGAGGGGCTCATGGGCAAGGATGGCAGCGTGACCAGTCTGGGCGGCTATCTCACCGCTTGTGTGCCACTGGTTGAGGCCATCGACCTCGTGGCTTCAGGCGACTATTACGACCGTAATAAGGACGTGAAGGGCTGGCGACAGCTCAACCTCACGGCTGGATTGCAGTATTGGTTCTACAAGAAGTGCCGTTTGCAGTTGCAATACACGCGCTGCATCTGCGGTTCCAAAATAGCCGATAATGACTACAACTGGGTTCAGGCTCAGGTGCAAGTAGCATTTTAACCCACCCCCTAACCCCTCCCCAGGGGAGGGGAGCCGTAAGAGACTCCGGGGTGAATTTTATTCATGATAAAAGGTTAGTCCCCCTGTAACTAACCAAGCTCCCCTTCCCTGGGGAGGGGCTGGGGGTGGGTCTTCAATGTTCATAAAAGTTCTTCTTACCGTCATCTTTCTGGCCGTGATGATTGGCGTGGGTCTTTACACCCGTAAGCAGGCCAGTAGCGTAGATGGCTTTGTACTTGGCGGACGTTCCGTAGGGCCGTGGCTCACGGCTTTTGCCTTTGGCACCAGTTATTTCTCGGCAGTGGTCTTCGTGGGCTATGCCGGACAGTTCGGGTGGAAGTATGGCTTGAGTTCTGCCTGGATTGGTGTGGGCAATGCCGTCATCGGCTCGCTGCTGGCGTGGATGCTGCTGGGACGCCGCACGAAGCTGATGACGCAGCACATTGAGAGTCGCACCATGCCCGACTTCTTCGGTACGCGCTTCGACAGTCAGGGACTGCGCGTGGTGGCCTCCGTTATTGCCTTCGTTTTTCTCATTCCTTATACAGCAGGCGTCTATAAGGGCATCTCCACACTTTTCGAGATGGGCTTTGGCATCCCATACGAGTATTGCGTCATCATCATGGCCATTCTGACTGCTGTCTATGTCATTCTGGGTGGCTACCGCGCTACGGCCATGAACGACTTCATCCAAGGCATCATCATGCTCTTCGGCATCACGGCTGTGATAGTGGCCGTACTCAACGCACAGGGCGGACTGACTGTTGCCGTCGAGAAGTTGGCTGCCCTCCCCTCCGATGCCGACCCAGCGGTGAACGGTGGGTTTGCCTCTTGGTTCGGACCAGATCCTTGGGGACTGTTGGGCGTGGTCATCCTGACCTCTCTCGGCACGATGGGACTGCCGCAGATGGTGGGAAAGTTCTACAGCATCACCGACGAGAGTGCCATCCGTCGCGGCACCATCATCTCTACCGTCTTTGCATTTATCGTGGCAGGAGGCTGCTACTTCCTCGGTGGCTTTGGCCGACTCTACGACCCAGTAATAGCTGAGAATGGCAAGATTGCCTTCGACTCCATCGTTCCTGCCATGTTGGTTCAACTGTCGCCGGCACTTATCGCTCTCGTGGTGCTGTTGGTGCTCTCAGCCTCCATGTCAACGCTGGCATCGCTGGTGCTCACATCAAGTTCGACGATGACCCTTGACCTCATCTATCGTGATAAGAAGTCTATGCCAGGCGAGGTGCAGGAAGGCTCTATCGATGACGAAGTGTCGGAGCATGTGGAGCGCCGTAAGGTGGTGGTGATGCGCGTGCTGATTGTGTTCTTCATCGTCATCTCGCTCATGATAGCCCTCAATCCGCCCACGTTCATCGCTCAGCTCATGGGCATCTCCTGGGGCGCACTGGCTGGTGCTTTCTTGGCCCCGTTCATGTTGGGACTCTATTGGCGGGGCGTGACCACGGCTTCGGTCTGGGCCTGCTTCGTGTGGGGTGTAGGTCTCACGGTGGTCAACATGCTCCTGGGCAATCCCATCAACCCCATCAACTGTGGTGCCATTGCCATGCTGGGCGGCTTCCCCGTTGTCTGGCTCGTCAGTCTGCTGACACCCAAAATGGCCCAACAGATGGTCAGCCAGATCTTTGCGTGCTATGAGAAGTGATTTCAGATCCTTCACCAATTAAATGATGTGAGATATCAAGGCTTTGTAAATTTTATTATAAACGTAATTATTATTTTTGCAATAAAATTTACAGAGCCCTTTTTATCTGCTTTTGTAAAACAATCTGCTGACTGAAGTTGACAAGGGCTACCGTGTCTATGACTTTTTCCTGTCAGAGTGGTTGGCCACCGTGTTTTAATAAAAAGACATTAAGGTTCATTAAGCAAATCTGTTAAAAGATTCCTCCGAAAAAACAGCTGCGAAAACCTTCGTTCTGGAGGAAAAACAGCCATTTTGTGCTCCCTGCCATCCAAAAATCGTTGTCTCATTTCAGAACTTTCTGTTCAATATCGCTTATTTTTGCCCATTATCAGCCTCTACTTTGCTCATTTCCCTGTTACGTATCACCTGCTTTTCTCTCTTTTTCTGACTACATAGTGCCATGTTTCATCCTAAATCGTGACACGTTCTTGGCAACTTCACGTCACGATTTAGGTTATTTCGTTTGACGATCTAACCTAAACCGTCTGACCATCTATCCTTAACCTCATCGTGGAATAGCCTAAACCACAGAAACCGCCTGTGTATAAGCCACTTAAATTACCTCTGTTTTGCAACTGTTTGACAGTCAGGATGTTGCAAAATGTCCAATACTCGCAAATTTTCAACCCTCCGAACGTTTCCTGACTTCCGCGCGATTCTCACGCAAGTAACTGTTAAATTCATAAATAAATTTTAACAGAGTGCGGCATAATTCCGCGAAGCGACAATAAGTTTCGCGGAATATTTCACTTTTCAGACTTGAAAGTTGCTTGAATTGAATACTTTTCGTAAATTTGCAGCCAAGAAATAACAGAACGAGAAAGGTTATGCCAGAGATTTGCCATTTCTACGGAATCGTCATCACGATGTATCTGCCCGACCATAATCCACCGCACTTCCACGTGCGCTACAACGAGTACCGAGCCACCATTGACATTCAGACGGGTGAGGTGACTGGACAGATGCCGCGACGCGCATTGCATCTTGTCTTTGACTGGCTCGACCTGCACAAGGATGAGCTGATGGAGAACTGGAAGCGTATGGAAAAGGGCGAGACTATGGCTAAGATTAATCCACTTGATTGAGAAGATATGGAACAGACAAATACTTTGAAATGGGTCACAGCCGCCCGCATCGTGGGCGACTATCTATTGGAGTTGGACTTCAATGATGGCCGCCGTGTTGTCTTCGACTGCCTACCGCTTATCTCGCAGTATAAACTTTTTGCCCCGCTGCGCGACAAGGAAGTGTTCGCTCGATTCGCCCTCGACGGCTGGACGGTCACATGGCTTGACGGCACCGTGGACATTGCCCCCGAACATCTTTACGAGATGGGTGTGGCGGCATAATATATAACTAAAGTTTCCGCCCCTCGTTTTTAGTGGCAATCCTGCTCGTCCAAAGTTCCAAGATGCCTTTGTTTACAGCCATCCTGAAACTTGGTAAATTTATGTTAAGCTCTGTTGTCATTTCCCAATCAGTGTGAGAATGGCCTTTGCATCCTCGTCACCATCTGCAGCTTCTTTGCGCAGCTCGGCGAGGATTTCCTTTCCGCCCTTCTCGTTATTCACGGCACGCTTCAGCCATTTCTTGGCCTGCGCCTTGTCGGCGGCTATACCTTTGCCCTTGAGGTAAGCCTTGCCCAGTGCTAATTCGCCCTCGGCATTCTCCTGTGCAGCTGCCTTCTTGAACCATTCCACGGCCTTCTTACGGTCTTTTTCCACTCCGTCGCCGTCCTTGTAGCAGTCACCTACCTGATACTGTGCCTTGGCATAGCCCTGTTTGGCCGACTTCTCATACCACTGGAAGGCCAGTTTGTCGTTCTCAGCCGTGCCGCGTCCCTTGTCGTAACAGCGGCCCAGTCGGTACTGTGCTTTCTTGTGGCCTTTCTCGGCAGCGGCCTTCAGTTTTGGGAATGCCTCGGTATAGTTCTCGGCATCATAGAGTTTCTTACCTTCTTCGTACAGTTTATCCGCACTCTGTGCACTTGCTGTGAGGCTTATCAGCGCCATCAGCATGAATAGTAGGTGTTTCATGATTGTTTTGTTTTGATGGGTTTTACAAATAAGTTCATTGATTCAGCCACAAAGTTACATAAAAAAGTCGATTTACTGACATCTGTTTAGTAAAATTTGCGATAATAATTCGACCACGAATTCCACTAATGCTACGAATGCAATGCAGCTATTGGCTTCATTCGTTCTATTAGTGAGATTCGTGGTCGTTATGAGAGGTCCGTGATTGTATTTAAAGAGTCAGGTTAATATGCGTGGTCGTTCTTAATCTCCTCCTTGTCCAGTTTCTTGGCATCAATCTTACGCCAGCAATACACGATGTAGGCTAAGACGAAGGGAATGAGGAACGACACGTAGAACATGGTGCGCAGCGTGAACTCACTGCTGCATGAGTTGGCCAACGTGAGCGACGACTGCAGATCGGCTGTCGAGGGATAGTAGGCAGTGTGATTCCATGCTGCGGTGAGCAACAGCGGCAGCACTGTGAGCACGGTGCCGATGCCTGCTGGCCAGATGCCCTTGAGTATTGAAGATTGAACATTGAAGAATGAACATTTTCCGCCAAGGGCTTCGGTGGCAATGCCCCACAGTACGAGCACCACGCCTACGACGAACAGCAGGGCCAGTGGCCACATTTCAATGAAGTTGTGCAGATACTTATAGGGCTCCATGTAGATGAGCCCCTCGTCGTTGTAGGCATAGCCGTCCTTGAGCAACAGGTGAACGAGGAACGCTACGAAAAGCAGTAGGAACGGAACCGCTGCACCAATGAGGCGCACAGAGCCGCGCGAGCGAATGTCGTCATCGTTCACGTTGTTCATCACGTATAGGATGCCCAGTGTGCGTGCCAGGAACATCACAGCCAGACCGAAGACGAGTACCCAAGGGTTGAGCAACGCATCAAGACCGTGAGAGGCATTGGCCCAGCGGCTGATGGCTTGTCCCTGACCCTCCAGAAGGAGGGGTGACGTCAGCGTACTCTTGTCAACGATGAAGTTGGCTCCCTCAAAGAAGGTGGCTACGGCAACTCCCAACAGGAACGGGCCGAGCAAACCGTTGAGCACCAAGAAGAACTGGAACGTGCGTGGACCAAGGAAATTGCCCAGCTTGTTCTGGAACTCATAGCTAACGGCTTGGAGCACGAACGTGAAGAGAATGAGCATCCACAGCCAGTAGGCTCCGCCAAACGAGGTGCTATAGAACAGGGGAAACGAGGCGAAGAATGCTCCACCAAAGGTGACGAGCGTGGTGAATGTGAACTCCCACTTGCGGCCAGTGGAGTTGATGACGAGGCGCTTGCCCTCCTCGGTCCAACCGAGTGAGCGCATGCACGAGTTAGCGCCCTGCACAAAGAGCAGGAACACGAGTATTGCACCGAGTAGTGAAACGATGAAACACCAGTAATGTTGTAAGAAATCGTAGGTCATAGTTTTTTATAGGTCTTATGGGGCTTATAGGTCTTATGCGGAGGGGCCCTTTTTGATTTGCTTTAAGAGAATGGTAATCTCAACTGCCAACATGGTGGTGAAGAGAATGAGGAAGAGAATGAACGTGGTGGCCACGCTCGACGAGTGCAGGTCGCTGATGGCAGCCCAGGTGGGCAGCATGTCTTGAATGGTCCAGGGCTGACGACCGAACTCGGCCACGAGCCAACCGCTCTCGCTGGCGATGTAGGACAGCGGCAGCAGGGCAATGGCCAGCCAATAGTGCCACACGGGCAAAGCATCGGCTCCTACGGTGTCGGCTTGCGTCTCGTGAATCAGACCGAGCGAGGCCAGCAGGCGACGCGTGATGATGGTGACGTAGGGAATGCGGAACGACGTGAGAACCAGTACGGCAAAGAACAAGATGAACAGACAACCGGCTCCCACCATGATGCGGAATGCCCAGAAGTTGACGGGGACGTAGGGAACAACCTCGCTCTTGTCGCGGATGTAGCCGTAGCCGAAGTATGGCATATTCGATTTGAGAATGGAGAGCTGTTCGTTTAGCACATCTTCGCTGGCACCCTCGGCCTTGGCTTTGCGATAGTCAGCCAGGGTCTGAATGGCCACACGTCCGCGTGCCATCTTCTCCTCCACCGATGGCTCGCGTGTGCCGTCGGGTAGGGTATAACCGTTCAGCAGGTCGTTGATGCCAGGCACAAAGCCCTTCGGATCGTTGGTGGCCATGATGCTCAGTGCGTAGGGCATGTCAATCTTCAGCGGAGCCGACTGCTCGTTGGCATAGTCGGGCTGGCGGAAGGGGTTCACCCAGGCCACGGCGGTGAGTCCCTGCTCGGTGCCGCCATTGTAGAGTGCCTCCATCGCTGCAAGCTTCATGGGCTGTACCTTAGCCACCTGCTGACCAGAGATGTGACCGGTGAAGGCTGCACCCAATGAGGCAATCAGTCCCACGATGCTGGCTATCTTGATGCTCTCCACAGCCAGTCGCTTCTCGCGCTTCTTCATGAGATACCAGCTGCTGACGGCCACGACGAACACGGCTCCTACAATCCACGCCGAGATGACGGTGTGGCAGAACTTGCCCACGGCAAATGGTGAGAAGGCTACGGCAAAGAAATCGACCATCTCGTGGCGCATGGTGTCGGGATTGAACTCGCAGCCCACAGGGTACTGCATCCAGGCATTGGCCACCAGAATCCACCAGGCCGAAATGGTAGCCCCCAGACCAGTGAGCCATGTCGAAGCCAAATGGAAACCAGCCGACACCTTCTTCCAGCCGAAGAACATCACGGCTACGAAGGTGCTCTCCATGAAGAAAGCGAGGATGCCCTCGATGGCCAGCGGCGCTCCGAAGATGTCGCCCACGAACCAAGAGTAGTTGCTCCAGTTCGTGCCGAACTCAAACTCAAGAATGATGCCAGTGGCAACGCCCATGGCAAAGTTGACACCGAAGAGCTTCTGCCAGAACTTGGCAGTAGTCTTCCAGAATTCGTCCTTCGTGCGATAGTAGCACGTCTCGGCTATGCCCATAATGACGGCCAGACCGAGGGTGAGCGGCACGAAGAGCCAGTGGTAGATGGCCGTAAGGGCAAACTGTGCGCGTGACCAGTCTATGGTGCCTGCGTCGATGGTTAAGAGAATGTTTTGCATATTGTTTTAGGGTTTTAGTACGAGTTGTGGGGCCTATAGGTCTTATGGGGCTAATGGGTCCTGGTTCTAAGGAGCCTGTCTTTCAATCAGCTCAGAAGCAACAAACTCATCTTCCTCTCCGCTCTCGGCATGCTGGCCAATGTAATTGGGGAAGAAGAAAACTTTGAGTATAGCGAACATGATGAATAGTTTGATGGCAATAATGAACCAAAGCGTTTTTCCCAACGTCATGTTGCGAAATCCATCGTAGTATAAATCGAAGGCTCGATAAAGAAAACTGTCTTTACGCATAGGCATCGTTCAGATGGTTAATGTGGCAAAGATATGACTTTTCCTTCAAACTTCAAAATTTATCAGCAAAAAACTGTTTTGTGCTAATCAGTTCATTTCCATATTCATTTTTTGCAAGCTCCTGCACTCCCACACTCCTTTAACATGAGAAACTTAAATTAACTTATTTCGAGTGTTGGTTTGTACTTTTTTGTCTTAAAAAAAGTTTTTGTGACATTTGATTGTTGTAAAATGTTTTTGTTCTTTCATGATTTTAATATACTTTTGCAGCTTGATAATGAATAATGATTAAGAAATGAAGAAAATATGGTTCATTGCTGCTATTGTGGCAGCACTTTTGTTGGCAGGCCTTGCCATTTGGCTTTTCCTCAGTTTGCAGGAACAAAAGGAGGTCAACCAGGAAATGCAGGAACTGGCTCTGCTCGACAAGCAAGAGATGGAAAATGAATACGAGCGCTTCACGCTGCAGTACAGCGAGATGATGACTCAAATCAACAACGACTCTATTGTGGCCCAGCTCACCCAGGAGCAGTTGCGCACTCAGCAACTGCTGGAGGAGTTGAAGAAGACCAAAGAGACCGATGCACGCGAGATAGCCCGACTGAAGAAGGAACTGGCTACCGTGCGCGATGTGTTGCGCTCCTACATCCGACAGGTCGATTCACTCAATCAGATCAATGAGACACTGCGTAGTGAGAACTCACAGATACGTGACGAGTTGGCTGAGAGCAATCGTGAGAAGGTGAATCTGGCCAGCGAGAAGGCTTCGCTTAGCGAGAAGGTGGCTATTGCGGCACAGCTCGATGCTACCGGCATCGCGATGACCCCGTTAAACAAGCGCAATAAGGCTGCAAAGAAAATGAAGGACTGCAAGCAGATTCAGGTGAGCTTCACCATTGCGAAGAATGTGACAGCCACCAATGGACAGCGTACTGTCTATGTGCGTATTCAGACCCCGAATGGTGACGTGCTCAATGGCGGTACCTTCAATTATGAGGACCGACAGATTGAATACTCAATGAAGAAAACCATAGAGTATTCCGGTGAAGAAACGGCTGTGGCTACCTACTGGGACGTGAACGAGTTCCTTAGCGGTGGTGACTATCGCGTGAGCATCTTCTCCGACGGCAATATGATTGGAACCAAGACATTCAGCTTTAAGTAGAATGCTGCAATGTCGCATCATAGTAGAATAACAATTCGATAGCGAAATGACAAAAAAACGTTTCTTGCTGAAAACACCAGGCCGAAGCAGTGGTACTCGCTCGCTGAACGTAGCCCTATGGGTGGGGCGCGTGATGGGCGTATGCCTGCTGAGTACCGCACTGCCACTTCAGGCACAGCAGCTGCTGAGCCTTGATAGTTGTAGGGCTATGGCGTTGCGCAACAACAAACAGATGGAGGCTGCTCAACTGAAACAGGACGTGGCCAAGAACATCCGGAAGTCGATGCGTACAAAGTATCTGCCACATATCTCGGCGGTGGGTACTTATCAGTTCACCAGTGAGGAAATCTCGCTGCTGAACAACGATCAGAAAGCCACACTCGCGAACTTGGGTACTGGCCTTGTGAACGATATGCAGACTGGTGTGCAACAGATTGGAGCAAAGCTTGTGGCCAGTGGCATACCTGCTGCATTAGTATCTACCGTTGGAACAGCACTGCATAACCAGGTGGAACCCTTGACAAACCAAGTGGCCACAAGACTGGACGGGGTGGGGCAGAATATCGTTGATGCCTTCCATACCGACACACGCCACTTCTGGGCTGGTTCGATTATGGCAGTACAGCCCGTATTTATGGGCGGTAGTATCGTGGCACTCAATAAGATGGCCACACTGGGCGAACGACTGGCTGAGAATAGTACCGAGACCAATCGGCAGAACGTCATCTATACAGTCGATCAGACCTATTGGCAGGTTGTGTCGCTCAAGCATAAGAAAAACCTAGCCGAGAGCTATCTGGCTGTGGTGAAGAAACTTGACGATGACGTGAAGAAAATGATCAGTGAAGGCGTGGCCACACGCAGTGACGGACTGAGTGTGAGCGTGAAGGTGAACGAAGCCGAGATGGCCGTGCAGAAAGTAAACGACGGGCTGGTGCTCTCGAAAATGTTGCTCTGCCAGATGATAGGACTGCCCATGAGCGAAAAAATAACGTTGGCTGATGAGGACAAGGACGACCTTGACGCGTTGACACTCACACCGCAGGTCAATGTTGAACAGGCGCTCGACAACCGTCCTGAGCTGAAGATGCTTGACAACAGCGTGGCCATCGCTAAGCAGTCAACTAATCTGCTTC
>JAEEGG010008413.1_pt1 | contig 23424 bp, 23 predicted proteins | sample 9134161 | NCBI WGS metagenome assembly JAEEGG01 (sample SAMN16246543, study PRJNA631951) | gut metagenome | biome: gut microbiome; feature: rumen; material: CR-attached | host: Bos | place: Iran: Karaj | collected 2018-10
TCCTCACGATGCCCGACACGATGAGCGTCGAGCGCCGCAACCTGCTCAAGGCCTTCGGCGCCACCATCGAACTGACCCCCGGTGCCGAAGGAATGAAGGGCGCCATCGCCAAGGCGGAACAGATCCGCGACAGCATCCCCGGCGCCGTCATCCTCGGCCAGTTCACCAATCCCGCCAACCCGGCCGCCCACGAGCGGACCACCGCCCAGGAGATCTGGCGCGACACCGACGGGCAGGTGGACGTGTTCGTGGCCGGCATCGGCACGGGCGGCACCGTCAGCGGCACCGGAAAGGGGCTGAAAGCGCACAAACCGGGCGTGGAAATCGTCGGCGTGGAGCCGGCCACCTCCGCCGTCATCACCACCGGCGTCCCCGGCAAACACAAGATCCAGGGCATAGGCGCAGGCTTCGTTCCGCAGACCTTCCTCAAGGAATACGTAGACCGTGTACTCACGGTCACGGACGAACTTGCCTTCGCCGGCGCCCGCCTGCTGGCGGACAAGCTCGGTCTGCTCGTGGGCATCTCCTCCGGCGCCGCCTTCAGCGCCGCCCTCTCCCTGGCCCGCCAGGAAGCCTATCGCGGCAAACTCATCGTCGCCCTCCTGCCCGACACGGGTGAGCGCTATCTGTCCACAACCTTGTTTGACAAATAAAATATGTATCTTTGGGGAAAAGTAGCGATTACCTGATGAAGCCGTTCCCCTCTATCGAAATCGTTCCGCCCCTCAAAGGCATCACGCAGACTGAACTCCTGAACAGCATCCGCCCGCTCATGGAGTTCGGTCCGCGTTATATCAACGTCACCTGCCACCGCGACGAATACGAGTTCCGGCAGGAGCCGGACGGAAGCTACACGCGGCACGTGCTGCGCAAGCGCATCAGCCAGACCGCGGTCTGCGCCGCCGTGCAGGTGGCCTTCCCCAGCGTCCAGGTCGTCCCGCACCTCATCTGCGGCGGCGTCAGCGCCGACCTGCTCGAATCGCACCTGCAGGATTTCAAGTTTATGGGCATACGCAACATCCTGGTATTGCGCGGTGACGCCATACCCGGCGAGAAGCGTTTCACGCCCGAGCCGGACGGCTATGCCCACGCCAACGAACTCGTCGCGGCCATCCGCCGCTTCGAGGCCGCGAACGGCGGGGAGCGTTTCTTCACCCTCGGCGTGGGCGGTTACCCCGAAAAGCATTTCGAGTCACCCAACCTGGACACGGACATCCACTATCTCAAGCAGAAAGTGGACGCCGGCGCCGACCAGATCATCACCCAGATGTTCTTCGACAACGCCGTCTTCTACGACTTCGTGGACCGCTGCCGCGCAGCGGGCATCACCGTCCCCATCGTTCCGGGGATCAAACCCCTCTCCTCCGCCCGGCAGGTGGACCTGCTGCCCGAGAGTTTCTCCATCGACATTCCGCTGGAGCTGACCGCGGAGGTCGCCGCCCATCCCGAGAACGCCTATGAGATCGGGCAGGAGTGGTGCAAGGCGCAGTGCCGCGACCTGCTCGCGCACGGCTTCGGGGAGATCCACTTCTACACGATGGGACGCAGCGACAACGTCATCAACGTTCTCAGGGAGTGCTTCTGATGGGCGACCTGCGACAGGCTTTCCGCGACAGGATCCTCATCCTGGACGGGGCGATGGGCACGATGCTCCAGCGCCACGGCCTGTCCGGCAACAACGAGACCTTCAACCTCAGCCATCCGGACGTCGTCCGGGGCATCCACCGCGCCTACATCGAAGCCGGCGCGGATATCATCTCGACCAACACCTTCAGCGCCAACCGCATTTCACAGGCGGACTACGGACTTGCCGCGCAGGCGCGGGAATTCGCCCGCGAGGGCGCCCGCATCGCGCGATCGGCGGCGGACGCCGCTCCGCGAAAGGTCTGGGTGGCCGGATCGCTCGGCCCTACGGGCAAATCGCTCACCCTCCCCCAGGACCTCTCCAACCCGGCCTGGCGCCCCGTCTCCTTCGACGAGATGGCGGAGGCCTATGCCGAGCAAATCCGCGGTCTGCTCGAAGGCGGCGTGGACGCGCTGCTGCTGGAGACCTGCTTCGACGCGCTCAACACCAAGGCCGCCCTCTACGCCGCCAGCGGCATCCCGGAAGCCGCCGCGCTTCCGCTGCTGATCTCCGTGTCGGTGAGCGACCGCAGCGGACGGACCCTCACCGGACAGACCCTGGAGGCGTTCTACCGCGCCGTCCAGCACGCCCGGCCGCTCTGCTTCGGGCTCAACTGCTCGCTCGGCGCGGCGGACCTCGCTCCGCTGGTCGCGGACATCGCCGCCTGGGCGGACTGCGCCGTGAGCTGCTACCCCAACGCCGGCCTGCCCAATGAAATGGGCGCCTACGACGAGACGCCCGAGCAGACGGCCGACGCCATCCGGCGTATGGCCCAGGCCGGTCTGGTCAACCTCGTCGGCGGCTGCTGCGGCACCACGCCGGAACACATCCGCGCCATCGCACAGGCCGTGCAGGGCCTCGCGCCGCGGCCGCTCCCCGGACGCGACCCGCTGCCCTACGTCAGCGGCCTGGAAGCCGTATGCCTGGAAGTGAAGCGAAGCCGCTTCACCAACATCGGCGAGCGCACCAACGTCGCCGGCTCGCGCAAATTCGCCCGGCTCATCGCCGAAGGAAGCTATGACGAGGCCCTGCAGGTAGCCGCCGGACAGATCGAAGGCGGCGCCGCTGTGATCGACGTCAATATGGACGACGCGATGCTGGACAGCACCGTCGAGATGGAGAAGTTCCTGCGCTACATCGCCGGGGATCCTGCCGTCTCGAAAGCCGCCCTGATGATCGATTCCTCCCACTGGGACACCCTGCTCGCCGGACTGAAGAACGCCCAGGGCCGCTGCATCGTCAATTCCATTTCCCTAAAAGAAGGCGAAGAGGCCTTCCTGGACAAGGCCCGCGAGATCCGCCGGCTGGGCGCCGCCGTCGTCGTGATGGCCTTCGACGAACAGGGGCAGGCCACCAGCTTCGACCGCAAGATTGCCATCTGCGAGCGCGCCTACAGGCTGCTGACGCAGCAGGCCGGCTACGCGCCGCAGGACATCATACTCGACGTCAACGTCCTGTCCGTCGGCACCGGCATCGCGGAGCACGCCCGCTACGGGGTGGACTTCATCGAGGCCGTCCGCTGGATCAAGAAGAAGCTGCCGGGCGCGCTGACTTCCGGCGGCATCTCGAACCTTTCCTTCGCCTTCCGCGGCAACAACACCGTCCGCGAGGCGATGCACGCCGCCTTCCTCTACCACGCCATCGCCGCCGGGCTGGATATGGGCATCGTCAACCCCGGGATGCTCCGCGTCTATGACGACATCGAACCGGCGCTGCTGCGCGCCGTCGAGGACGTGGTCCTGGACCGGAACCCGCAGGCGACGGAGCACCTGATCGCCCTTGCCTCAGGGCTTGCTCCCTCGCGGTCGGACGGAAGCCCGTCCTCCTGTCATCCTGAGCGAAGCGAAGGATCTCCCGAAATACCTACCTCCGAGCGCCTTTGCAAAGCCCTCTGCGCCGGCACGGCCATCCCCGAGACGGACCTGCTGGAGGCGCTGCGCGAAAAGGGCAGTGCCGTCGCGGTCATCGAAGGACCGCTGATGGACGGGATGGCGCAGGTGGGTGAACGCTTCGCCGCAGGCAAGATGTTCCTGCCGCAGGTGGTCAAGTCCGCCAAGGTGATGCGCGACGCCGTGGCGGTGCTGCAGCCCTATATGGAAGCCTCCGGCGGCGATGCCGCCAAGCCGCGCATTCTGCTCGCCACCGTCCAGGGCGACGTCCACGACATCGGCAAGAACATCCTCGGCATCGTGCTGCGCTGCAACGGATTCGAGGTCACGGACCTCGGCGTGATGGTGCCGCGCGAGACCATCCTCGCGCAGGCGGAAGCCGTCGGCGCCGACATCATCGGCGTCAGCGGGCTGATCACCCCGTCGCTGCACCAGATGGAGGAACTCTGCCGGGAGATGGCCGCACGCGGGCTCTCCACCCCGCTGATGGTCGGCGGCGCCACCACCTCGGCCCTGCACACCGCCGTCAAGCTCGCTCCGCTCTACGGCCACGTCTTCTACGCCCCCGACGCCTCGGCCAGCGCCGTACTCGCCGGGCGGCTGATGTCCGACCGTACCGCCACCGAAGCGGAAGAGCACCGGAAACAGGAGGAATTGAGAAAGTTGTACTCCGCCAGAGATACCGGATCGCAGTCCGGCACGACGCCACATAGTCATCCCTTCCCCGCCGAATCCTACCTCCGCGGGGCCTTCTTCGAAAGCATCCCCTGCCGGGAGCTAAGTATCGCCGAGGTGCTCCCCTACTTCGACTGGAAACTGTTTTATGCGATCTGGGGGGTGAAAAAGGGTGACGACTCCACGGTCCAGCTCAACTCGGATGCCATCGACCGGCTCGAGGCGATGAAGCGTGAAGGCGGCTGCCGCATCCGCATCGCCGCCCGCTTCGATGCCTGCCACGCCGAAGACGACATCATCGTCGCGCCGCAGTGGCGCCTGCCGATGCTGCGTCAGACCGGCGCCGACGGCCGCTCGCTCGCGGACTTCGTGGCGCCGAAGGCCTACGGCTTCGACTCCCCCGCCGGTATGTTTGCGATCAGCGTGCACCGCGTTGCGGTGCACGCTGATCGTCGCTCCGCTATGACGGGGGAAGAATCCCCCGACACCCCCTCCGTCGCCTCCGGCTCCGAACCACACCCCGACTCCTGCACCTGCCCCGCCTGTACCTCGATGGACTATGATTCGCTGCTGGAGCGTTCCCTGCGCCTGACCCTCGCCGAAGCCGCCTCGGGCTGGCTGGACGCGCAACTGGAGGCGCAGTTGCCGAAAGGCTCCCCCGTGCGCATCGTCAAGCCGGCGGCGGGTTATGCCTCCTGTCCGGACCACAGCCTGAAACGCGACATCCTCGCCCTGCTGCCCGGCGCCGAGGCGCTGGACATCCGCCTCACGGAGTCCTGCGCCATGATCCCCGACGCCAGCATCTGCGGGCTCGTTTTCGCGCACCCCGCGGCCTCTTACCCGGAAATCCGGAACATCAGCCCCGCCACCCTCGACGCCTACGCCGCCCTCCGGGGTTTCAGTCCCGAAGAGGCCCGGCTGTTTCTGGGGCATCTGCGTTAATTCTCAGTCCAGAGGAAAATCTTGTCACCCCGGTGGAGCTTGCCCCCGGGGCATTTTTCGCAAGGGACGCGGACCGAGCAGCGGCTGCCCTTCGGCGCCAGTTCCACCGGATCGAACTCCAGGCGGATGTCATCGGCGTCGAATTCGACCACGCCGGTCGTGGCGCCGATGGCCATCAGGCGGTCGCCGCGGTGCAGGTCGGCGGTCTCCACGGAAATCTCCGCCACCCCGATGCGGTCGAACCAGTTGGTCACCTTGCCCAGGAAAACCTTGCGCCGGGTGGCCTGGGAGCCATATACGGCACTCCATTCGCCGAGGCGGGCACCCTGGTAATACCCGTCCCAGAAACCCCGGTTGAAGACCTCCGCAAGTTCGGCTTTCAGCGCCGCTGCAAGCTCCGGCGTGTACGTGCCGTCGCAGACGGCGTCGGCCGCACGCCGGTAGCAGGAAGCGCAGCGCTGGACGTATTCCGCGGAGCGGGCCCGACCCTCGATCTTGAACACGCGCACCCCGCTGTCGACGATGCGGTCCAGGAATTCGATGGTGCACAGGTCCTTGGGGGACATAATGTATTCGTTGTCGATGAGCAGCTCGTTGCCCGTCTCGCGGTCGCGGACGTCATAGCTGCGCCGGCAGATCTGGAAACATTCGCCCCGGTTGGCGGAAGCCCCGGCGGCGTGCAGCGACAGGTAGCATTTGCCGCTCACGGCCATGCAGAGGGCTCCGTGGGCGAACATCTCGATGCGCACGAGCCGTCCCGACGGACCGCAGATCCGCTCCCGGACGATCGTCCCGTGGATCTCCCTGACCTGGTCGAGCGTCAGCTCGCGTGCCAGAACGACCACGTCGGCGAACTGCGCGTAGAAGCGCAACGCCTCCACGTTGGAGATGGACAGCTGCGTGGAAATATGGACCTCCAGGCCAATCTGGCGGCAGTACTGGATCGCGGCGATGTCCGAGGCGATCACGGCGTCCACCCCCGCCGCCCGGGCGGCGTCCAGCGCCTCCCGCATCGCGGAGAGGTCGTCCTGGAACAGGGTGATGTTGAGCGTGAGATAGCTCCTCACGCCGGCTTCCCGGCAGATGCGGGTCACCTCCGGCAGGTCCTCCGGGAGAAAGTTGGCCGCGGAGCGGCTGCGCATATTGAGCCGGCCGATGCCGAAATACACGGAATCCGCCCCGCCCTGAATCGCAGCCTGCAGGCAGTCGAACCCGCCCGCCGGCGCCATGATCTCCAACTCCTTCCGGTCCATATCCAAGGGCGGAAGACTAATAGTATTCCTCTTCCGAGTCGTCCGCGAAGGGATCGAAAACTTCGTAAGTGTCATCCACGGTGATGCCGTCGAGCATCACCTTGCCGTCTTCGACGAAGGCGGAGAGGATGTTGCGGAAGATGTAGCCGCCATCGGACGCTTCGTAATAATAGCGTCCGTCCTTTTTCTCGATGTTGATGATTTCACCGCCCGTCGAGTCATTGCTCTCGGAGCGGAAATCCCAGATGGCATAGCCCTCGCCGTCGTACTCATAGTCGTCCAGCAGCTGCTGGAGCATCCTGGGCGTGCAGTGATCCTCCAGGAATTCCACGTCGTAGTACAGGCTTTCGTTGTACATCTCCGTGATGAAGTCCTCGATGATCTTGTCATCCTTGGCACTGTTGTCGTGGACCGGGACCCTGGTATAGTCCGTGAGATCGAGTATGTTCCATTCGGCGGGTTCCAGCTCCTTGCTCTCCGGAAGGGTCTCCCTGTAGGCCAGGGCCTTGTCTCCGTCGATGTCCTCGCCGTTCAGCGAAGCCATCTCGATGTCTTCATAGACCTGAAGTTCGGTGTACCGCTCCGCCACCCGGCTGTTCTTCACCGTGATGACTTCCGTGTAGTACGACGGTCCGCCGGCGGGGCCGCCCTTGCAGAAATAGCCCTTGCCGTCAGTCTGCTCCCGGGTGTAGGCCTGGAAGCGGTCGGTCTCCACGCCGATCAGGCTGACGGTCCCGTCGGCGAGGGAGAAAATGGCGCCGTACTCCTCGTCGCGGTCGCGCATCCAGACTTCGTTCTGGCCGTCGCCGTCCAGGTCCACGTACTGCCACTTGCAGAGGGGCATCCAGCCGTGGTCGTCGTCCGAGTCTTCATACAGCTCCTGCATTTCGGCGAACTGTGCTTCCGACGGGGTGGCCGGCTGCTGAACCTTTGCATCCTGGCCGGCCTGGTTATTCTGCTTGTTGGGATTGCCGCCGCAGGCGCAGAGCACCAGGATCGCAGCGACCAATAATGACATTCTCTTCATGATATAGGATTCTTGTATTATATTGTTTATTCCGCCCGCTCGGCAGCCTGGATCAGGGAGACGTTGAGCTGTTCGAGCAGCGAGAGTTTGATGCTGGAGTTGCTGGCGGCCGGCTTGTACCACGGCTGCGCCTCGAAATAGGTCTTCAGGTCCTTCGACTGGAACACGTAGCCGTGCGCCGCCAGGATGGCGTTGCGCATAAAGCGCAGGAACGACTTGTCGTAACGTCGCAGGTATCCATTAAGCAGGATGCGGTTCGCAAAGTCGAAGCGGCTCCGGTCGCCGGTCCAGGTCAGGTCGAAATAAGATACGGTCCGATCGTACATCCAGGGCATATCCTCGTCCACCTTCACCTCCGTGAACCGGATACCGTTCTGGGTAGGCACAGCCTCCACCTTGCCGACCAGATAAGGGCCCCCGCTGCCGAAATCGACAAGGCCCGTGGGCATACCGTTGAAGCTGACGACTTCCATCGGCATGTTTTTCCCGTTATACAGGGACTGGCCTTCGTCAATGACGACATCCTTCCCGGCTTCGGTCCGGTAATTTCCGCAAAGCGGGGCCATCCACTGATTCCGGTTGAGCTCATCGGAGTTCCAGTTCTTCGTGGCCTCCATCACGTCCATCAGCCGGTTGTCCTCGTCGTAGAAGCAGATGACATCCAGCCCTTCCTGCCGGATCCGGCGGGCGTAGGCAGCTTTCTCATATTGATTGTTGGCATCGTTCGGCCCGTCCTCGACCATAAAAAGGTCTCCTTCGTACATTGCGGGTATCAGGAGGAATTCCTGCTCCTCGCCCTCCGCCATGGCATTCATCCGGACGGAACCGTCTTCCGCCGGATTGGCGTCGTAGACCAGGTCGCCATTGTACCACAGGCTGCCCGCGGCGATGTCCGCCATCGGCCGCACGAGCGGCAGGATCTTGGCGACTGTGTCATTGTCGCCGTAGATCAGCAGATACCTGTTGTCCGGCTGTCGCACATAATCGATATGGGTGCCGAAATCGACCCCGTACGGGGCGTCGTCGGCGTTGCGGCTGGGCCGGAGGGTGAACGTCCCGGGCTGGTTCGGCCATTCTTCCAGGGTCAGTTCATTGTCCCCGGAGGCATCCGTCAAATAGACGATATTCCCCATCCGCACTTCCTGTACGGTGAAGAGCGTGACCCCGTCATAGAAGCAGTCGCCCTTCTTGATGGTCTGTGCCTGCGCGACGGAGAGCGCGCACGACGCCGCAAGCGCGGCGGCCAAGAGAGTTTTTCTCATCAGTATTTCTTTTTAGGGTTTATCATATTCGAAGTAGTCCCGGCGCAGGGTGATGGTCTCGTCGAACTCCCGCTTCCACAGGCCGGCCATCACGCAGCGTCCGGTGAGATCCTCCCCGTCCGGCTCCAGGAACAGCTCAATGTAAGCATTCTCGTCAACGTCCTTGCGTATCCACAGCACCGATCCGTCATACTCGGCGAACTCCGGATCGTCGTAGTTCTGGTCGCGGTACGTGTAGAGGTGGATGACCTCGATGTTCCCGAGACTGTCGGCGTCGAGCACGAGGATCAATTCGGGAATGTCAGGACCCACCCAGCGCCATTCACCCACCAGGCTCTCCGCCGGGCGGTAAGGATGCCTGGCCACATTGGCGGTATCGCCGGGAGCCTGCGCCTTCGCGGACAATGCGCCCAGGCACAGGAACAGCGGAATCAAGGCAGATAGTTTTCTAGGATTCATTTCTTCAAGCGGCTGTTGATTTCTTTCAGGAAGGCGTCGAGCTCCTTGTTGGCGCAGACCTTCTCCCGAAAATACCGGCCCACGTAGTCGTCCGCGAAGGCTTCCGCAGTCTCGTAACCGACATAGAAGTCCTCGGGCAGGTCCGTGCGGACGGTCCCTCCGCCGGAATTGCTGGCCGCCCAACCCTGCGTGACATCGTCCCGCAGGATGTAAGGCGGCTCTCCCTCCTCGAAGCAGAGCGTGATGCTCGAGCTCTCGTAGTGCTCTTCATTGAATCTGTGTGCCAGGAAAATGTTCTTGTGGATGAAGCGCAGGCCCAGTTTCTTCGCCAGCTTCTCGGCGGGCGAGTTGAAACTGCCTCGCAGGATCACGTTGTTCTTCTTCAGGAGCGCCTCCAGTTCGGGCGTGCACGGAAGCCCCTTAAGGTTTGCCTCGACGATCAGGTCCTGCAGATTCGGGAAATACTCGATGACGCCGGCTCCGACCCGGCAGATGTCTTCGCTGAAGATCAGCGTGAAATACTCCTCCGGATCGAGTCCGCTGGTCCGGACATCCTCTACACAGACGCTTACGCGGTGTTTGCATCCCCAGGCACTGGCGGTCAGATTATGGCCGAACAGGGTATATGGCTCCCTGCGGAATTCGCTGAAGGTGACGTCCTTGTTGTGTTTGGAATAATAACTTGCCATTGTTTTACGGAGTTAGCACCAGCTCCACCGGGCAGTGGTCGGAGCCGAAGATTTCGTTGTGGATGTCGGTGCCCGCCACGCGGGGGGCGAGATTCTCGGAGACGAGGAAATAGTCGATGCGCCAGCCCACGTTCCGCTCACGGGCGGCCATACGGTAGGACCACCAGGAATACTTGGCTTCGCCCGGGTGGGCGTCGCGCCAGGTGTCGCGGAAGCCCGCGGCGAGCAGCTCGCTCATCTTGGCCCGCTCCTCGTCGGAGAAGCCGGCGTTGAAATGGTTGGTGGCGGGATTCTTGAGGTCGATCTCCTCGTGGGCGACGTTCATATCGCCGCAGATCACCACCCCCTTCTTCGCCGCCAGGCCGCTCACATAAGCGCGGAACGCGTCCTCCCACTGCATCCGGTAGTCCAGGCGCCGCAGGCCGTCCTGCGAATTGGGCACATAGACGCACACCAGGTAGAAATCCGGCATCTCCAGGGTCACCACCCGGCCTTCGTGGTCGTGCGCGTCCACGCCGATGCCGTATGTCACGGACAGCGGCGTGTGGCGGGAATAGATCGCCGTGCCGGAATAGCCCTTCTTGTCGGCGTAGTTCCAATAGGACTGCCAGCCCAGAAATTCCAGGTCCAGCTGCCCGGCGGACAGCTTGGTCTCCTGCAGGCAGAAGAAGTCGGCGTCGAGGGTCTCGAAGATGTCGGCGAAGCCCTTGCCGGCCACGGCGCGCAGGCCGTTGACATTCCAACTAATGAATTTCATAAGGCTAATATACGCAGAAAATTCGTATCTTCGCCAAGATATATCCAGAAAAGACTATGCGCGATTTCTTCATCACCAATACCCTGACCCGCCGCAAAGAGCTCTTCAAACCGGTCCATCCCGGCCACGTGGGTATGTACGTGTGCGGGCCGACGGTCTATGGCGACGCCCATCTCGGCCACGCCCGCCCGGGCGTGACCTACGACGTGCTGAGCAAGCTCCTCCGCCACCTCGGCTACAAAGTGCGCTACGTGCGCAACATCACCGACGTGGGGCATCTGGAGCACGACGCCGACGAGGGGGAGGACAAGATCGCGAAAAAGGCCCGTCTGGAACAGCTGGAGCCGATGGAGGTGGTGCAGGCCTACACCCTGCGCTACCACGAGGCGATGCGCCTGCTGAACGTGGCGCCGCCCTCCATCGAGCCGCGCGCCTCGGGCCACATCATCGAGCAGATCGAGGCGGTCAAGAAGATCCTCGACGCCGGCTATGCCTACGAGAGCAACGGCAGCATCTATTTCGACGTCGCGAAATACAACCAGGACTTTCATTACGGCGTCCTCTCCGGACGCAACCTGGACGACACCCTGGAAGGTACCCGCAGCCTGGACGGGCAGGGCGACAAGCGCGCCCCCTACGACTTCGCCCTTTGGAAAAAGGCGGAGCCGGAGCACATCATGCGCTGGCCGTCCCCGTGGGGCGAAGGCTTCCCGGGCTGGCACCTCGAGTGCTCCGTGATGGGCGAGAAATACCTCGGCCGCGAGTTCGACATCCACGGCGGCGGAATGGACCTGCTCTTCCCGCACCACGAGTGCGAAATTGCGCAGAACCAGGCCTCCCGCGGCACGCAGGGCGTGCACTACTGGGTGCACAACAATATGATCACCATCGGCGGCCAGAAGATGGGCAAGTCCCTGGGCAACTTCATCACCCTGCCGCAGCTCTTTTCCGGCGACCACCCGAAGCTGGACCAGGCCTACAGCCCGATGACGATACGCTTCTTCATCCTGCAGGCCCACTACCGCGGCACGCTGGACTTCTCCAACGAAGCCCTGCAGGCTGCCGAGAAGGGTCTCAAACGCCTGATGCAGGCCGCGCGCGACCTCTATGCGATGGCGGGGCGCAAGGCGCCGGCGTACGCCTACGGCGAGGAGCCGGTGCACGTCGCGCCCGACAGCTGCCCGGCCGACAGCGAAGCCGTCCGCGCCGTCTTCGAGGGAATCTACGACGCCCTGTGCGACGATATGAACACCCCGGTGGCCCTCGCGCACATCGCCGAGGCGGTCCGCCTGGTCAATTCCGCGAAGGCGGGGCAGATCAAGCTCTCCAAAGGCGACCTGGACACGCTCGTGCAGCTCTTCGACGACATCGTGTTCGGCGTGCTCGGCCTCAAGGACGAGGAGGCTGCCGGCGGTGCAGGCGCCAAGGTCATCGACGGCCTGATGCAGATGGTCCTCGAGCAGCGCGCCGCCGCCAAGGCCGCCAAGGACTGGACCACGTCCGACCACATCCGCGACGCCCTCGCCGCCCTGGGCATCCGGGTCAAGGACACCAAGGACGGCGCAGAATGGACGATTGAATAATAGCTGCCTTGAAAAAACGATCCCGAAGAGACATACTCCGCCACGCCGCCATCTTCCTGGCGGACCACAACGACGAAGAACACCACGAGTATTCCAAATTGACGCTGTGCTTCTCGGACGAGGGACCTTACTTGCTGGAGGACGTCTTTACCCCGGGCTGGGCCGCCAGCAACTACGGCGGAGGGACCGTCCGCACGGACCTGCCCAAAAACTTCTACGTGAACCAGACCCCGGAGACCTTCGCCGAGCATTTCTCCGATCGCTTCCGGGACCAGATACGGAACAATCAGGAACTCGCCGCCTTCCTGGCCGAAGCCAACCAATAACCACGCGCGCCAATGTATTTCTCCGATCGAAAAGACGTCGTCTTCATCAACAGGTTCGGCGGTTTTCTCACCGCCGAAGGACCCGAAGGGTTCACGCTGCTTGAGACCGACATCCCCGGCTTCCCGGGGGGCTTCGACGCCGCGGAATACACCTCCCTGGAGATCGCTCCCGGCTTCGTGCGGGTGGAGCCGGGCTTCCTGGCACATTTCACCGGGATGAAAGAACTCATCCTGGGCCCGACGGTGAAGGAGCTGACGCTGACCGCCGCCTTGAAAAAACAACTCCGCAAACAGAAGGTCCTGATGCGGGGCCACCTCGGCGGACCAGCCGAGCGGATTGCCGAAGAATTGACGCTGAAGTTCCGCCAGGCCGACATCTTCCTGGCGGATCACAGAGACGAGGAACACTACGAGTATTCGAAACTGACCCTGTGCTTCGCGGAGGAAGGACCTCACCTGCTGGAGGACGTCTATACCCAGGGCTGGGCCGCCAGCAACTACGGCGGCGGGGTCATCCAGACCGACCTGCCCGCTGATTTCTACAAGGACGAGACGCCGGATTCCTTTGCCGAGCGTTTCGGAGAACGCTTCCGGGAGCAGATCCGGCAGAACGCCGAACTCGCCGCTTTCCTCGCAGAGGCCAACCGCCGTCTTATTTTATCTTTTCACCGATGAAAACAGTCTATTCCAACACCCGGCACCCGAAGCTGGTCAAGTGGTCCTGCTACGTAATCGGCGCGGCCGGAATCGTGTGCCTCATCTTGTATTGTATACTCAAAGGTGAGTATTACCTTTTCAGCGCTTTCTATTCGCTGGCGTATTTCGCCCTCTTCTACGGCCTGTACAAGCTGAGTACCTATACCATTGACGAAGAAGCTGATACGATTACGTTCAGCCAGCAGAAGAAATACCCGCTCCACCTTTCAGGCATCACGAAGATCACCTATTATGAGACCAAGAAGGGGAAGTTCCGCTATTTGTTCCTTCACGACGCCGGCAACGGCTTCATGGAGATCCGCACCTCCAAGGAGAACGCCGACAAGATAGCTGCCCAGATTCTCGCAGTCAGTCCTGCCGCCGCCGTCAAGCACGTCAATTATATCTAGCAGAGCCTGCTAGCACACCAGAACCTCCTTCTTGTAGCGGACCGACAGCCAGACCGTCCGGAACGCCAGGTGGGCATAATAAGCGGCAAAAAGCACGTGGATGGCTGCTGCACCTTCGGGTTGCAGCAGCCATTTGCCGCAAAGCCAGACACCGAAGAAGGCCGCGGCGGCGCCGGCCATCGACACCATCAGGCCGCGGGAGGCCGTGGCGCCGAGGAAGATGCCGTCCCAGGTGAATGCGGCGCAGCCCAGCGGCGGCATCAGCAGCAGCCACGGCAGGAATTGCCGGGCCGCCTGCACGACCACTTCGTCACTGGTCAGCAGCCGCAGCACCGGTACGCTCGTGGAGGCGTACAGCCCGATGAACAAGAGGGCGATGGCCATGCTCCAAATGAAAACATAGCGCACCGACAGGCGCAGCATAGCGCCGTCACGCGCCCCGATGAAGCGGCCGGTCAGCGCCTCGCCGGCGTAGGCGAACCCGTCGGTGAAATAACTGAAGAACATCAGCAGCTGCATAATGATGGAGCCGGCGGCGAGCATCAGGTCGCCGTAGCCGGCGGAGATCATCGTGAACCCGATGTAGATGAGGATGAAGAACAGCGACCGGCCGAGCAGGTCGAGGTTCATCCGGAAGAAGCGGCCGGTCGAGCCGTCGCGGAGCAGGGCGCTGAAGTCTTCGCGCCGCAGGCGGGCGAAGACGCCGCGCCCGTAGCGTCGGCAGCAGACCAGCAGGCCGTACAACAGGCCCGTGTACTGCGCGATCACGGTGCCGAGCGGAATGCCGGCGAAACCCAGGCCCTCCCAGGAGCCGATCCCGAAGGCGAGCAGGACGCTCAGCACGATATTCACCCCGTTGATGATCAGGTCCATCCACATAGGATGCACGGAGTCCTGCATGCCCACGAACCAGCCCCGCAGGGCCATCAGCGTCATCGTGGCGGGTGCCGCCCAGATGCGGATGAAGAAATAGCGCTCCGCGAGCGCCTCCACTTCCGGGGTGGCGTCCGTCATCAGCATCATGCCCTTGAAGAAAGGCCACTGCAGGAGCAGGGCGAAGAGCGCAGCGATCAGGGCCAGTCCGACACCGCGCAGGAAGATGCGCCCGCACTCAGCAGGATCCTCCCGGCCGAAGGCCTGGGCCGTCAGCCCGCCCGTGCCGGTGCGCAGGAAGCCGAATGCCCAGTATAATAGCGACAGCACCATGGCGCCCACGGAGATGGCGCCGATCTGCGCCGCCGTGTCGCCGCCCAGGTGGCCCGCCACGGCGGTGTCCACCATTCCGACCAGCGGCACGGTGATCCCGGCCAGGATGCTTGGCACGGCCAGCCGCAGGATTTCGCGGTTGAGGCTTTTGTTCATCGGAATTTGGTGTCCTGCTCGAGCATTCCGAGGTAGGAATTGTAGCGCTCCGCGCTGATGCGGCCATCGTCCACGGCGGCCTTGACGGCACAATCGGGCTCGTGGGTATGCGTGCAGGGCACGAAGCGGCAGTCGTCCATCACGGCAAGCATTTCGGGGAAATACTTGGAGATCTCCTCTTTCTCCAGGTCCACGAGGCCGAAGCCGCGCAGGCCGGGGGTGTCGATGACGAAGCCGCCGCCGTCGAGGCGGTACATCTCATACAGGGAGGTCGTGTGCTTGCCCTGCAGGTGGACGTCGGAGATGCGGCCGACTTTGGGGTCGAGCCCGGGGTCCAGGGCCTTGATGAGGCTGGATTTGCCCACGCCGGATTCGCCGGAGAAGAGATTGATCCGGTCGCGGCATTGCACCCGCAGGGCGTCGACGCCCTCGCCCGTGCGGGCGGAAGTCTCCAGGACGGTGTAGCCGGCTCTTTCGTAGATGTGCCGGAAGGAGGCGACCATCTCCGGGAATTCCTCCCGATACAGGTCCACCTTGTTGAGCACGATCAGCACCGGGACCTTGTAGACCTCGCAGGTCACCAGAATCCGATCCAGGAAAGGCAACTTGATCTCGGGGAAAAGGAGACTGACAATGATCACGGCCTGGTCCAGGTTGGCCGCGATCACGTGCGACTGGCGGGAGAGGTTGGTGGAGCGGCGGATGATGTAATTGTCGCGGGGCAGGATCTCCTTGATCACGGCCGGATGCTCCTCCGTGGCGGCTCCGTCCAGTTCGTAACGGACGCGGTCGCCCACGGCCACGGGGTTGGTGGCGCTGCTGCGCTCCAGCCGGACCTTGCCGCGCAGCACGGCCGGGAACAGGTCCCAGCCGGGCAGCGGACTCAGGAGATAATGGCTTCCCGCGTTCTTGACGACTGTCGCAATCCCTTCCATCGGCTATTTGGCGCGGCCCACGAGCCGCTCGGCGAAGCGGCGGAGCGTTTCCATCTTGATCGTCCCGAAACCGATGCCGGACAGGGCTTCCATCGCCCGGTCCGTGAAGCGGACGATCTCCTCCTTGGCGTCGGCGTCCACGCCGAAACGGAGGTAGAGCTCCTTGACGGCGGCGATCTTCGCGGCTTTCTGCTCCGGCGTGTCCGCCGGGAGGGAAAAGGCGGTGAAGAAAGGCGTCTTGTCTTCCATCTTCTCCAGCGTGCGGACGGTCAGCCAGCTCTTCTTGCCGTTGACGATGTCCCCGCCGATCGGCTTGCCGAAGACCTTCTCGTCGCCGAAGGCGTCGAGGTAGTCGTCCGCGATCTGGAAGGCCATACCGAGCTCGTAGCCATAGTTGTACAGCGCCTGGCACTGCTTCGGGGTGGCGCCGCCGATCAGCGCGCCCATCTCGGCCGAGCAGGCCAGCAGGACGGCCGTCTTGAGGCCGATCATCTTGTTGTAGTCCTCCATCGGGACCTCCGTCTCCGACTCGAAATCCATATCGTACTGCTGTCCGTCGCAGACCTGGGCGGCCGTACGCGAGAACAGCTCCAGCGCCTGGTCCTGCACCCGGGCCGGCGCCTTGGCGATGCGGCGGTAGGCGTCGATCAGCATCACGTCACCGGAGAGGATGGCCGTGTCTTCGTTCCACTTCTTCCAGACGGTCGGCACGCCGCGGCGCAGGGGCGAGCGGTCCATAATGTCGTCGTGCATCAGGGTGAAGGAATGGAAGACTTCGAGGGCCGTGGCCGGAGAAAGGATGGATTCGTCGAAGCGGTCGTCGAACAGGGAATAGGCGGTCAGGCACAGGCGCGGACGGATGCGCTTGCCGCCGATGGCAATCATATAGCGCAGCGGATCATATAACCCCGCCGGCTCGGCCGTAAACTGGATCTGGTCGAACAGCTGACGGGTCAGATCGTTAAGTTGGCTTTCTGTTATCATAGCAAGACAAATATAAGCATTAATTTTCATCTTTTCGTGCTAACTTTGCCAGCGTTATGAGAATCATTTTCGCCACCGCCAATCCCGGCAAGCTCCGCGAGGCCGCCGAGGTCCTCGGACCGGAGTATGAAGTCGTTACGCCCGCCTCGCTGGGCATCACGGAAGACATCCCGGAGACGGGATCCTCCCTGCAGGAGAACTCCCTGCAGAAGGCGCAGTACCTGTTCGAGCGGACGGGCCTGCCGTGCTTCGCCGACGACACGGGCCTGGAAGTGGACGCCCTCGGCGGCGCCCCCGGAATCTATTCCGCCCGCTACGCCGGGCCCGGGCACGACAGCAATGCCAATATGGAGAAGCTCCTGGCGGAGCTTGTCCGCCTCGAAGACAGGGGGACGATTCCCCCTGACCCCCTCGGTCGCTGCGCTCCGACTGCCTCGGACAAACACCCGGTGAATGGCAGGCACGCACGCTTCCATACCGTCGTGACGCTGATCCTCACCGACGGGCGGCCCCGCTTCTTCGAAGGGGTCTGCGAAGGCGCCATCGCCCGCGAAAGGCACGGGACAGGCGGCTGCGGTTACGATCCCGTCTTCCTGCCCGACGCCTACCCCGGCCGCACCCTCGCCGAGGTCTCGGAGGAGGAGAAAAACGCCGTCAGCCACCGCGGCAGAGCCCTGCGCGCGATGGCTGACTGGCTGAAACAGCGCTAGTCGCTAGATAAAGACGTACCTCAGGATAAACAGCACCGCCAGGACCCACATCGTGACCGAAATCTCCTTGAAACGGCCGGCGATGGCGTGGGTGAGCACGTAGGCGATCACACCGATCAGGATACCGTCTGAGATGCTGTAGGCCACAGGCATCAGGATGATGGTCAGGAAGGCCGGGATGCTCTTGCAGTAGTCCTCCCAGTGGATGGTCTTGATCGAAGGCATCATCATCACGCCCACGATGATCAGGGCCGGAGCCGTGGCGGCACTCGGGATGGAGAGGAAGATCGGCGAGAGGAACAGGGCCAGGGCGAAGCAGACGGCCGTGGAGAAGGCCGTGAGGCCGGTACGGCCGCCGGCGCCGACACCCGCGGCGCTCTCGACATAAGTCGTCGTGGTGGAGGTGCCCAGGCAGGCGCCGCAGACCGTGGCGATGGAGTCGGCAAGGAACATCTTCTCCACCCCGGGAATCTCGTCGTTGCCCTTGTTGATGAGGCCCGCTCCCTGATGGACGCCGATGATGGTGCCCATCGTGTCGAACATATCGATGAACAGGAAGGTGAATACGACCACCAGCATATCCCAGGTCAGGATGTTGTGGAACTCGAACTGGCAGAAGATCGGCGAGACGCTGTGCGGCAGGGAAACCAGCTGCAGGGCGCCGGCGTCGTTGTGCGCCAGCTGCGTCACAGCCAGACCCGTTGCAGGATCCTTGATCACCAGGCCGATGAGCGTGGTGACGATGATGCCGATCAGGATGCCGCCGCGGACCTTGAGCATCACCAGGCCGGCCGTGATCATAAGGCCGATCATCGCCACGAGGGCCGTGCCCTGGGTGATCTTGCCGAGGGTCACCAGCGTGGAGTCGGAGTTCACGATGATCCCGGCGTTCTGCAGGCCGATGAAGGCGATGAACAGGCCGATACCTGCGCCAATGGCTTTCTTCAGGGTGCCGGGGATGGCGTTGATGAGCCAGGTGCGCACCTTGGTCACGGTCAGGATGATGAACAGGATACCCTCGAGAAGCACCGCCGTCAGGGCGAACTGCCAGGTGTAGCCCATCGTCAGGCAGACCGTGTACACGAAGAAGGCGTTCAGACCCATACCCGGGGCCAGCGCGAACGGCTTCTTGGCGTACAGGGCCATCACCAGCGTGCCGATGATGGCTGCGAGTGCGGTGGCCGTGAACACGGAACCGCCCGGCATGCCGTCCAGGGCGCTGAAAATGCTGGGGTTGACGGCCAGGATGTAGGCCATCGTCAGGAAGGTGGTGATACCCGCGACGATCTCGGTTCGGACGTTATGCTTGCCAGCGTCGAAGCCGAAAGCCTTATTCAAGAAATTCGCCATGGCTGACTCCCGTTAGAAGACCCACTTGGTACCGATGCAAGGCAGGACATGGAAGCCCTCCATGCCGGCGAAATTGTAGCTGAACTCCACCTCGCCGCCGAAATTGAAGTGCTCGGTGCCGAAGTTGTACCAGAGCTGGGGCTCGGAGAGGACGACGGCATGGTCACCCTCGCACCACACATCCACGAAGCCAGAGAAGCGCACGCCCTCGAGGCCGAACAGGTCCTGGCAGCCCCAGACCGCGGTGAACTGCAGAGGGACCTTGGATGCCATCTTCACGAAGTATTTGTACAGGAACTTCAGGTTCAGCGTATTCTTGAAATCTCCGGAGTGGATGAACCAGTCCACGCCGGCAAGGAAAGCGCTGTTCACCGGGAAAGCGCCGTACTCGAGGCCGGCGGGACCGTTCAGATTGCCCCAGGTGCCGAAACCGCCGTTGTACTCCAGCTGCAGGCTCAAAGGTGCAAGGGCGCTGTCCTGCCAGAAGTTGAGGCAACGGGCTATCTCGAAGTATGTATTGTTCGGAGAGACGACCGTGTTGCCATCCTTGTTGTTGTAATCGTAGTCGATGAAGAAGAAGGTGTTGCCGAAGTTGTCCTGGTGGAAACCTTCCAAAGTAGTAGTGAAGTGCTTACGGCCAAAATCGTAGAAAGTCTGGAAATTGGTCTGGGCTTTTGCTCCTTGAGCAAACAGCAACGCGGCGGCGGTCACCGCCATCAAGAACACTTTTTTCATCTTATGGTAAATAAATGATCAGACATGGATGATGGATGTCACGTCGACGTCTTTCGGCAGGGCCTCGCGGCCTTTCAGTTCATCGATCTCGATGATGAAGTTGATCAGCACGTCCTTGGGCCGGAAATGGTTCCGCACCAGGCGTGCCGCAGCGCCGACCGTGCCGCCCGTGGCGAGCAGGTCGTCGTGGATCAGCACGACGTCGTCGGGCGAGATGGCGTCCCTGTGGATCTCGATCGTGTCGGGACCGTACTCTTTCTGGTAGGTCTCGCTGTAGGTGTCGGCGGGAAGTTTCCCGGGCTTGCGCGCCATCACGAAGCCGGCGCCCAGGCGGACCGCCAGGGCGGGACCGGCCACGAAACCGCGCGATTCCAGGCCCACCACCTTGGTGATGCCTTTGTCCTTATATATCTCGTACAGGTCGTCGATGAGCTCCCGAAGGCAGTCAGCATCTTTGAAAAGGGTGGTGACATCCCAGAAGAGGATGCCCTTGATGGGGAAATCCGGAACGGTCCGGAGACTGGATTTAAGTTTTTCTACACTCATAGGGAACGAACAACATACGAAGATACGATTTTTCTGCGAGATATTCGTTATCTTTGTAATGATTGTTTGATTATGCAGAAAAGAAGTGGCAAAGGCCGGAAACCTTCCGGCAAGAAGCATTCCGGCGGCGGGAAGAAGGTCTTTCCGCAGTACGTCGGCAAGGTACAGATGACCCGCGAAGGGTTCATCTTCGTCATTGTGGACGGCCAGGACGACGATATTTTCGTCAAGGCCCCCAAGACCCGCCGCGCCCTGCAGGGCGATACGGTCCGCGTGGCCGTGACGCGGGAGAAGTTCGGGGACACCCGGCGCCGCGAGGGCGAGGTGGTGGAGATCATCGAGCGTTCCACCCGTCCGTTCGTGGGGTATTACCACGCCGTCGGGGCCCAGGCCTGGGTCTTGATGCAGAGCAAGTTCATGCCGTACGACATCCAGGTGGACGCGGAGGCGGCCGCCGCCTTGGGCGCGAAGGCCGGGATGAAGGTGGCCGCGGTCGTGGACCGCTGGGACCGCCGCGATCCGGGGCCTTTCGGCCACGTGGTCGATGTGCTCGGGATGCCCGGGGAGAATGATACCGAGATGCACGCCATCCTGGCGGAGTTCAATCTCCCCTATCGTTTTTCCGAGGAGGTGGAGCACGCCGCCGACAAGATCTCGGACGAGATCACGGCGGAGGATCTCAAGGGGCGCAAGGATTTCCGGGACACGTTCACGTTGACGATCGATCCCGCGGATGCGAAGGATTTCGACGACGCTTTGTCGTTCCGGCCGTTGCAGAATGGCAATTTTGAGATCGGCGTGCATATCGCCGACGTGTCCTATTATGTCAAGCCGGGCTCGCCGGTGGACAAGGAGGCGCGCGACCGTGGCACGTCCGTCTATCTGGTGGACCGGACGGTGCCGATGTTGCCGGAGAAGCTTTGCAACAAGCTCTGTTCGCTCCGGCCGCACGAGGACAAGCTGACGTTCTCGGCCGTCTTCGAGATGACGCCGAAGGCCGAGATCCGCTCGCGCTGGATCGGCCGCACCGTCATCAATTCCGATTATCGCCTGGATTATGAGCAGGCGCAAAGCATCATTGAAGCAGGGGCGGCCGGCAGCGGGCAACTGCCTCCTGAAACGTCCGGCTGCGCCGGACCCCTCCCATCTGGCGATGGGCCCCTCCCTCTTACGATGCCGAGGGTGGCACGGTTTCAGGAGGCAGTTCCCGCTGCCGATCCGCAGCTCTGTGAAGCGATTCTGACACTGAATAAGTTGGCGGGGATTATGAAGGAGGAGGAGCGGAAGAAGGGGGCGATCGATTTCGACCGGCCGGAGATGAAGGTCGAGGTGGACGAGAAGGGCAAGCCGCTGCGCGTGTACCAGAAGGTGTCGAAGGAGGCCAACTGGCTGATCGAGGAGTTTATGCTGCTGGCGAACCGGACGGTCGCGGAGTTCGTGGCGACGGGCGGGCAGATGAACGGCGTGGCGCAGAAGAATGCCAAGACCTTCGTGTACCGCGTCCACGGGGAGCCGAACGAGCTCAAGCTGGAGAACCTGTATACTTTCGCCAAGGGCTTCGGGCACCGGATTCCGACGGAGCCGGGCAAGAATGCACGCGCCACGGCGAAGGCCCTCAACGAGCTGCTGGACGGCGCGAAGGGAAAGCCGGAGTTCGCCGCGATGGAGAATCTCGCCCTGCGGGCGATGGCCAAGGCCTGCTACAGCACCGACAATATCGGGCACTACGGCCTGGCGTTCAAGTTCTATACGCATTTCACTTCGCCGATCCGGCGCTATCCGGACCTGATGGTCCACCGCCTCCTGGCCCGCTACCTGGACAATGGCGACGGCGCCAAGAAGGACAAGTTCGAGGAGGAGTGCCGCTATGCTTCCGAGCGGGAGCTCGTGGCGGCGGACGCCGAACGCACGTCCATCAAGTACAAGCTGGTCGAGTTTATGATGGACAAGATCGGCGAGGAGTACGACGGCCACGTGTCCGGCATCACCGAGTGGGGTATGTACGTGGAGATCGAGCCGACCAAGATCGAGGGGATGGTGTCCGTGCGCGACATCCAGTCCGACTTTTACGAGTTCGACGAGGCCCGCTACCGCCTCGTCGGCAAGCGCCGCCACAAGCAGTTCCGCCTCGGCGATCCGGTGCGCATCCGGGTCAAGAGCGCCAACCTGGAGCAGCGGCTGCTGGATTATGAACTGATTGAAACCAATCAATAATCATTCACTTAATATAATAACACCATGGCCAACGGTAATTCATTTTTAGCATTTCTGGCAGGCGCCGTGACCGGCGCCGCCCTGCTGCTCCTCGCCAACACCGAGAAGGGTGAGGAAGTCGTCGACGACATCAAGGAGAAAGGCGCAGAAGCCTTCAACAACGGTCGCGCCGCCGTCCTTCGCGGGCTGGACAAGCTCGACGACGCCATCAGCGCCCGTCAGGCCGCCCGCAAGGACGCCGCCGAGCGGGACAAGTCTGCTGAATTCGAAGACGAGCAGTAGCGTCGCCTTATGGCTGAGAAATCGCTGGAGGGCCTCGCGAAAGAGGCCCGGCAGTACGCCGACCTGCGCTTCGACGAGCTGAAACTCAAGACGACCCGGGGCCTGTCCACGGCCCTCGGGCAGACGCTGGCGTACCTGCTCATCTTCGCCGTCCTGGCCATCGTGCTGGGGCTGCTCTCCCTCGCCCTGTTGCAATGGCTCAACAGCCTGGTGGGCGCTCCCTGGGGGACGCTCATCGTGGCAGGCGCCTTCCTGATCGCCCTGGTCGCCCTCTGGGTGAGCCGGGGAAAGCTCTTCCGCGACCTTTTCGTCAAGCTCTTCATCGACGTCTTCTACGATACCGAAAACGATGAGTAACCAATACGCCAAGATCAGGACGACGGCCGAGCTGGACAAGGCCATCAAGGAAGTCCACGCCAAGCGACAGAAGGTCGGCAAGGGGCTCGAGAAGGACGTCGTCCGGCTGAAGAACCACTACAAGCCTTCCAATCTGCTGCTCGGCGCAGTCAAACAGTACACGCCTATGCTCAGCTGGAGCGGAATAGGCCTCGGAATCATCCGAGGCCTGAAGAAACGTCTGAGGAAATAGTCTAGATCAGCGGTTCTGCGGTCATCGCCGCAGGCTGCGGAATTCCCATCAATTTGAGAATGGTCGGCGCCACGTTGCACAGGGCGCCGTCCTTCACCGTCTTCACGGCGTCGCCGGCGTTGATC
>JAEEGG010008415.1_pt1 | contig 23418 bp, 17 predicted proteins | sample 9134161 | NCBI WGS metagenome assembly JAEEGG01 (sample SAMN16246543, study PRJNA631951) | gut metagenome | biome: gut microbiome; feature: rumen; material: CR-attached | host: Bos | place: Iran: Karaj | collected 2018-10
CACTGATAGCACGAGGACACACCATCCTCATCATCGAGCATAATATGGAGATCATCAAATGTGCCGACTATGTGATAGACTTAGGGCCTGACGGCGGCGACAAGGGTGGCGCGCTGGTGGCTAAAGGCACACCCGAAGAGATTGCCCAATGCCAGGAGAGTCTCACAGGACAGTTCCTGAAACCGAAATTAAACCTTTAAGACATTGAGTCAGCGTCAACTATACATCAGAGCCATACTCATCTGCCTACTGACACTCAGTATGCCGACAGCTATGTTTGGTGCTAAGAAAGACTCGCTGATACTGGGTAAGATATACGAATACCGGTATCTGAACATCAGTAATGTAGCCAATCTCGAGGATAACGTGTATGCAAAGATCCGTTTCAATGTTGAGAAGCGCAACGCCATCCTCTGGCTCATCCCCTCGATGTATGTGCTCGCCAAAGACCCCAGGGAATATATCCGCGAATCGTACAGCAATATCGTTTACAAGAATGAGCACGACTTCGAAGTCAAGAAACAGCTGGTGACGGGAACTATCCGCAGAAACCGCAAGGCGATGCCCATCATTATCGAATACAACACCCCCGACCTCTACGGCATCACCCTTTACGAGAACTACATGCTGTCGCCCTTCCACCCCCACAACAGAGTATATTATCGCTATAAGCAATACCTGCAGGGGGACGGAAACACCCGACTGGAGTTCAAGCCGAAGATCTTCAACACCCAGCTGGTGAACGGCTTTGCCATCGTGGAGACCAATACGGGGCGTATTATCCGTACAGTGCTAAATGGTGAGTTTGATATGGTATCGTTCTGTTCCGACGTGAAACAAGGTACAGATGGTGCCTTCGGACTGATGCCAGCGCAATGCACCACAGCCGCCACCTTCAAGTTTATGGGTAACAGGGTATCTACCGTGTTCAACTCTTTCTACCATCAGCCTACCATCCTGCCTGACAGCATCGATGAGCGCAGAAGCAAAGAGCTGATTGATTCGTTGCGCCCCGATCCACTGGCAGAAAGCGACAAGCGTATCTATGAGGCACAGGAAGCACAAAGGAAAGCTGCCGAAGCCGACACCACCGAGCATAAGGAGAATAAGCTGAGAGACTTTCTCTGGCACTCTGTGGGCGATAACCTCGTGACACCACTGGCAGCAGAGTCGAAGGATGCGGAATTCCGCTTGTCACCCATCATCAATCCCCTATATGTGCGCTATAGCGGCAGCAAAGGTCTGTCTTATAAGATAAGATTCTGGTTGCGGTATAGGTTCAATGATCACCGTTATCTGACGCTGGAGCCTACGTTCGGTTACAACTTCAAGCAGCGGCAGTTCTACTTTACCGCGCCTCTGAGAATGACCTATAACCCGAAGCGTAATGGATATGCTGAGATTGTCTGGGGTAACGGTAACCGCATCAGCAATTCCACCGTACTGGATCAGATCAATCATGAGCATGGAGACTCCCTCCATTTTGACGAGCAAGATGCGGATAAGTTTACCGATAACTTTGTTGAAGTGAAGAACAACATCATGCTGTTCGACTGGTTTGATCTCGAGACTGGTCTCGTGTACCATCAGCGTAAGGCTGTCAACAAAGGGCTGATGGAGAAATACGATAAGCCAACGGAATACCGAAGCTTTGCACCGAAGTTCGTATTTAAGTTCTACCCCTGGCTGGATAAAGGACCTACGCTCACTGCCACCTACGAGCGAAGCATCAAGAATGTGTTTGACTCGAACCTGCAATATGAGCGCTGGGAGCTTGACGGACAATGGAAGATGAGAATCCGCGGTCTGCGCATACTGAACATCAGACACGGCTACGGTTTCTATACCAACAAGAGCGACAACTACTTCATGGACTACTCGAACTTCAGGGAAAACAATCTGCCTGAAGGCTGGAACGACAAGTGGAGTGGTGACTTCCAGTTGCTCGACGGCAGAATCTACAATGAATCGAACTTCTATTTCCGCAACAACGTGTCGTTTGAGTCTCCCCTGCTCTTCGCCACGTGGTTGCCTTACGTAGGCAAATATATCGAGAAGGAGCGCCTCTACTTCAGCAATGTAGTTGTGCAGGACACACGCCCCTACTTCGAGTTCGGTTACGGTTTCACCAACCGTTATGTATCCTTGGGCTTTTTCGTCAGCTTCCTGAATACGCAATTCCAGAAAGCAGGTATCACTTTTGACTTTGAACTCTTTAAACGATGGTAACACCCCTGACTGTTTATAAGGCAAGTGCCGGAAGCGGTAAGACATTTACGCTTGCCACCGAATATATCCGACTGATCGTGGAGAATCCCATGAGCTATCGCAACATCCTGGCAGTGACCTTCACCAACAAGGCTACTGAGGAGATGAAGATGCGAATACTGAGTCAGCTCTACGGTATCTGGAAGGCTCTGCCTGAGTCGGACAACTATCTGAAAGCGATAGCAGAGAAGACTGGCTTCAAGGAGCCACTCATCAGAGAGCAAGCCGGACAAGGACTCGCCAACCTGCTGCATAACTACAACTATTTCCGCGTGGAGACCATCGACACCTTCTTCCAGAGTGTACTGAGGAATATGGCACGCGAACTCGACCTGACAACCAATCTAAAAATCGGCCTCAATGACGTACAGGTGGAAGAAATGGCGGTAGATCAGTTGATTGCCGACCTGAGCACCACCGACGTGATGCTGCAGTGGATCCTGAAATACATCATGGAGAGTATCTCGGATGATAAGTCTTGGAACGTTATCACACAGATCAAACGTTTCGGGCGTACCATCTTCAATGACGAATACAAGGCGGTGAGTCAGCAGTTGAAACTGAAGATGGAAGAGAAAGGGTTCTTTGAGCAATACACCACCCACCTGCGAGAGATCAGAAAAGCCGCAGAGGAAAGGATGAAGCTGATTGGAGAGAGCTTCTTCGAAACACTTGAAGGTGAAGGCCTCAGCACGGATGATCTGTCGAACAAGAACCGAGGTATAGCCAGTTTCTTCCGGAAACTGCAGAATGGCGTGTTTGATGCTTCTATCGAAAATACTACTGTTGCCAATTGTTTAGATAATCCTGAGAAATGGTGCGCTAAAACGCACCCTCAGCGCGACTACATCATCTCGTTGGCAGAAGGGGTGTTAGGCGATATCCTGCGCTATGCGGTAGAGGAACGTCCGCGCCAATGGAAACTCTTCAAGTCGGCAGACCTCACCCTGAGGCACTTGAACCAGCTCAGACTATTGGGCAGTATCGAGCAGAAGGTAAGAGAACTGAATGAGAACAACAACCGCTTTTTGTTGAGCGACACCCAGCAGTTGCTGCACGCCCTGATAGAAGGCAGTGACTCGCCCTTTATCTTTGAGAAGATCGGCACCCAGCTGGAGCATGTGATGATTGACGAGTTTCAGGATACGAGTACCGTTCAGTGGCAGAACTTCCGCGTGCTGCTCGACGAATCGATGAGTCATGAAGGTGGCTCAAACCTCATTGTGGGCGACGTGAAGCAGAGCATCTATCGCTGGCGCTCAGGCGACTGGCGACTGCTGAATGACATCGAACAGCAGTTCCGTCAACAGCAGATTGTCACACTGCCCTTGAAAACCAATTACCGTTCCGAACGTGAGGTCATCAACTTCAACAACTACTTCTTCACCCATGCGGCAGACCTAGAATATCTGGCACAGAAAGAACTGAGTGGTGAGGCTGCAGAGCAGTTGAAGAAAGCTTATGCTGATGTGGTGCAGAATATACCAGAGGATCGTGAGGATGCTGGCGAGGTGAGCGTTATGCTTCTGCCTGCAGAAGATTATCAGGAACAGACACTCCAACAGGTGGCAGACACCATCAGCATGCTAATTTCACGCGGCGTCCCCCAGCAGTCAATCGCCATCTTGGTGCGTACCAATTCCCTTATCCCCACAATCGCCAATTATTTCCTGGAGCAGATGCCAGGAATCAACATCGTGTCTGACGAGGCCTTCAGACTGGATGCTTCAGCAGCAGTCAACCTCCTGGTATCAGCCCTCAGACTTCTCACCCACCCTGACGACCAGCTGACAAAAGCCGCCATTGTGAAACTCTACCATATCGACGTGTTGCAGGAAAAAGCAGAAGACAACAGTCTGTTGCTGAGTACAAACGATCTGGATCAGTTGTTGCCAGAGGCATTCCTCACCCAACGGGAGGTGCTGCTCACGATGCCACTCTATGAGTTGGCAGAACGCCTGCACGCCATCTTTGAACTGGAGCGATTGAACGAGCAGAGTGCCTATGTGTTCACTTTCTATGACCAGCTGGCAAGTTATGTGAGTGAGAACACCGCCGACATCGACTTGTTCCTTGCAGCGTGGGATGAGAGCATCTGTAGCAAGACGATTCAGAGCAAAGAGACCAATGGTGTGAGGATTCTCTCTATCCACAAGTCGAAGGGACTGGAATATGACTATGTGATCTGTCCGTTCTGCGACTGGCAGCTGGAGAAGACCAGTGGAAACATCCTGTGGTGCCAGCCTCAGGAACAGCCCTTCAGCGATCTGCCCATCGCACCTGTCGATTATATCCAGAAACAGATGCTGGGCACCATCTACGAACAGGACTATCTGCATGAACATCTGCAGAACACAGTAGATAATCTGAATCTGTTGTATGTGGCTTTCACCCGTGCTAAGAAAGGGCTCTACGTGATAGGTAAGCGTGGGTTTAAGAATTCACGCTCCGGACTGATTGAGCAATGTCTGCCTTTAGTGGCAAAGGATATGCCCCAAGCCACCCTCAAAGGCCTAGAGGATGAGAAAGAAAAGCTGATCTTTACTAGCAGCCCTAAGATGCCTAGTAAGCCTAGTAGCCCTAGCAGCCCTAGTAAGCCTAGTAAGTCTAGCTCTTCTAGCAACCCCTTCCTTCAGCCAGCAGAGCCCATCGATGTTGACTTCCGCTATATGGAGAGTCAGGTAAACTTCCGCCAGAGTAACCGCAGTCAGGCGTTTATCGAGGCTGATGAGAGTGATGAGATAGAGCGCCTGAACTACATCCAGACAGGTAGTGTACTGCACCAGATATTCTCTACCATCCGCACCACCGATGATATAGAGGATGCCCTGAAGCAGTTGCAGTTTGAGGGGGTGCTCTACGATGAGCAGATCACCCCAGAACGCATCACCAAGATGCTGAGAAAACGACTGCAGGATCAGCGGGTGACTGACTGGTTCTCACCCCACTGGACACTCTTCAACGAATGTACCATCCTCACAACAGAGAACGGCGAGGTGAAGGAACGACGGCCAGACCGCGTGATGAACGACGGCGACAAATGGGTGGTGGTAGATTTCAAGTTCGGTAGTCAGAAACCGGAATACATCGATCAGGTGCGTGAATATATGCAGCTGATCAGAACCATGCAGCCCGACGCCAAGGTGAGCGGTTATCTCTGGTTTGTGTATAGTAATAAGATTGAGGAGATTAAAGACGAATAATGATATGTTGTTTCTTGAGCATGTAGCAGCCGATCTGCTGAAAAGATATGGAACCGACCTGTCGAGAGTAGCGGTAGTGTTCCCCAACAAACGCGCTTCGCTCTTCCTGAATGAGCATCTGGCACGACTGGCGGGAAAACCCTTATGGAGCCCTGCCTATATCACCATTAGCGACCTCTTCCGCAGTCACTCTTCGTGGAAGGTGGCCGACCCTATCCTACTGGTCTGCGAACTCCACAAATGTTTTGTTGAGACAACAGGGATTGACGAGACGCTGGATCACTTCTATGGATGGGGACAACTGCTCTTAGCCGACTTCGACGACCTGGATAAGAACATGGGACCTGCCGACCAAGTGTTTAAGAACCTGCGCGATATCCATGAGCTCGATGACATCTCCTACCTCACGGATGAACAGCGGGAGATGATCAAGCGATTCTTCAGCAACTTCTCTGAGGACCATAACAGTGAACTTAAACAGCGGTTCCTGAGACTTTGGAGTCGTATCGGCACCATCTATCATCGCTTCAACGAACAGCTCGCCAGTCAACAGCTCTGCTATGAGGGAGCCCTCTACCGCCAGGTAGCAGAGAATCCAGCTATCGACTTCCGTTACGACACCTATGCCTTTGTGGGCTTTAACCATCTGCAGGAGGTGGAGAAGATACTCTTCAAGCGGCTGGAGCGAGAAGGCAAGGCCATCTTCTATCAAGATACCGAAGAGCTGCCGCCAGAGGAACTGACCTATATCTCAGCACCTACGGAGAATATCCAGGCACGCTACGTGAGTCAGTGGCTCACACCAGAACGGATTGCTGCAGGCAGGAAAACCGCCATCGTACTGTGCGACGAGAAGTTGTTGCAGACGGTGATACACTGTCTGCCGAAGGAAGTGGAGAAAGTAAACGTCACCACAGGCTATCCCTTGAGTCAGACAGCTGCCGCCACACTGGTGAGTCAGTTCTTCAATCTGCAGATCAACGGCTATTCGCTGAAGACCCATTCGTTCAGACGCCACTGGCTCGAACTGATGAAGCGCCATCCCTTTGCGAAGATGATGCCCGAGGATTATGCCGACACCCACTATACCGACAATGGCGAACTGCTACATGCCCTGTTGGGTATCGTGCGCCATGTGGCAAAAGACCCCAGCCCGAAGGATCAGTTGGCTACAGAAAGTCTCTTCAGAGTCTATACAGTGCTGAATCGTCTGACGGATCTGGTGGACAGCAGCATCCTGAAAGTCGATATCATCACCCTTCAGCGTCTGGTGACACAAGTGATACAGTCAACCTCTATTCCCTTTCACGGCGAACCAGCAGAAGGTATTCAGATCATGGGCGTGCTCGAAACCCGTAACCTCGACTTCGATCACGTGCTGATGCTCTCCTGCAACGAAGGCAACATGCCTCGCGGCGTAAGCGACACCTCGTTTATTCCCTATAGCATCAGAAAGGCTTACGGACTTACTACCGTAGATCATAAGGTGGCTATCTATGAACACTATTTCCATCGTCTCCTGCAGCGTGCTAAAGATGTCACACTGGTCTATAACAACTCAACCAACGACGGACAGGCGGGAGAGATGTCACGCTTCATGCTGCAACAGATGGTGGAGCGCGAAAAGCCCATCCTATATCGTACCCTTCAGGCAGGACAAAAGACCAGTCTCCGTCGCCCCAAGGCTATCGCAAAAACCGATGAGGTAATGGCGATTATGAAGAATCAATTCTCGAAGGAGAAGGAGAAAGGAGGTATCAGTCCCACTGCCATCAGCACCTATCTGCGCTGTCAGCTGCGCTTCTTCTACCACTATGTAGCAAACCTGATAGAGCCAGACGAAAATGACGAGGAACTCATTGACAACCGCATCTTCGGTAACATCTTCCACAAGGCAGCCCAGACACTCTATGAGAAACTGAAGGTGCTGACAGGCAACCATATCACTGCCTTAGTCATCGACGACTACCTGAAGAGTAAGATAGAGATTGAGCAGGCAGTAGATGCTGCCTTCAGAACCGAACTATTCCAGATCAAGGATCAGAACCGCAAGACACCAGACTACGATGGGCTGCAGCTTATCAACAGAGAGGTGATCATCAAGTATCTCCGTCTGCTATTGGAAGCCGACAGGAAACTGACGCCCTTCAGTATCTTAGGTTTGGAGAAACCTATCAGAATGCCTTTCGGAGATACGGTTCTCAAAGGAATCATAGATCGCTTAGACCAGATTACCGATCCCGAGACTGGTGAAGAGCTGGTGCGTGTCATCGACTATAAGACTGGTGCCAAGAAACAGAAAGACCTGCCCGATGTGGCTGCCATCTTCGATCCCGCGAATGTGAAAGAGCATAGCGACTATTACCTACAGGCTTTCCTTTATAGTCATATCGTGCGACAGGAGAAGAACATCCCGGTATCCCCGCTCCTCCTGTTCATTCAACATACGGGAGCCGAGAACTATGATCCCACCCTGAAACTAGGTAAGGAGCCCGTCAAGGATATCGCCAACGTATCGAATGAGTTTATGCAGCTGCTGACAGAAAAGATGAGCGAGATCTTTTCCCAAGACCTCGCTTTCTCGCCGACAGAGGATGCCGATCGCTGTAAGACATGCCCCTATCAGATGCTTTGTCGGTAATCCCTTACTCCTCCATGAGTTTACGATAACGTGCACGCTTGGGTTCTTCAAGACCTAAGCGCTGTGCTTTGTTGGCCTCATATTCAGAGTAGTTGCCTTCGAAGTAGAACACGTTCCCTTCACCCTCGAAAGCTAAGATATGGGTACATATACGATCCAGGAACCAGCGGTCGTGACTGATGATTACCGCACAACCAGCGAAGGCTTCAAGACCTTCTTCAAGGGCTCGTAACGTATTAACATCGATATCGTTAGTGGGCTCATCCAAAAGTAAGACATTACCCTCTTGTTTCAGTGCGATAGCCAGATGCAGACGGTTGCGCTCACCACCAGAGAGTACCCCGCATTTCTTCTCCTGATCAGCCCCACTGAAGTTGAATCGTGAGAGATAAGCACGCACATTCACATCCTTACCCCCCATGCGGATCGTCTCATTGCCGCCACTCACCACCTGATAGACACTCTTCTCCGGATCGATGTCCTTGTGCTGTTGATCCACATACGATAGTTTCACCGTCTCACCCACATCAAAGGTTCCTGCATCAGGGGTATCAAGTCCCATGATCAGTCGGAATAGTGTTGTCTTACCCGCACCGTTAGGACCAATCACACCCACAATGCCGTTTGGCGGCAGGATGAAGTTGAGGTCACTGAAGAGCTGCTTCTCCGGGAACGACTTGGCGACATGCTCTGCCACGATGACCTTATTACCCAGACGCGGACCGTTGGGGATGAAGATCTCCAGTTTCTCCTCGCGCTCTTTCTGTTCCTCATTCAGCATCTTGTCGTAAGAGTTCAGACGGGCTTTTCCTTTTGCGTGACGAGCCTTGGGTGCCATACGAACCCACTCCAACTCACGCTCTAAGGTCTTACGGCGCTTAGAGGCTGATTTCTCCTCCTGAGCCAGACGCTGCGACTTCTGTTCGAGCCAGGAAGAGTAGTTACCCTTCCAGGGGATGCCCTCACCGCGATCCAGCTCAAGAATCCACTCAGCCACATCGTCGAGGAAATAGCGGTCGTGGGTCACAGCAATCACCGTTCCCTCATACTGCTGCAAATGCTGCTCCAACCAGTCTATCGACTCTGCGTCGAGGTGGTTGGTGGGCTCATCGAGCAACAGCACATCAGGCTTCTGCAGCAACAGGCGGCACAAAGCCACACGACGGCGCTCACCACCCGAAAGCGTCTGTACGTTCCAATCGCCAGGAGGACAGTTCAGGGCTGCCATCGCACGATCCAGTTTCGAGTCCATATTCCAGGCGTCTGTCGCATCGATGATATCCTGCAACTCTGCCTGGCGCTGCATAAGCTTGTCCATCTTGTCGGCATCCTCATAATATTCTGGCAGTCCGAACTTCACGTTAATCTCATCGTATTCGGCGAGTGCATCATATACATGCTGCACACCTTCCATCACATTCTCCTTTACAGTCTTGGTCTCGTCGAGTGGCGGATCCTGCGGCAGATAACCCACCGAGTAGCCAGGACTCCACACCACGTTGCCCTGATACTGCTGGTCGAGTCCCGCAATAATCTTCATCAACGTAGATTTACCGGCACCATTCAGACCGATGATACCGATCTTCGCCCCATAGAAGAAACTGAGGTAGATGTTCTTGAGCACTTGCTTCTGGTTCTGCTGAATGGTCTTGCTCACTCCGACCATCGAGAAAATCACTTTCTTGTCGTCAACTGTTGCCATACTTTTGAGTAAATATCAGATTTTGTGCAAAAATACAAAAAAAAGCCGAAATCTAATACATATCTCATATTTTATTTGTAATTTCGCAGCCAAATTGAGCAAACAGACGATAAATCGCATGAATAGAGTTGTAATTACAGGCATGGGTATCTGGTCGTGCATCGGTACCAGCCTCGACGAAGTCAGAGACGCCCTTTATGCAGGAAAGAGTGGTATCATCCTCGATCCTGTGCGTAAGGAGGCGGGCTTCCGTTCTGGACTGGTGGGAAATGTACCGAAGGCCGATCTGAAAGCCCTGCTACCCCGCAATACAAGAAGTTATATGCACGAAGAGAGCCAGTATGCCTATCTGGCTACGCTGCAGGCTTTGCAACAGGCTGGTATCGATATGGACTATCTGGAGCGCCACGATGTGGGCATCATCTATGGCAACGACTCTGTCGTAGAAGCCAGCAGCAAGGCGGTAGATAAGTTCCACCAGATGCACACCAGTCTGGCTTGTGGCAGCGGTTCACTCTTCCAGAGCCTCAACTCCACCATCTCCATGAATCTGGCTTGTATCTTCAAGTTGAAGGGTATCAACCAGACGATTTCCGCCGCCTGCTCTTCTGGTTCCCAGAGTATCGGTATGGCAGCTACACTGATAGCCAACGGCTTACAGGACTGCATCATCTGTGGTGGAGCCGAAGAGGTGAATCACCTTGGTGTGGTGTCTTTCGACGGACTGCAGTCGTTCTCTATCCGTGAGGATGCCCCCGAGAAAGCCAGTCGTCCCTTCGATAAGGATCGTGACGGACTCGTGCCCAGTGGTGGCGGTGCCTCTCTGATATTAGAGAGTTTTGAGCACGCCATCCAGCGAGGAGCGCCAATTCTGGCAGAAGTGTTAGGCTGGGGCTTCTCCGGCAACGGCGACCATATCTCTACACCTAATATCGAAGGTCCGGCAAAGAGTATGACGAACGCCCTGAAGAATGCAGGTGTTACGCCCCACGATATCGGTTATGTAAATGCCCACGCCACCAGTTCGCTGATAGGCGACCAGCGCGAGGCACAGGTGATAGCCCAGGTATTTGGCGACTACAAAGTACCCGTCAGCTCCACCAAGAGTCTCACAGGTCATGAGATGTGGATGGCAGGTGCCAGCGAGGTGATCTACTCCATCCTGATGATGAAGAACGACTTCATGGCAGGCAACCTGAACTTCGAGAACCCTGATGAGGAGACTGCCGTTGTCAACGTACTGCCAGAGCGTAAGGAGCAGCATTTCGACCTGTTCCTCAGCAACTCTTTCGGCTTTGGCGGCACCAACTCCACACTCATCATCAAAAATAGCTGAAGAGAGCAGATTTTGTGGTGCGAGAGCGTACAAAAAACCAAATAGAGCAACTATTTTTGCCTTTTTTTGAAAAAAAATCGGGAAATATTTCGGTAATCCACTGAAAATTAGTAACTTTGCAGTCCGAAATCGAGAAAATACAAATTCTCACATTATTAATATATAAGAAAAAGAAATGACCAAGGCAGACATCATCAACAAAATTGCTGATCAGACTGGTGTAGCCAAGAAAGATGTGGCAACCACTGTCGAAGCTTTTATGGAGGAGATCCGCGTGAGCCTCGCTGAGAACAAGGAGAATGTTTATCTCCGCGGTTTTGGTACCTTCCTCGTGAAGCGCCGCGCTCAGAAGACAGCTCGTAACATCTCGAAGAATACGACGATCGTTATCGACGCCCACGATTTCCCCACCTTCAAGCCCTCAAAGAGCTTTATTGAGAAGATGAAGTAATTAACAACTTAAATAAATTCTAGAATTATGCCAAACGGAAAGAAAAAGAAGGGCCACAAGATGGCTACACACAAGCGTAAGAAGAGACTGCGCAAGAATCGTCATAAGAGCAAGTAAGCTTTAAGTGACAAAAGAGAGAAAATGAAAGGAGTGTGCCTGCTAATCCTTAAAAGGATAGCGGCACACCCTTTTGAATTAAAAGAAACCCTACAAGGATAGCAAGAAGCTAATGACAAGTGAAGTAATCATTGATGTTCAGCCGAAAGACATCTCGATAGCCCTGCTCGAAGACAAGCAGCTGGTAGAGTACCAGCAGGAGCAGCGCACCGTGTCGTTCTCGGTAGGTAACATCTACGTGGCAAAGGTCAAGAAGATCATGCCTGGCCTCAATGCCTGCTTCGTCGATGTCGGTGCCGAGCGCGTGGCTTTCCTGCATTATCTTGATCTGGGAAATCAATTCCACTCCTACGAGAAGTATCTGAAACAGGTGACGAGCGACCGCAAGAAGCTCTACCCTATTCAGAAAGCTAGCATCCAGCCCGCCCTGAAGAAGGACGGCAGCATCGCCAACACACGGACTGTTGGCCAGGAGATTCTGGTTCAGATCACCAAAGAGCCTATCAACACCAAAGGGCCGCGACTGACATGCGAACTCAGTTTCGCAGGGCGCTATCTGGTGCTGATCCCCTTTGAGAACGGCATCTCTGTCTCAACAAAGATTAAGCGTGGCGAGGAGCGTAGCCGATTGAAACAGCTCATCCAAAGCATCAAGCCTAAGAACTTCGGTGTCATCGTGCGTACGGTGGCTGAAGGCAAAAAGGCTGCCGAACTCGATGCAGAGTTGAAAATCCTGTTGAAACGCTGGGAAGACACCATCACGAAAGTTCAGAAAACCACCGAACGCCCGCAGATTTGTTTTGAGGAGGAAAGCCGGGCTGTGGCACTGCTTCGCGATCTGTTCAATCCCTCTTACGACGGCATTTACGTCAACGACAGCGGTATTCACGACGAAATCAAGAACTACCTGGGGCTCATTGCTCCAGAGAAGAAGGAGATAGTCAAGTTGTATCAAGGAACACTGCCTATCTTCGACAACTTCGACGTTACCAAACAGTTGAAGTCAGGCTTTGGAAAGACTGTCAATTACAAGCACGGCGCCTACCTCATCATTGAGCACACTGAAGCGATGCATGTAGTGGATGTGAACAGCGGTACGCGTATCAAGAAAGAGAACAGTCAGGAGACCAATGCCCTCGAGACCAACTTGGGAGCTGCCGACGAGCTGGCACGCCAGTTGCGACTCAGGGATATGGGTGGCATCATCATCGTTGACTTTATCGACATGAAACTGCCCGAGGATCGTCAGTTGCTCTACGAACGCATGTGCAAGAACATGCAGAAGGACAGAGCCCGACACAACATCCTGCCGCTCTCCAAGTTCGGACTGATGCAGATCACCCGTCAGCGCGTGCGCCCAGCCATGAGCGTGAATGTAGAAGAGGTATGCCCCACCTGCTTCGGAAAGGGCACCATCAAATCGAGCCTCCTCTTCACAGATACTTTGGAGAATAAAATTGACAGCCTGGTCAATAAGATCGGAATCCGCAAGTTCTTCCTCCACGTACACCCCTATGTGGCGGCCTACATCAACAAGGGCGTTTTCAGCCTGAAGCTACAATGGCAGATGAAATATGGACTTGGCGTCCATGTGATACCCTCTCAGAAACTCGCCTTCCTGCAGTATGAATTCTATGATACCAATAAGCAGTTCATCGACATGCAGGAAGAGATTGAAACGAAATAAGCACCTTTTACAACCCCTAAAAACTTTTACACTATGTTAACATTAAAAATCCTGTTTTGGGTCTGCTTGTTGATCGTTTTCTATACCTATGTAGGTTATGGGATTTTACTCTATATCATCATCCGAGTGAAACGGCTCTTCTGCGGGGAACCGCAGGAGGCTGTTCTGCCGGCTGACGATGAGCTGCCCACGATGACCCTCATGATCTGTGCCTATAATGAGGAGGATGTTGTGGCAGAGAAGATGGAAAATACGTTGGCACTCGACTATCCGAAAGACAAGTTCCGCATCATGTGGGTTACCGACGGCAGCAACGACCGCACCAACGAGTTGCTGGCAGCCTATCCCGAGGTGGATATCGTGTTCAGCCCTGAGCGTCGCGGTAAGACCGCAGCCCTGAAACACGGACTCCAGGAGCTGAAAACCCGTTATGTAGCCTTCACCGATGCCAATACGATGATCAATCCCACAGCCATGCGTGAGATAGCCCGTCTGTTTATGGACCCCACCGTGGGCTGTGTCTCAGGTGAGAAGCGCGTAGCAGCGAAAACATCCGGAGAGATGGCAGCTGAGGGCGAAGGCATCTACTGGCGTTATGAGAGTACGCTGAAGCGCTGGGACAGTGAGCTTTACTCGGCGATGGGCGCTGCAGGCGAACTCTACGCCATCGACCCCACTTTGGTTCAAGAAGTGCCCAACGAAGCACTCCTCGACGACTTTATGATGTCGATGCTGATTGTCAAAGACGGCAAACGCATTGCCTATACCCCCGATGCCTATGCTTTGGAATATGGCTCAGCCGATCTCAAGGAAGAGTCAAAGCGCAAGCGCCGTATAGCGGCAGGCGGTCTGCAGAGCATCTGGTGGCTTCGCGCCATGCTCAACCCCCTCCATCAGCCGCTGGTGGCCTTCCAGTACATCAGTCACCGTGTGCTCCGCTGGAGCATCACCCCAGTAGCCATGCTGCTCCTCCTGCTTGTAAACATCATCCTGGTGATGCGGGGTGCAGGTACCCTCTACACCATCATACTGGTTTTGCAGGCACTCTTCTATCTGATGGCTGTTGCCGGATGGATCTTGGGCCGTTCTGGTCGTAGCAACAAGCTGCTCTACATCGCTTATTACTTCGTGTTTATGAACCTCAATGTGTTCCGCGGAATGGCCTATTTGAAAAGCCACAGCAACAGCGGCGCCTGGGAAAAAGCACGAAGAAGTTAAAATTTACTCAAAAATATTTGTTTATCTCAGATAATATATGTACCTTTGCCCCAAATTTGTGCATACAACACACTCATGGAAAAGAATGAGAAAGACATATTGCTGCAAAAGTACGCTGATCTGAATCGTAGGTTAATCCTTGCGAAAGAGCAGTTGTCGATTGCCAACCAAAAGCTAAAGGAATACGAGGAAAAGGCTCAGAAGGCTGAAAAGGCCAGTAAGATGAAGTCGCTTTTCCTCGCAAACATGAGCCATGAGATCCGTACCCCGCTGAATGCCATCGAAGGTTTCTCGCGCGTGCTTGTTGAGACCGACTCTCAGGAAGATCGCATGAAATTCTATGAGATTATCGAGAGCAACAACAACCGTCTGCAGAGTCTCGTCAACGAGATTCTCGACCTCTCGCGTGTGGAGTCCGGAGAGATTGTTATCAAGAAGACCTCGATCGACCTGAACGAGTTCTGCACAAGTATCAAGAACCTCTTCAAGTTCCGCTGCCCCGACTCCGTGAAACTGGAGTGGAACAAGCCCTTAATGAACGTTACGTTCAAGACCGACCCCAACCGTCTGACACAAGTATTCTCCAATCTTATCAGCAATGCCCTGAAGCACACGCCTAAAGGCAGCATCACATACGGCTATCAGATTCTCGAAGAGGCTGCCAAGATTGAGTTTTTTGTGAAAGATACCGGTTCTGGTATCGCCAAAGAAGACCAGCAGCGCATCTTCCAGACTTATGTATCAGGCGACGCAGAGAACAACCTGAACGGCTTCGGCCTCGGTTTGGCACTCTGTAAGATTATCGTAGAGAAGATGGGCGGCACCATCTCTGTAGAGTCAGAAGTGGGCAAGGGAGCCTCCTTCCGCTTTAACATGCCGTTCGAGGGTACGATTGGCGGCAAGAACCAGCAGCGAATCACTACCACCCAGAATATACGCACCATCCGCGTCAGTGCCCATGCCAACGAGCGTAACATGAAGAAGATTCTCGTTGCCGAAGATGAGGATAGCAACTACGAGTTGGTGAAGATTGTGCTTCAGAAGCGCTACAAGCTGCTTCGCGCCCATAATGGCATCGAGGCAGTGATGATGAACGAAGACGAGCATCCCGACATGATCCTGATGGATATCCGTATGCCGGAGATGAACGGTCTGGATGCCACGCGTATCATCAAAGAGGTGAACAGCGATACGCCCGTCGTTGCCCTGAGTGCATACGCCTTCGAGGAGAATATCCGTGAGGCAAAGGCTGCAGGCTGCGATGAGTTCATGGCAAAGCCCTTCAAGGTAGAGAACCTGATTGAGATGGTCAGAAAGTATCTCGACGAATAACGATACTCCCCCTTTTACATACTAAATACTTTATTTATCATGGGAAAACTTGCTGTACAGAAATATTTTTCATTCATGATGCTCATCGTCACCTTCCTACTGATGGTGTTCACACTCATAGGACTGTTTGGTGGTGATGTGCAACCTGCAGGAAACACGGCACGCGCCATGCTGGTATATGCCTTGCCCCTTATGATCACGGGCAATGCCTTCTTCCTTCTCTATTGGCTCATCTTGCGCCGCTTCCACTGGATGCTCATGCCCCTCATCACCCTGCTCTGCTGCCTCCCCTACATAGGCACGATGTATCAGTTTGGTGAACTCGATGAAGCAGCCGAGAAGACTCCAGGCTTCAAGATTGCCACCTACAACGTGGCCATGTTCTCACGTGAGACCACAGGTTTCATGGCGCAGGACATCCTCGCCGAGATGAAGCGACAGAAGGTCGATATCGCCTGTTTTCAGGAGTATAACGACTTCGCTGGGGACAAGAAAAATTCTGACTCTTACAAGGAATATTTCCCCTATAGCGAACGTGGTAAGGAGGATATGATCATCTACAGCCGCTACCCCATCAAGGCTACGAAGAACTTCCCCTTTGAGATGACCAACAACAGTGCCATGTGGGCAGAGATCGACATCAAAGGCAAAGTCTATCGAGTCTATAATGCCCACCTTGAGACCACCGGTATCAACGGTACCCTTCACAGAGCCGCTAAGAGCAAGCTGCGCGGCAGCGATGTGCAGAGTAACGCTGTACTCCAAGCCATGTACGGCAACTATGCAGTAGGTATGATAGCCCGCTCTGGTCAGGCCAACATGCTGGTAATGGACATGCGTGAGTCAGAAGTGCCCATCATCGTCTGCGGCGACTTCAACGATGTGCCCTACTCCTATGTCTATAACACGATGCTGGGCGACTTGGTGGACGGCTTCAAGGAGTGTGGCAGCGGCTTCATGAACACCTTCCGCGGTACCAAGCAGGTGCGTATCGACTACATCTTCCACGCCAAGGAACTGAAGGGCCTCACCTACTATAAAAAGGAACTGACCTACTCCGACCACTATCCGGTCTTCCTGAAAGTAACCCCAAAAACAGAAGAAGATTAATACAAATAAATGGTAAGAGAATCACCTCTTACCATTTATTATTAATTCTTACATTTTCATCGCCTCCTCCCACCCTCGCAGCATCACGAAATATCTTTGACGTACTGAACACAAGTGTACAAAAAAAAGCTTTCCGATTGGGGAAAGCCTTCTAATTTTGCCTTGATGGCTGTGGTTACTTTACGGCGCGGATGCAGCGGCCACTGAAGCGATTGCTGGAGAGATTGCCGAAATGCAGCTCTACATTTGAGAAATCAAACTCCAGGCACCAGGCCTTGTTGGGCGCGACGGTGTAGAGGTCGGAAGTCCAGTAAACGCCCTTGATGGCGCGGAACTGAACACCCTCATAGTAACGGAAACCAGTGATAGGCATGAAGATGGACTTGCCATTCTTCTTACTGATCACCTTATAGCCGTTGATACCATCCTTCGTGGTCCACTCCCATCGGCAGTTGTTGAGCAGTTCCTCGTACTCGTCAGCTGTGGGCATGCGCCAGTCTCCGCCCCAATTGGCACGTGCCGCATCGTCGGAGGGAGACAGACGAGAGGCTCTGTCGGTGACGTTATATTTGAGCAGGAACTGGGTGTCGCCCCTACTCCACACATAGGTACCCCAGGAATAGACCTGCTTGGGCTTGATCTCACCCCAGGCGAAGTAAGTGCCGAAACCAGTGTCTTTCTTAGCGCCCACATTCATGTTGGCCCACTTCACACTCAGTCCTAAATCGACAGCCTCAACACCATCGGGTGTCTTATCGTCGTTGCTGGCTTGATTCACTTTCGCATTGCCAACCGTCCCCATGAACATGAGAGACAGTGTTAGTAGAAAAATCTTCTTCATATCTAATTAGTTTTTTAATTATTGCACAATCTTGAACCGCACGCGGAAGGAGCGCTCGTGCTCATCCCAGTTGGTGCCCAACAGCTCGAAACGGCCTATCTGAGAGGTGCTCCGCACATGACGCCCAATACAGGGACACACGTCGTAGTCGCCGATACGCACCAGACGGATGGTGTCGGAGGCATCATCGGGCAGTCGGGCGAGGTCGATCTCCTCGGGCAGCTCGCTGCGGGAACAGAACTCGAAGGTGACAGGCAGGTCGTCGGCTATCAGCTCGTTCATGCGACGCTCTATCTCCTTTTCGTCCTGACGACTGGGCTTCTGGTCGAGGTGGAAGCTCATCTTGCTCTTCTTGCGCTCGATGTGGGCATTATAGGAGCGCTCACAGCCGAAAAGGCGCTGCATTGTCTGGTTCAGCAGGTGCTCGGCGGTGTGCGCTGGAGGAAACTCCTCCTTGTTGTGCTCGTTAAGGATATACTCGTCCATCGGTTCAGAATTTTAGGATGACGGCACTCAGAGGATCGACATCTACGGTGACTGCCTCATCGCGCTTCAGCTGACGCTTGAGGGTGCGACCGCTGAGCAGATCGACGCCCTTGGCGGCTTTCTTCTCGCGTATCTTCAGGAAGTCGAAGGCATGCGACGGGATAGTGACATCCATCGTGGCAGGCTGTTCGTCGAAGTTGACCACCACGAGCAACAGCTCTGAGCCTGCCTTGCGCAGGAAGGCATACTGACGGTGATAGTCATTGTTGACGTACATCAGATCGAAGCTGACACCCTCGATGACAGCCTTTTCGGTGGTGGCGATATGAATCACCTTATTATATATATCCTTCAGGGCTATCTCCTCATCGGTAAGCTTGTGCTTGGCGGCACGCACCAGGGTATCAACGCTCCAATAGTCGAAGATGGTGGTTCGTCCGTCGTTGCCACTGAAGCCTTCCTTGTCCATGCCTCGCTCGCCATACTCCTGACCTGCATAGATCATCAGGGGATTCTGCTGCAGCAGGGCTGAGACCACGAGACCAGGCACACCCTTGCGCCCATTGGCGGCAAAGAAATCGCTCGCCACGCGCTGCTCGTCGTGATTCTCGAGGAAGTAGAGCATATGGTCGCGGATATCATCGGTCTGCTGCCAGGCGCCTGTGATGGCGTGGGTTGACTGGTGACCGCAGATCACGTCGCGCACGGTGTCATACATGCCTACCTTGTCGTAGAGGTAGTCGAAGCCCGCAGCCAGGTAGTTGCGATACTCAGCGGGATTATACACCTCGCCGATAAAGAGCATGTCGGGATACTGGTACTTCACCTTGTCGGTGGCCCACTGCCAGAAGGCGGCAGGCACCATCTCTGCCATATCGCAGCGGAAGCCGTCGATACCCTTGGATGCCCAGAAGAGCAGGATGTCGGTCATCTTCGTCCAGGTGTTGGGAATAGGACTGAAGTGGCCCACGCGTCCGGCATAATAGTCGAGACCGTAGTTGAGCTTCACCGTCTCATACCAGTCGTTCATGCCTGGGGCATTGTGGAAGCAGTCGTTACCCGTAGCCTTGGCGGGCTCTTCGAGATAAGGCTCATTCTCGCCGTGATAGAGGTCGAAATAGGGCGTGAAGCGCTGTCCCGGGCAGTAGTAGAAGTTGTTCTGGGGGTCGAAGCCGTTCTTGGGGTTGTCTTCCTCACCGAGGTCCTTCACCCATTCGGGTTTGCAGATAGAGTGATACTGGCGCGCCACATGGTTGGGCACAAAGTCGATGATGACCTTCATGCCTGCCTTATGGGTGCGCTCCACTAGTGCCTCAAACTCCTGCATGCGCTGGTTGACATCGGTAGCCAGGTCGGGGTCGATGTCGTAGTAGTCGGTGATGGCGTAAGGCGAGCCTGCCCTACCCTTCACAACGGCTGGATGCTGGCGGGGGATGCCATAGGCGGAGTAGTCGGTCTGGGTGGCATGACGGATCACACCTGTGTACCAGATATGGCTCACGCCCATCTCCCTGATATGTTTCAGGGCGGTGGGCGTGAAATCGTTCAGTTTTCCGCAGCCGTTCTCTTCAATCGTACCATTCTCCTTACGGGTGGCGCAACGATTGCCGTACAGCCTTGTGAAGACCTGATAAACGATAAGCTTATTCTGCGATGCCATGAGCTGAGACTTCTTTGTTAATCTTTACGATCATGCCCTGCAGCGCCTTGCCAGGACCACACTCCGTGAAGTCGTCGGCACCGTCGGCAATCATATTCTGAACACTCTGTGTCCAGCGAACAGAAGAAGTGAGCTGTGCAATCAGGTTGGCCTTGATCTCAGCAGGATCGGTATGAGGCTTGGCATCCACATTCTGATAGACGGGGCACTTCGGGGTATTGATCTCCGTAGCCTCGATAGCTGCCTGAAGCTCATCCTTGGCGGGCTGCATCAGCGGAGAGTGGAAAGCGCCACCCACCTTCAGCACGAGGGCACGCTTGGCACCTGCTGCCTTGAGCTGCTCACAAGCCTCCTCGATAGCCTCTACGTTACCTGAGATAACGAGCTGACCTGGACAGTTGTAGTTAGCGGCAACTACCACACCCTTGCCCTGCTTGCTCACCTCGGCGCATACCTCCTCTACCTTCTCATCAGGCAGGGCGATGATGGCAGCCATCGTTGAGGGCTGAGCCTCGCAAGCCTTCTGCATAGCCATCGCACGGGCATAGACCAGTTTCAGACCATCCTCGAAGCTGAGGGCTCCGGCAGCGGTTAGGGCAGAGAACTCACCCAGAGAGTGACCGGCTACCATTGCGGGCTGGAAAGCCTCACCCATGCAGAGGGCTGAGATAACGCTGTGAAGGAAGACGGCGGGCTGTGTCACCTTCGTCTGCTTCAGGTCATCGTCGGTACCGGCAAACATGATGTCGGTGATGCGATAGCCGAGAATATCGTTGGCCTTCTCAAAAAGTTCCTTTGCCAATGGGTTGTTATCATACAGATCCTTACCCATTCCTACAAACTGTGCTCCCTGTCCGGGAAAAACAAATGCTTTCATCTTTCTAATTTCTTTTATATAATTAAACTTTTATTCCGATTTTTCCTATTTCAGTGTGCAAAAGTACGACATTTTTCTGAAAAATGTACCTCAGAAGACATTTTTTTGCCGAAAGTAATACCAATATCGAAAAAAATGTGTAAGTTTGCACATCAGAAAGAGAAGAGATACTTAAAAATGAAGCTCATCGTAATGACCAAACCCACCTTCTTCGTTGAAGAAGACAAGATACTGGCCGACCTCTTTGAGGAAGGGCTGGAGAATCTGCATCTCTACAAACCTGGTGCCGCCCCGATGTTCTCTGAGAGACTGCTGACGCTGCTGGGTGACGACTATCGTAACAAGATCACTGTTCACGGGCACTTCTACCTGAAAGAGGAATACCGCCTGAGAGGTATCCATATTGATGATGCCCACACGGAACCACCCGTAGGCTACAAGGGAAACATCTCGAGAACCTGTCACGCCATCAGTGAACTGAAGGATGCCAAGAAGCACTGCAACTACGTGTTCCTGCACGCTATCTACGACAGTCAGACCAACAAGGACGAGAAATCATCGTTTACCCGTGAGGAACTGGAGACTGCTTCGAGCCAGGGGTTGATCGACAAGAAGGTGTATGCCTTAGGGGGCATGAACATCGACAATGTGAAGGAGATGAAAGCTTTAGGTTTCGGCGGTGTGGTGATCTGCGGCGATCTGTGGAACCGCTTTAACATCCACAACGAGATCGACTACAAGGCACTGCTGAACCATTTCGAACGACTACTGAAAATGATTGATTAATTTAAAGCATATAATAATGTCTGATAACAACTCTTACATGGTATTCTCGGGTACTGCGACGAAATACCTGGCAGAGAAAATCTGTCAAAGTCTGGGCTGCCCGTTAGGACAGTTACTAATTACTAAATTCTCTGATGGTGAATTTGCCGTAAGCTATGAGGAGAGCATTCGAGGAAGAGACGTCTTCCTGGTGCAGAGCACCTTCCCCAACAGCGACAATCTGATGGAGCTGCTGTTGATGATCGATGCTGCCAAGCGTGCTTCGGCTCGCACTATCAATGCCGTGATTCCCTACTTCGGATGGGCTCGACAGGACCGTAAGGACAAGCCCCGCGTGAGCATCGGTGCCAAGCTGGTGGCTGATCTGCTAAGCGTGGCTGGTGTGAACCGTGTGATCACGATGGATCTGCATGCTGACCAGATTCAGGGATTCTTCGATGTGCCCGTGGATCATCTCTACGCTTCGGGTGTGATCCTGCCTTATCTGCAGAGCCTGAACCTTGACAATCTGGTGATTGCCTCTCCCGACGTAGGCGGCTCTAAGCGTGCCAACACCTATGCCAAGTTCTTAGGTTGTCCGCTCGTGCTCTGCAACAAGACACGTGCCCGTGCCAACGTGGTGGCATCGATGCAGATCATCGGTGATGTAGCAGGAAAGAACGTGGTGATCATCGACGATATGGTGGATACAGCAGGTACCATCACCAAGGCTGCAGACATCATGAAGGAGAATGGCGCCACCACCGTTCGCGCCTGTGCCAGTCACTGCGTGATGAGCGGTCCTGCCAGCGATCGCGTAACGGCTTCAGCTCTCGAGGAGATTATCTTTACTGACTCTATCCCCTTCTCTATGAACTGTCCAAAGGTGAAACAGCTCTCTGTAGCCGATATGTTTGCGGAGGCTATCCGTCGCGTCATCGACAATAAGAGCATCAGCGACCTCTATATCGCCTAAGTTTCAAGTGATGAACATCAGATCTATTTATGGACTGGCAGCTGCAGGGATATTACTCTGTGCCTGCCAGTCCAATACGTATCAGATTGACGGCTACGCCAATGCCTACACAGAGGGCGACACGATCTGCCTGATGAAGGAAGGCGGCCTGCAGCCGATAGCTATCACCACCGTTAAGGAGGGAAAGTTTGCTTTCTATGGTGAGGTCAAGGAGATAGAGCTCTACAGTGTGATGGCGAAACAGGCACCTGACTGTCAGGTAAGTTTCTTCACGGAACCAGGTATCACCACCATCGAACTGAAAACTGAGCCAGGCACCTCACGTGTATCAGGCACAAAGCTTAACAATGAGTGGCAGCAGCTCACTGACTCGGTAGCGATACTGGGCAATCAGGTGGCCTTGTTGCTACGCCATCCAGAAGCTGACACAACTGCCCAAAAGGCGTTAGTAACAAATGTGGACAGTCTGCACCGCAAGATGTCTGCCTGTATCCTGAATACCGCTCAACGCAACAAGGACAATCCGTTAGGCAAATTCATCAACGAGAATTATAAAGCGCCCGAGTTCAAATGAACCCGGGCGCTTCGCTTATAATGACTGTCTCACCGGCTTAGCCGTTGAATGCAGGCAGCTCCAGCCACTTCACGTAGCAGAAGTCCTGACGGTGAGGCAGGTTCTTGTGCTTTGGATACATACGAATGGCACTCTTGTACTGACCGAACTGACGTGGAGCCAGCTTAGCCTCGA
>JAEEGG010008422.1_pt1 | contig 23401 bp, 21 predicted proteins | sample 9134161 | NCBI WGS metagenome assembly JAEEGG01 (sample SAMN16246543, study PRJNA631951) | gut metagenome | biome: gut microbiome; feature: rumen; material: CR-attached | host: Bos | place: Iran: Karaj | collected 2018-10
CACCGTGGAAACGAACTACTTGAATGGCACGTTCCATATAGGTCTTGTTGGCAACGAAGGCCTCGTCGAGGTCGTAGGTTTTGCCCGTGGCCTTCAGAATCTCTGCCTCAAAGAATGACAATGTGCTATAGTCCCAACATGTACCACTACGGTTTTGGTCTTTGATGCTGGTAATTGGATTCTCCTTAATAGTTGTGAATACAGGCTTGTTGCTAGCCTTCTTCTCGGCCTCCTGAGCCTGAGCACCTACAGCCATCAGACTGATAAGTGCGAGTGATAAAACTTTCTTCATTTTTGTATTTAATAATAGTAATTTAATTGTTTTTCATAAAGTCTTCCAACTCTTGTGGGTGGTAGGGGATTCGTTTGCTACCCATGAAGCGGCAACCGTCCTCCGTAATCAGTAGATCGTCCTCAATACGGATGCCACCAAAGTCCTTGTAAGTCTCCAGCAGGTCGAAGTTGAGGAACTCCTTGCAGTGGCCTTCTTTCTTCCAAAGGTCGATAAGGTGGGGAATGAAGTAGATACCTGGTTCATCGGTTACCACGAAACCGGGTTCCAGTTTGCGTCCCATGCGCAGACAGTTGGTACCAAACTGATCCAAATTGGGGCGTGTCTCTTCATCGAAACCTACGTATATCTGTCCGAGTCCTTCCATATCGTGAACGTCCATACCCATCATGTGACCCAGTCCATGAGGTAGGAACATGGCGTGAGCTCCAGCGCGTACGGCTTCTACCGTATCGCCCTTCATCAGACCCAGTTCCTTCAGTCGGTCAGTCATCAGTCGACATACGGCGAAGTGAACATCAGCATATTTAACACCAGGTTTAGCCACCTCCAGCACGTAATCATGACAAGTCTCTACGATAGAATAGATCTCCAACTGGCGCTGGGTGAACTTACCGTTGACGGGCATCGTACGTGTATTGTCAGAGCAGTAGTCGTTCAGTTCGCAACCTGCATCGCACAAGACTAATCGTCCGTCCTCCAGAGGAGCATCAGATGGGTTGCCGTGCATAATCTCACCATGTTGACTGAAGATGGTGGCGAAACTGACACCCTGTGCCAGACTACGTGCGATACCATCTACCTGTCCACCAATGAAGCGCTCTGTTACACCTGGCTTAATTAGCAGTTGTGCTGTGGTATGCATAGCATAACCTACATCACAAGCTTTCTCGATAGCCTCTATCTCCTGTGGCTCCTTCGTGGCACGCATCTTCACCACAGCCTTAATCAGTTTGATGCTGGATGCTTCCTTTTGCTTTGCAGGGTGGATGCCCAGAAGGTCCATAATCTGGATTTTCGTGTCGTGGCGATAGGGGGGCAGGAAGTGGATTGTCTGGCCGTTAGCTGTATGCTTTTGGCTTTTGGCAATGAATGTTGCAAGGTCTTTCATCGGTGCCGTATTCTTCACGCCCACCTCTGCGGCTAAATCTGCCACGCTGGGTGTATAGCCCATCCAAACGATATCCTCTACGTCGATATCATCACCGAAGAGCCACTCCTCGTCGTTGTCTATGTCGATAACACCTGCCAGTCCGTCTCGGTGCTGACCGAAGTAGTACAGGAATGAAGAATCCTGACGGAAAGGTGCATAGCCGTTGGCGGGATAGTTGGCTGGCGATTCGTTGTTGCCGAAAAGCACCACCACGCCATTTCCTACCAGTTTCTTTAGCTGCGCACGGCGTCTGATATAAGTCTCTTTTTCAAACATTTTGATAAGAAAATTAAGTCCAAAGTTTAAAAACGTTGCAAAATTACGCATTTTTTGTGGAAAAATATTAATTTTGCAGCATAAAAAACTTTAATAGTGATGATTCAGCGTCTTGACAGACATACAGGATTGGTTCTTGAGGGTGGTGGTATGCGTGGTGTGTTCACCAGTGGGGTGCTTGATGCCTTCATGAAATATGAGCTCTATTTCCCTTATGTAGTAGCAGTCTCGGCTGGTGCCTGCAACGGTCTCTCGTATATGAGTCGCCAACCTCGTCGTGCTCGTTATTCAAATATCGACATGTTGCGCAAGTACGGGTATATCTCCCTGAAACACTTGATAGAGCAGGGGAGTATCTTTGATCCCAATGTGCTTTACGAGCGCTTCCCCTCAGAGATAGTGCCTTTCGACTACCGGGCTTATGCTGCTAATCCTGCTGTCTATGAGATGGTTACTACCAACTGTCTCACGGGCTTCGCGGAATATCTAAGCGAGAAGCATGATGCGCGTCGTATTACGGCAATAGCCAAAGCCAGCAGCTCACTGCCTTATGTGGCCCAGATTACGAAGGTTGATGGTATTCCTATGCTTGATGGTGGTATAGTAGATTCTATCCCTGTGCTTCGGGCCACCAGTCAGGGACATCCATTTAATGTCGTGGTGATGACGCGTAATAAGGGATACCGCTCCACGGAGCGCGACATGAAGATTCCTCCTATTATATATAAAGAATATCCGCGCCTGCGTGTAGCCCTGAGTCATCGTGTGGAGGTCTACAACGAACAGTTGGAGATGGTGGAGCGTATGGAGAGATGGGGTGAGATTCTCGTCATCCGTCCGCAACGCAAAATGGAGGTCGGTCGTACCTGCAGTGATGTCCCTAAATTAGAGCGTCTCTACGAGGAAGGTTTCAGTGAGGGAGAGAAGTTCTGTCAGATGTATCGACTGTAGGACTTATTCCTTTTTTTAGCGGTAAGGATGTCTTGTAAAAGATGTGGCTCATTTCCAACTTGATTTTGGTAGAAAAACAAGTTGAAAAAATATTTTATTAACTTGTTTTTAATCCGAAATCAGCTTGATAAAACAGATGATTTTTATCGTTTATTTTAGGTCGTAGCTCAAATGCAATATATAGTACACTATATATTGCATTTGTGTAGCGAGTGTAGTGAGTTTTGTAAACTTTCTCTATAGGAATACATTTGGTTCGAGGTAAATAATTTCCATAGGGAACTTTTGCTATTCTCGTTACACTCGCTACACTATGGTGTGTAAAATGAACTATAAGTGATTGGTAATCAACTTGATGTAATAGAATTGTAATCTTGGTGAGATAATTAGAGAAATTATCCAATATTGGCACGCAGTAGAGGGTAAAGCTGAGAGAGTGAATTGCTAAATGCATTCACATATGCATGAGTCTAGCAATTGATAGCCTTTTGTATTAAGGTGCATACGGTCAGAATTGTAATATTCCATTGAATATGGGAAGTGGAGAATACTTATTTCGTTCACGATGCTGAGTTCTTGTAACTGAAGTATGAGTGCCTGTCGATAATCTTCCCTACAGTCTAGTCGTGAACAAGTGACAAGCATCGATAGCTGACGAAGTAGTTTTTTACCCGTTGTTTGGTGTTCGTATGCATAGTTAATGTCGTAGTCAGGAATCTCCAATAGAATTGGCTTGATATTATTTTGCAACAGGAAACATAGAATATGGGCTGTGCTTTGAGCGTAGTAACGGGCACCCATTTTCTTGTAGGTGTCGTTAATGCCTACGGAAATGAAACAGTAGTTTGCACCTTGTTTCATCAGAGCTTGCATCGTCTGGTCACTGAAAAAGCTATCGTAAACTTCCTTGCTGGTCTTTCCGCATTGTCCGTACGCAGACACTTTTACTGGCCTCCCTGTCTTTTGACTGATGAGATTTTCCAATGTGTCATTGTATGGATAGTGGAGAAATACCCAACTGTCACCCATCATTGCTATGCGAAGTGTGTCATCTTGATTTTGTTCGCAGGTGTAGGCAGCACGCTCTGAGGCAGGAGCATAATAGTTATACACGGGAATCATCAGACATCCGCATATCACAGCGAAGAAAAGAATGAGAATCCGTATGTGCCTTTTCTTTTTCATGAGCGGTTGCCAGATAGAATGTTTTTGATTCTATTGGGTAGCAGTTGATAGAAGAGAAGGCAAAGCAATGTGGCAATGACGATACATCCGAAATAGAGTAGAAGATGGAGGTAATCGTTAGCGTTTGCAAAATACTGAATACTGCATTTACGCAATACAACGACGATAGGATAGTGGATGCTGAATACAATAAAAGCTGCGTTGGATAAGTAAGAGGTGATAGGGGAGAGTGCACCCTGTGATGTGAAATGATTAGCCAGAATAAAGAGGGCTGGAATGTTGGCAATAAGGGCGAGACGATGTATCTGTAGATTGATGATTGTGGGGAATAACGTATGTGTAATGATGTCGGCACATGCAAGTAATATGCATAAGCCTATCAGTACAGTTCGATAGCGCTTAAACAGCGTCAATGGATTCTTTTCGTGGATAGAGAAGTAGGCTCCTAACGAGAAGAACAAAATGCTCTGGGGAATGAAGGCATTATGTGGTGTCAGTATCCACCAGATAGCTGTTGCCAGAATGAATAACTCACGGAGATAGCGGACAACGAGGAAAATCAGTGGTGAGAATAGAGAAAGGATAAGCAGATTACGAATGTACCAATACGGACAGAGAAGAGGTACGAAGTTTCCGTTATCATACGAGCCTCGGTCCCAGAACAGTCGTAGATAATCCATCCAGTTGAAGTCTGCCATGTTTTTCCCATTGATGTCTTGGGGATGTCCAGCGGTATAGGCTACCAGATATGCTGTCAGCAAAAGTGCGTTCCACAGAATATATGGGATGAATAGGCTGTGGAAGCGAGCTTGTAACTTCCTGACGTACGTTTTCTTGCTAAGGAAGAAAAGATAACCGGATATAAACAAGAATCCTGGGACACCAGTCTCACCAAGCCAGAGTGCAAAGGGATAGATGCCACCGAAGTAGATAGGATGTACACCTTCCAAATATACCACAGAATAGCAGTGGAGCATAATCACGTAGAATATGAGCGGAAAGCGCAGACTTGTGATAGCTGTAGAGAGTTGGTTTTGGGAATCGTTCATGGGTTATCGTTTCTTGAGGAATGGTATCCTTTGGGTCAGGTCTTTTGCTCCTGGTACAAACAGGTAGAGAAGAAGTGAGTAAATCAGGATCACAGGTAATGTAATGCAGAATGCCGACTGGAGAATGCTGATAATTGTGGGTGAGGTTTCCCAATGAGTCATACGGCTCATCGCATAGCATAGGGCAAGGCAGATTATCAGAATGGTGTAATGTTTGAAAACATGGAGCCAATAGGTGCCTACAGATTCCTTAAATCCACACTTATAGAGATAATAGGGCTTCCAGATGACCACAAGGAATAGTATACTGACGATTTTTCCTAATAAGATACCGATAAGTCCGTAGAAATAACCAAAGATAAGGGTAATTACGAGATTGGTAATTCCCTCTGCATAGGCAGCCCACACGTCATCATATAGCCCATAGGCATTGATAAACAAATCGACAGAAGGGCGAGTAAGCATGATGTACATATTCAGCAAGATGAGGAAGACAATATGATTCTGCAGAATATATTGTGGACCTAGCCACCAGCCAATAACAGGATTGATAAGAAAAGCAAGAGCTATGATGAATAGACCTGTTGTCCAATAACGGAAAGCAAGATATTCCCAAAAGACTTTACGGATATTCCATTTGTTGCCTTCGGCCACGAGGATGCCAATGCTGGCATTCATGCCTGTCAACACACTATTGAATAACGATGTTAGTTTTCCCACAATCATGACATAGTTGCCATAGTGGGCCACCATTTGCAACGATTCAAAGGCGAAAATAAGAATCTCATCAGTTTTCGATAGAAAGGCATTTTTCATACGATGGATGAAAATCTGTTTTGCCTTTACCAGAATCTCTGGATACTTCTTTAAAATCTCGCGACCGTGACTTTTGTCTGTCTTCAGCCATGGATATTCACGGCTGATAGCCCAGTTAAGTATCCAACATGTGAACAGACTAAGTAGAATTTGAATGGAGGCCCAAAGGTAAGGGTTATGCGTGTGATATGCAATGAGTATCTGTAGAATGGTTGCAATAGTAACACCAGATTGTGTCCACATCGTGATTTTATAGGTCTTCTGGTCACTGTCAAGCAAAATCTGGCGGTAGTTAATGAAATAACCAAAAAGATAGGTCCCTAAAAACGCATAGAATGTAAAGTAAACGATGCCTAGTGACACACCTTCATCTTTAAAGATGAGAGGAAAAAAGGCACTGATAATAATAGCACCAGTCAGAATAATAGATCCAATGATGCGGTATAGGTAACCGAAGAGGGATACTATCTCACAAATTTTGTCGTGAGCACGATCGGCAATGGGCTTGTAGAGGAAATAAGCAATACTGGTTCCGATTCCTATCTCGCTGATATTAAGAAAGTTGAGAATGCTATTGAGCGTACCTGCCAATCCCATGAATTCATCTCCTAAACATTCCAAGAATATCCTTCTAGAGAAAAATGCCAAGAACATAGAGACGAAGTAGAATATAAATCCTACTTTCGCATTCATCATGGTTTTATGTACTCTATCAGATGCCATAGTTTTCTATTGCTTTGAAAAATGAATCTGCATAAACCTCTTTTGTGAATATTCTTGCTCTGTTAAGTGATACTTCCTTCATTTTTAAACGTCTGGATTTGTCGTTTACAAGTAAAGAGATTGCTGATGCGAGATCATGAGTGAAAGAGTTACTAGGTGTTAGAATAATAGCATTGTCGGATGTTACTTGTTCTGGTATGCCGCCAAGATTTGTAGTGATAATTGGAAGCCCAGTAGCTTGTGCTTCTAGGATTGATGTAGGAAAAGCATCATTGCATAAAGATGGTATAACGGCAATATCACCAATAGAGAGTAACGTGGGTATTTTTGAATAAGGTTGATATCCTGTAAAGATAATTTGGTCTTTAATCTCGTTTGCAGATTCATATACCAATTTACTATAATCATCTTGATAGCTTGTTTCACTGAAAGAAGAACTACCAATTATCATTAATTTGATATTCTTGTTTTTTGTAAGAATAATTGCATCAATAAGTTCCTTCACACCTTTAATGGGATCAATGCGTCCACTATAGACTAGTAAAATATCATTATCATTTAGCTTATAGTCATGCCGAAGTTTTGATCTTATTTCATCAGATTTAATAGAGAAAGATGTATTATCTATGCCATTGTAAACCGTAATGCATTTCCTCCTAATATTTTCAGATACATTACTGTACAAGTAATTGGAAACACATATAATTCCCTTGATGTTGTCAAATATGTGTTCTGCTGCAGGATTTGAGAGCATGTCAAAATGTATATGTACTACAATTGGAGTTGAGACTCTTTTGCTTAATTTGACAGCAAAGCCTGGACGGTTTTCTAATATAATTAAATCGTAATGGTTTTTGGATAAAAGTCTATATGCTTTTTCGAAGAAGAATTCTATAAAATAATTGTATATACCTTTATTATGCAAAGAAAATAATTTTCTTTGCACTTTATACAAAACAGAAGCCGTGTTTATATATTTATAATGATTTACTGATGATTTTAGAGCAGGATGCTTTTCTACATGGTGATGGTAGATGCTAAAGACTGTTATATCATGCAAGCGATAGTGCTCATTGTATTCCAAATAGAAATCAATGAGGTTTTCAACGGCTCCGCCTTGAACGGCAGGCACAGGCAGTATTCCAGATGTCAGTATGGCTATCTTCATTGCTGGTGAGTTGTATGTATGAATTCCTTGTTTCTAAGTTTGATATGGAAGGTGTTTTTTAGCATATACCATACAAGTTGAGGAAGCGTAAGTACTTTGTTTAAAAGAGCTTTCGTACGAAGTGGGGCAGGGATGGCCATAATAATAGCGGCAATCATTATTATCATAATGATCCACCATTTTAGAGGGAAGATGTAAGAAGGAAGATGGAAGAGGTTTGAGGGAAGAGGTAATAATGAATACGCAAAAAGTGTGAGAAGAGCCAACAAAGGATTTAGGACAAGGAGGATAGAACGAGGGATAAGAGCCTGTTGAATCGTCTTGTCAATATAGTTAATGTTTCCTGTGGTAATCGCTTTTGGAATGCAGGGAAGCATGCGAATCAATGCTTGCATCTGGCCTGTCATCCAACGGAGGCGTTGACGTTGGAAATTGTCGCCGTTGCTTACTTTCTCATCATAGACGTGAATGTCTTCTGCGTACTGGATGAAGATACCTTGTTTCATCAAGAGCGCTTCTAATTCACGATCCTCTACTGCAGAGTCAAGATTCGCCACATTCTCTTTGAACCATTCGTAGTTAAAACACATGCCTGAGCCAATCAAGGCAGAAGACATACCAATTCGGTTATGCCCCTTGCGGAAGATACTGTTATTGATCTCTTCGCTCAGGCCATCCAATGCTGCAATATCGTTATTTGCATTTTTTGCGGTACGATGACACTGTATGGCAATATTAGGACGTGCAATTTGACTGAGGCGTGACAAGAAATCTGCGGCTACAATGTTATCGGCATCAAGAATTACGACGTAGTTCGGAAATTGAAAATTGAAAGATGAAAGATGAAAATTATAGATGGCATATTGAAGGGCTTTAGCTTTACTGCTTTGCTCGAAAGTGGGTTGGAGGAGGGTGATGGGAAGAGCTACCAATTTATCATTGGTAGTGGCTTCCATGTGGTCTGAGATTACACAGAGTTGGTAGAGGTTCTTGGGGTAGTCCTGTTGGAGGAAAGACTTAACCGTATTGATGATGACCGCATCTTCGTGATAGGCTGGGATGAGGACGAGGAAAGATGGCTGATGGCTGATGGCTGATGGAAGATGTATTTTCTTGGGAAGATGAGATGCGAGGGCGAAGAATAGGACATACATCACGTTGGCTGCTATGATGAGCCATAGTAGGAGGTCTATAATGGTGATGATGACCTGTATGTTCATTGTTTTCTTGCTTTTTGTCTTAAATTATGAATCCTGTGACTAAATGCATTTATGCGGGCACCGGTTTCATCTCTTCCTGCTCTAAAGATATTAAAGAGAGAACCTATTGTGATGAGAGGAGCACGGAGGAAATCACGATCCCAATTCTTGTCAACGAGATAGTCGGGGGTGGCTAATGCATAGGCAAAAATGGCAATGGCAGTGATGGCCCACCATTTCAATGCTAATGTGAAATAGATGAAGGGCAGGGTGAAGCACATGATTGAGACAATGCCCATCATGATAGTACGAGGAATGAGTGCCCATTGGATGATTTTGTCCACGAGGTCATATTGACTATTCATGAAAGCTAATGGCATGAAACGGAAATTACTTAAAAAGTTGTGGAGTTGGATATAAGACCATCGACCACGCTGAATATTGAAATCATGTACCTTGCGTGTTTTCTCGTCATACACAAGTATATCCTCGAAATAATCAATGTAGATGCTGTCACGTACCAACAAAGCTTCCAGTTCCTTGTCTTCTCCTACGGCAGAACGAATCTTCATAATGTTGCGCTTGAACCAGACAAAATCGAAGACAGATCCAGAGCTGTTAAGTGATGCTGATAGCCCAACGGCCTGATGGCCACGGCGGAAAATTGTGTTGTTGATTTCCTCAAAGATGGTATCCAAACGGGCAATTGCTGTATCGCGATTGCGTGCCATTCGATGTGTTTGGAATGCTTTAGTTCCTGCCGCTTCGAATGCATCGTTGATTTGTTCTACGAACTCAGGTTCTACGATATTGCCTGCATCGAGGAGAATGACGGCGTCATAAATCTTGAACTGCGGCAAATTGAGTATGGCATATTGAAGTGCCTTTACCTTAGTACTTCTTGTGAAATTCGGAGTTAACAGGGTGATGGGCAGTTGTGCTAATCGCATGTTAATCATCTCGCTCTGATGGCAAGAGATTACTACGATATCAAAATTTCTCTGGGTGTAGGTCTGGCCTAAAATTGAATTGACCGTTTCAAGAATCCTAACATCGCTTTTATAAGCGGGTATCAGAATGATATAACGGTTCTGTCCTTTAGCCTTGGGAGGAGTTGTGGGGGTTCTGAAAGTTGCAGCGATAGCGAAGAACAGTATATAGGCAACTGTTATTGCTACAGGCAAAAACAGAACCCAATCAATTGTATATAGTATCCACCAGAAATTCATTTCTCTAATTGAAAGTTGAAAGTTGAAAGTTGAAAATTCCTTTTATTGCAGCTGATGCCAAATTTATCTGGCGATGGAAAATGTATCTGCAGATATCACGGAGGGCAACAACAAATAATAGATATGTGTATGTAATGTATCTTTGCAGTCCTTGTATGTTACGTTTTACAAACAATAAGCGATTACGTGTGAGATAATAGGTTTTCAGCGGACTGTTTTGACCAGTAGCCTGACTCTCCTTGTGATAGATGGTACAGGCTGGTTCATACCAGATAGAATAGCCAGCCCGTGTGAACATCATCGACCAATCGAGTTCTTCATAATAAAGGAAATAGCACTCAGGCATAAGCCCAACCTTTTCCAGAGCTTCACGTTTAACCATCATGGCTGCACCATGGGCGTAAGGCGTTGGATGAGCTGTGTCATACTGGCCTTTATCTGTTTCTCCAAAGCCTATCGAGCGGTTCCGCATCGTATAGCGAGATAGTGGGGTATAGCCTGCGAACTGAATTGGGTAATCATCCCATGCAAAACGAATCTTCGGGCAAACCATTCCGATTCCAGGTGAGCTTTCCAATCGGTCTATCAATGGTTGGAAAAACAACTTACATCTACCATCTTCCTTCTTACATCGAGGTATCGTGTCGTTGTTAATGAAGAAAAGGAATTTGCCTCGTGCCGCTTTGATACCGAGGTTATTTCCACCAGCAAAACCGAGGTTTTGTTCACTGCTAATCACTTTGACTTGTAGATAACGGCTGGCTATGATAGATGCCTCATCTTCTTTTGAGGCATTATCTACCACGATTACCTCTATGGACTTATCCTCTAAAGGTAAAGACTCAATTAACTCACAGGTGTCTTTTAACCCGTTGTAATTGATTGTGATGATAGATGTCGTTATTTCCAAGTTAGCCAAGTTTTTATTCTCGATTTCTCTCGTTTTTCTTGTTTGAGACGCTTCTTTTCTGCAATTTCTGCTACTTTCTTTTCTTCGTACACAATATAATCATTCTCAATAGCGGGTAGTAAGTAGACGATAGCCATTCCTCCATAAAAAAGTATGAGGTTGGGATATTGCATGAGAATGTGATTGGCATATCCTCCAGCCTGAATGCCAAGGAATCCGCAACAGAGTGCAGCAGCAATACCTTTAGAAGCTTTGTTTTTGAGCCTGAAGAATGCAATCAAACAACCTCCTAATAAAATGATAATATTCATCGTAGCAAAGACATAAACACCAACAATGCCTGTGCGTTGCCAGAAAAATACATAGGTAGAGTCGTTAGATGTTTCATAAACGACTTTGAATTTGTTAAATTTAGGTATTCTTCCTTCATCAATATTGATGCCCATACCAAAAGGTGCATCTTGTAGATATTTTTTTAGCGCCTGTTTGTTAAGGTCTCTTACATTCAACGAAGCATCATCTGTATTGAATGCAGAACGCATACGACGTATTTGCATATTGCCTTGTCCGATTTCTGTGAAGGCCATGATAAAGACAAACGCACCTCCTAATATGAGAACTATCGCTGTGAGTTTTGCTGATTTGGCCAAGAATAAATAAAGAAAGATGCCAACCATAAAACATACAAGTCCTGAACGGGTTCCCGATGCAAAGAAACTGTAAGTACAAAAAATACCAGTTATTGTGAATAGTATTTTGTCTTTCTTTAGCTTACTTGTCAATCCTAAAATATAAAACAATGCGGCAGATGCACCCATGTTACAACCAAAATTAGCAGCATCAGAAAAAAAAGAAAAATATCGAATAGAGCCGCCAATCAAGTGAGTACGCATTCCGCCACTCATCAGCCATCGCCATTCTGTCTGATCCCATCCAAATGTTTTTTGACGCCAAGCCCAATATGTCGCAATAAGCGAAAAAACAGCCCAAAGGCGTAGAAAACGCATGATGTTTTCAGGGGTATTAATAACTTTGCTTATTAATACATATGCTAAGATAAAATATAACGCAAAGAAGTTTAAATTTGTTAGCCAATCACCAATACTTACAGGTAAACCACATGTTTCATTGAATACTTGAATAATCAAATACAGTGTCCATATCAGAATGGCAAATATCATGGGGGTACCTAAGGAATTCTTCCCTTTCCTTGGATGAATGATAAGGGCTAAAATAAGTAATACTTGTGGTAATACGGTTACAATGGTCACTTGAACTGGAATGTAGCCATATCTAACAAGCCCCATTACAAAATAGTTAATGGAGAAAATGTACCAAAAAAGAGCATTCTGATGTTTTAACGCTAAAAAAATAAAGACGGCAATAGCAGGAATGATACAGATTGCTGTATATGCAATAATACCAGATGTGATCAGTGTATACAAAGCAAATAGAAATAGAAGAAAAAGTACGATGACTCTTCCTTCTAAATGATTTCCTGATGTTGCATACGTCTTTGTCATTTATTTTGCATGATCGTTTTCTGTTGCCGTGAGACCAAGTTGTGACAATCGATAAATGAAATTGTTGAACTTAGTATATGGTGGCAATTGACCAACAAATTCTTCTACAGCATAGCGACTTGCTTCTGTGAGATACATGAACAACGAGTTTTTGTTTTCAAGTCGTGCCTGCAGCTCGTTAAGCGCTTTCTGGTCTACGTCTTTCCAAGTGCGGTTGGCACGGGTTACCATGAGGTTGATAGTTCCAATGTTTAATAGACCTGATGGAATGGTGTTATCATCCAGATTGGGATACTCAATGATGGCTATCTCATTGGGCATGATATCTGGACAGATAGACTTAATATCCGTAGCCATCAGATAGCGACTATCTTCGGCTAGGAAGTCCTCGTCATAGGTGAGACGACGTACTTGCAAACCTAAGCTGAGCCAGTAATTCTCTAACTCTTGAGCCACATAGCTCTTGCCATTGGCTGCATCTGTAGAGAGTAGGTTCAGTACATTCTGCTGGCCTTCCTTAAAATGAGGAAGTAACGATTTGCTTAACTGACGGAGAGCCATGTCATTAATGGTCTTATTGAAACGACGATAGCGTAGGGTACTTTCTTTGGGATAACAGCCCATGACAGGTACTTGTGTGATACGTTCTGAACGCATGCGATCACGCAATGTTCGGTCGAGCATCTCAATGATGAAGAAATAGGTGGCTGTGAAGATAAAGGCGAGCATAAATGCACTCAGCAAGGTCATCATACGGTTGGTGGGCTGAGCATTCAATGGGAACATGGGGGGATTAAGTACTCGCAATACAGCGGTTGACATCTGGAGGTTACGCTGACGTAAACGGGCTGCGTTAAGTGCCTTCAACATCTCCATGTAGTTACCTTCAATAAAGCCTATATGACGATCCTTACGGTCAAGGGTTGCACCGATAGGAGAGAAGAATATAAATTGCTGGTCAATATTTTGTTGCATAATATCCATTGCGCCTAACTCGGCCTTGGTTTTTTCAAGCAAAATGACCTGGTCTAACCACTTCTCAATGAGATTAGACGCCTTTACACCTGTGTCAGTGTTATAATTGGATGCTTCTAAAGTTTGTGTTAACTCTTTTACCTTCTTAGTTGTTGCCTCTAATTGTCTCTCTGCCTTGGATAATTCTAGTTGGGCTTCATTGTTGTTTCCTCCATTTTCGCTGCTCATCAGTTTTAGGTTGGCAATACGTGACTGTAACCGAGTGATATCACGTACTAAAGATGAAAATTCTTGATTGGACTCAATAGTCTTTGAACGATCGCCAAGTTGTTGCTTTAAATATGCTATTAGGGCCTCAGTAGTAGCAATATTCATTCGCAACTCGTTGTTTCTGATTTGTTGCTGGGCTTCGAGACTTGATAGCTGTTTTGTTTGCTCACCGTAATTGATGATACGATTCTTTTTATTTTATTTAATACGATGGATTTCTTTACTTGTGAATTTACGATAAAAACGTTTAACTTCTTTCTCAAAGAACTTGATAACGTTCATGGTTTCTCCGTAGCGTAGTTGTTGGTACTGATTGGCAAAAACCTCATTCAATATGTCTAGGGTATTGTAACAGATACCTGGATCATTGGCAGAATAAGCGATATCTATGATGTCGCTTTTCTCTAGTTGGAGAACTTTCAAACGACTTGTTATGCTGTTGACGCTGAAATAGGGATGATAGTTCAGTAGTCCAAACAAAAAATTATCCTGCGATGGACGCTCATAAGCTTTTAAATTACGATAAGTTTCTAATTCATTCTGAGGGTTAATGAGCGCCTTAACTTCGGGAGGAACACTGGCGTTTAGCTGGCGGAAGTGTTCTGCTGTGATGTAGTTGTTGTCTTTATTAAGATTACCATACATCATACAGCGCGCGAAAAGTTTCAAGGCAACTTCGTGAATCGTGTTGTCGGTCTGAATAATCAACATTAAGTTGGCAATATTGGTTTCTGAATGACCGCCAGCTGTACCCGTACCACCTTCCAGATTATAGCCTGTAATCATACCTGTATAGATGGTTGTTCTGGCATCATATACTCGTTCTGTGTTACGAGTCATAAACCATGCCACCACCAAAGCAATTGTTGGTAGAATTACAAGATACCAGCGTATCTTGTATAAGAATCTGACAATATATCTGAATATATCCATTTGCTCAAAAAGTAAAAATGATGATATTATTTATTTTTCTCTTTTGCTGCCTTTGCTGCTTCTTTTTCAGCTTGCTTCGCCTCTTTCTCTTCTTGCTTGAGTATTTCTTTCTCGCGTTTGACTTCTTCTTCTGCAGCTTTCTTGATGCGCTTCTCTATAGCTCGATTCTCTTTTGCAATTTGTCTACTTGATTTCTCTACCGTAGAATCGAGGGTTATGTCGGTTGTGGTGTTGGTGATGATGGGGGTATGGGTCAAAATCTCAAGGGTTACAATGTCTGTTGTGATTTGTGTAAGTAAAGATTGGTATGTATTTACTGAGCCCATACTTTGTTGTCCAGTACCAGCATAATCCTCAATTTCCATATTGCCATGATGAAACTCCACTTCGTTGAGCGAACTTGCACCTTGGTAAGCTGCGGCACTTTCACCAGCAGTCTTTAATGCCACTAAATTGTTGGTAATCTTGATGTAAAGTGTTACAATTTGCAGTTTTAGATTATCGTAAGCTATGTCTTTTTGGATTTGAATGTTTTCTACTTCAAGACGTTTACGTTTGACTGATGGTCCTAAATCAAGGATGTCTTCAAGAGGTACACTAACGCTTACACCTAAGTTCCAATAGCTTTGTTCACTAGCATGAGGTTGCCATACCATACCAGTGCCATAGCCTGTGCCTTGGGAACCGCTCCAAATGTCTGATAATCCATAGCTGGCACTTGCATTTCCACTGACATAAGAGAAAATGTGTTTTTTCTGCTTGGCAACTTCTGCTTGAGCGATTTCTTGCTGTTTGGCTATCTGTAAAATGTTTGGATTGGATTTTGCATTCTCAAACAATACTGCCAATGGCGGTAATTTGAATTCAGAGAAACTGATATCCTTCTCTTGGCTTGAGTCAAAGAAACCCGCACTGATTCCACTGTCATCGGCAGACTGGGCGGAAGCAGTTAGGCATAGAGATGATATGGCTATAGTAAATAGGTACTTTATCATAGATGTAGGCTTTTCGCAATAGATATTATACGTCCTCTTTCTGCACAAAGGTAAAAAGGGTACGGAAAATAATCTTGAGGTCGAGTGCCAATGAATAGGTCTCGCCATAAATTATGTCAAGTTGTTTACGCTCCTCAGCAGACATATTACCGCCTTTTCCGCGCTCCTCAACCTGCCATAGGCCCGTAAGTCCTGCGGGCGCCATGAAACGGTCGATGCTTGAATCAGCAGTGAGCTTTTCTGCTTCATAGAGTGGGAGAGGGCGATTTCCGACAATAGACATGTCGCCTTTCAGGATGTTAAAGAGCTGAGGCAGTTCGTCAATGCTGTATTTACGAATGAAACGTCCAACTTTTGTGACGCGTGGATCGTTTTCGATTTTTACAAAGGCATTGTTGATATTCTCTTCTTTTTGCTTGCTGAAATCTGTTTCTGCAACGACATAATCATCTCCAATCAACATGATTTCGTCATCGCTGATTATCATGTTTGATTCCAGCCCCAACTTAGCCATCATCTCATCTTCTGCTGTAGAACTGATTGACGATGATTCTTGCGTGTTGTTAGTATTTTTTGCATATTGATTCCCTGTCTTACTGAGTTCTTGCAGACGCTTTTCTGCGTCCACATACATGGAACGGAACTTTAGGAAATCAAATATCTGATAACTGGTACCAACACGTTTTGATTTGAACAGGGCAGGACCAGGACTCTCCATCTTGATAGCAATCGCCGTGATAATCATGATTGGAGACGTGACAAGGATAGCCAACGAAGAAACGATAATGTCAAAGAGACGTTTCCATACAGGAATCTTAAACTGTAGTAGGTTCTTTTTGGTGACTACTGTATCAAACAGCATGTCTTCCCTGTCACAAACAAACTGTAGCTTCTTGCTGATTATCGTCACGGAAGCGTTGATGTCTAGCGTGTCGTTAATGCCGCACTGTTGGTATTGCTTCCGCTCTTCATTCGTCAAACCTGACGTAAGCAGAATGATATAAATGCCTTGGCAGTTTTGTTTCAGATAAGTGATGGCTGCCGTATCATATCCAGGGGAAGTCTTCTCTAAGAAGACAATATAGTGGTCATAGAGCTTGTGTGAGTTACACTCGCTTGCAGCCTCAGAATAGTCTTTTTTGAAAATGACATGCTTGCCAGGCAGATACTTTAAACGCTCTTCTGACTGGGGATTATTACCTATATATACGACACCAACCATAATCTATCTTAGTTCGGCAAAATCTTCTTGACGCGGATCTTTAACTCCATGGGGTTGAAGGGCTTCACAATGTAGTCTTCAGCACCAATTTCCAACAGACGGATACGCTCGCTGGTAGAGTCCTCACTTGAGAGCATGATGACGGGAATGTGGCTGAATAACTCATTTTGCTTAATCCACTCCAGGAAATCATCACCTCGCATACCCGGCATGCGGATATCAGAAATAATGAGGTCAGGTGTGTTGCCAGCCTGGAGCCATTTGACACCTTGCAATCCATCAGGTAACCACTGTACATCGTAGTCGCTCATCAGGTAAATCGAGAGGACCTTTGCAATGGTCTCTTTGTCGTCAAGTATTAGAATTTTCTTTTTCATATATGAATATGATTTTAATCGTTTTAACCTTATTTTGTTGATATATCACGTGCAAAGGTATATAAAAAAAATGAAATGAGCACAAAATGTAGAAAAAAAATAACAATAAAAGTGTTTTTTGTCTTTATTGGAAAATATTTTAGGGAAAAAGACGTTTTTGACGTATAAATTAAGGTAAAGAAATAATTTTTAAATAAATGGCAATGAGGTATTTATTAGGATTTGATGTTGGCAGTTCTTCTGTCAAGGCATCATTAGTCAACGCCGATAGCGGCAAGTGTGTGGCTTCTGCTTTCTTCCCAGAAAAGGAAGCGCCTATTATGGCTGTTAAAACAGGTTGGGCCGAGCAGGATCCTAACTCTTGGTGGGAGTATGCAAAACTCTCATTGAAGAAGATTATGGCTGAAAGTGGCGCTAAGGCCGAAGAAATTAAAGCCATTGGTATTTCATATCAGATGCACGGATTGGTTTGCGTAGACAAGAACTACCAGCCTTTGCGTCCTGCTATTATCTGGTGTGATTCACGTGCTGTGCCTTATGGCGAGGCTGCTTTCCGTGATCTGGGTAGTGAGCAGTGCCTGTCGCACTTGCTGAATTCTCCAGGTAACTTTACTGCAGCTAAGTTGGCATGGGTTAAGGAGAATGAACCTGACCTGTATAATAAAATATATAAGGTGATGTTGCCTGGTGATTATCTGGCATTGCGTCTGTCAGGAGTTGCTAACACAACGGTGAGTGGCTTGTCTGAAGGTATGTTCTGGGATTTCAAAGAGAATCAAGTAGCGAAATTCTTGCTTGACTACTATGGATTTGATCAGTCATTGATAGCTGATATCGTGCCAACTTTCTCTGAGCAGTGCGTTGTATCTGAGGCTGCTGCAGCAGAAATGGGGTTGAAGGCTGGAACTCCAATTACTTATCGTGGTGGTGACCAGCCCAATAATGCACTCTCTTTGAATGTGCTGAATCCTGGCGAGATTGCTGCAACAGCAGGAACTTCAGGTGTGGTATATGGCGTGCTGGGTGACGTTAACTATGATCCTAAATCACGCGTTAATACATTCGCTCACGTCAATCATCAGGCTGACCAGACTCGTCTTGGCGTACTGTTGTGTATCAATGGTACTGGTATCCTGAATGCATGGGTTCACCGTAATATTACCCCAGGTATTGGTTATGCAGAGATGAACGATTTGGCTGCTCAGGCTCCTATTGGTAGTGATGGCGTAACAATCGTTCCTTTTGGAAATGGTGCAGAGCGTGTGCTTGAGAATCGTGAAATTGGTTGCTCTGTCAATGGATTGAACTTCAATAAGCACTCACAGGCTCATCTGGTACGTGCTGCTCAGGAGGGTATTGTCTTCTCATTCTGCTATGGTATGGAAATCATGCAGCAGATGGGTATGGATATCAAGAAGATTCATGCAGGTAAGGCCAATATGTTCTTAAGCCCACTGTTCCGTGATACCTTGGCTGGTGTAAGTGGTGCAACGATTGAACTCTACGATACTGATGGCTCTGTTGGTGCTGCCAAGGGTGCTGGTATGGGCGCAGGTATCTATAAGGATGCTAATGAGGCTTTCGCTTCCTTGGAGAAGTTGCAGGTTATTGAACCAGACGAGAAGCATCGTGCAGAATATGCAGCTGCTTATGCCGCCTGGAAAGAGACATTGAATAAAAACCTGTAAAGGAAACGGATATTAAAAATGGAGACGTTCAATTGAATGTCTCCATTTTTTTATTTTTTATGTTTGGTTGTCTTTAATCTTCTTCGTCGGGGCCCTTAAGGATAATACTGGTTGCACCAATCGTGAAGAGGGTGCCGCTTTCGATGACACGCCGTTCGCGAGGTGGAATCTCAACATTTTCAACGAAGGTGCCTGTGTTGCTGTTGTTGTCGCGCAGGATATACTTTAATCTGCCTTGCTTGTCACGGCTTACATTGATGGTACAGTGGTTTAAGTCTACGCTGGGGTCTACTGTCTCGAAAGCTGTGTTAATAGGGTTTCCTTTCTGGTGGCGTCCGATAACATTGTCGCCCATCTGCAAGGGAATGATTTGCTTGTAGTGGAACACGTTCTCGATAACAACAATACTACCGCAGGGCGTTTCTTCTGTTGAAGCGTTGCTGTCTGCCATCTGTCTGTTTTCTTCCTTTTGCGTGTTCTTAAGTTTGGAAACGCCAATGCGGATGCCAAACTGCTTATTGCATTCTGGACATTGGAATACCAACGACTGACCTTCTGTGTATTTGGTCTCGTCAAATGTGATATAATTCTCGCATTTTGGACAGCGTACGCGCTTCATCTACAAAAGTTTAAAAGGGGTTTTGCTTAGTCTTTAATCTCCAATACCCACGACTGCTCGAAGTAATCGCTCTTATTGCGAAGACTGCGCAATGAGTTGGCTGCTTTGGTTTCGCTGGCATAATTGCCATATACAATTCGAAGCATGTTGCTCTTGCTGGTCACTAACCGGACTTCAGAGTAACCTTCTTTGCTGAGTTTCTCAATAAAGATCTCTGCATTCTTCTGGGTTACCTGACTTGCCAATACAATACAGTATGTGGATTTTGAAGGGGTTTCTTCCGTGGTTACATCAGCATCAGCAGAGATGCTGTCTTTGGCATCTTCTTTGGAAACGGTCTGTGTCTCCTGTATGTCGTCTGCAGCCTGCTGCTGTGAGATAATGGCGTGCTGAGGGATGGCGATGAAAGCACTTTGCTGCATCTCCATGGCGCTGTCACCGTTTGAAATAGGTGTGCCAATCATGAAGAATGCTATAATAGCTGCTGCTGCGGCAACAGCATTGCGCAACCATGACATCTTGATGGTAATAGCACTTTCTTCAGGTACCTTTGCTGTATCTTCATCTTGAGGCGTTTCTACGGGAGCCTTCGTTTCTTCGACGAGTGGGGACATCTCAAAAGAACTGAGACCATAAAGATATGGTGTCAGAATGCCTGCCTCGCATGGCTCAAACTCCAGATTCCCCTCTTGGTTGAGGCGAAGGATACCAATGTCGTTAAGCTCGTATTCACGCTTTGATTCCAAATGCTGACGTATCTCAGCAACCTCAGCCTCGATGCGTCTGAGTGCTTCGGGGTAACTGATGTCGTAAGCTTCAATATATGATTGAACGAGCAGAGAGTCGTTCATCGTAAGACGGGTATTGAAACCCAGTGTACGAAGTGGGGGCAGGAAGGTGCCGTCCGTCTCGTCATATCGGGCATCAACATGGTGTGCCATAAAGCCACCAAGACCGGGAACAATGACACAATCATTGCTCAACAATAAAATCTCTATATGTCTTTCAAGTACATTCACGTTGCAAAGGTACGGCTTTTTTCTGAATCGGGCAAATAAAAAATGCAAAAATCTTATCTTATCTGAATATAAAGTCGTACCTTTGCACCATTGAAACAAGAATACGGAAAAAGAGATGAATTTTATTGAAACAGAAATAAAGGGTGTCTTTATAATTGAACCAAAAGTGTTTAATGATGCACGTGGCTATTTCTTCGAAGCATGGAAACAGGCTGAGTTCGAAGCAAATGTCGGTCATGTGGATTTTATCCAAGATAATGAGTCTAAGTCATCCTATGGTGTGCTCCGTGGACTGCATTATCAAAAAGGTGAATTCGCACAAGCAAAATTGGTACGTGTCATCAAAGGTCGTGTGCTTGATGTGGCTGTTGATGTCCGTAAGAGTTCCCCTACATTTGGAAAGCACGTCATGGTTGAATTGAGCGAGGATAATAAGCGCCAGTTCTTTATTCCTCGTGGGTTCGCCCATGGTTTCCTGGTGTTAAGTGAAGAGGCTATCTTTACCTATAAGGTTGACAATGTCTATGCACCTCAGGCTGAGGCTGGTGTCTGTTGGAACGATCCAGTGCTTGATATCAAATGGCCTATTAATCCCAAAGAGGTGTTGACAAGTGAGAAAGACTTACAACAGCCATTGCTGAAAGATGCAGTCGTGTTTGATTAATATATAATAAGGTATATGAATATCGCAATTGTAGGAACAGGTTATGTGGGACTGGTTTCTGGTACTTGTTTCGCAGAAACAGGCGTGAATGTTACGTGTGTGGATGTGGATGCCCAGAAGATTGAACGTTTGAAAAATGGAGAAATCCCCATCTATGAACCAGGTCTGGATCAGTTGGTGCTGAAGAATGTTAAGGCTGGTCGATTGAAGTTCACAACAGACTTGGCTTCTATCCTTAATGAACAGGAAATCGTATTCTCTGCAGTTGGTACACCTCCCGATGAAGATGGTTCTGCAGATTTGAAATATGTGTTGCAGGTGGCTAAGACCATTGGTGAGAACCTGAACCGCTATCTTGTGGTGGTGACCAAGTCAACTGTTCCTGTCGGTACGGCAAAAAAGGTACGTCAGACGATTGAAGCAGAACTGAAGAGGCGTGGAGTTGATATACCTTTTGATGTGGCTTCGAATCCGGAGTTCCTTAAAGAGGGTAATGCTATCAAGGACTTCATGAGTCCTGACCGCGTGGTGGTTGGTGTTGAAAGTGAAAAGGCAAAGAAGGCTTTAACCAAACTCTATAAGCCATTCCTTATCAATAACTTCCGTGTTATCTTCATGGATATCCCATCTGCCGAAATGACAAAATATGCAGCAAATTCCATGTTGGCTACCCGTATCTCTTTCATGAATGATATTGCCAATCTTTGTGAACGGGTAGGAGCTGATGTGAATATGGTCCGTGCTGGTATTGGCAGTGATACGCGTATCGGAAGAAAGTTCCTTTATGCAGGATGTGGCTATGGTGGCTCTTGCTTCCCCAAGGATGTGAAGGCCCTTATTAAGACTGCAGATCAGAATGGCTATTCAATGGAAGTCCTGAAGGCTGTGGAACGCGTAAACGAAAAGCAGAAGTCTGTACTCTTTGATAAATTGCAGAAAGCTTACCAGGGGGAAGACCTTAAAGGTAAAACCATTGCGATGTGGGGCTTGTCGTTTAAGCCTGAGACTGATGATATGCGTGAGTCAACTGCATTGGTGATGATTGATAAACTGCTGGCAGCAGGTTGTCGTATCCGTGTCTATGATCCAATTGCCATGGATGAATGCCGTCGTAGAATTGGTGATAAAGTAACATATTGCAGGGATATGTATGATGCGGTTCTTGATGCGGATGCTCTTTTGTTGCTGACAGAGTGGAAGGAATTCCGTTTGCCTACATGGGGCGTTATCAAGAAGGCAATGCACAGACCTTTAGTTATTGATGGACGTAACATCTTTGATGTAGAGGAACTTGACGAGAATGGATTTGAATATCATTGCATAGGTAAATGATAAGGTATTGTATCATAGCATCTCTTTTAATCCTGTCGTTTGTAGCTTGCAAGCAACAGCGAAGTGACGTCTCTGAAAATGAAACGCCAGAAGACTTGGAGGCGAAAGCCATGCTGCAAGGTATCTGGATTGAAAGTGAGACGGAAGAGGTCTCGTTCCTGGCGAAGGGCGATACGATATTCTTTCCGGATTCTACGAGTCAGCCTTCTTTTTTCCGTATTGTCAGTGACTCGTTCTGCCTGGGTGAAAACCGTTATGCAATAACCAAACAGACGGAGCATTTGTTCTGCTTCCTGAATCAGGCTGGTGAAGAGGTTCGTTTGGAGAAGAGTGAGAACAAAGAGGATTCTTTGGCATTCTTGGATAACCAACCTGAGATATTGTCACTGAACGAAGTCCTGAAAATTGACTCCGTGGTGTTGTTTGGAGGTGAGCGATATCATTGGTATATTGCTGTAAACCCAACAAGGTATAAGGTGACCAAGGAAACCTATAATAGTGATGGCGTCAGTGTAGACAATGTCTATTACGACAACATCATTCATATTAGCCTATATCGTGGGTCTGTATGTCTTTTCTCACGTGATATCAAGAAACAGATGTTTGCTGACGATGTTCCACAACAGTTTCTTGATCAGGCTGTTCTGGGTAATATTAAGTACGACCACGTCGATTCACGTGGCGTCCACTTCAATGCCAACCTCTGTATTCCGGATGTTGCCAGTTGTTATCTGGTAGAGACACTTATCGGTTTTGATGGTCAGATGACCAAGAAACTATTGGAATATTAATCCTCTCCGAGCCAGTTGTCAATCAGCCGGCGGGCAATAGCG
>JAEEGG010008424.1_pt1 | contig 23393 bp, 17 predicted proteins | sample 9134161 | NCBI WGS metagenome assembly JAEEGG01 (sample SAMN16246543, study PRJNA631951) | gut metagenome | biome: gut microbiome; feature: rumen; material: CR-attached | host: Bos | place: Iran: Karaj | collected 2018-10
ACTGTCAGACAGGCTTCAACCGCATCAGACGCCTGATGACATTTGAAGAGCATTTGGAGCAGCAGGAACTCGACGAGGGCCGCACGCAGGAGGTGAACCGCAGTCTGGCTCTCGCCCTGTTCTTCCTTATCAATCTGATGCTGGCTGTTATCGGCACCGTGTGGCTCCACGCCAAGCGCCATACGGAAGAATGTGGCGTGCGCCGTGCATTCGGAGCCACTCGCTGGCATGTGCTTTGGGATTTCCTTTGGCGTAACGCCCTGCTGGCCACTGCCGCCGTCGCCGTGGGACTCGTCATCTATCTCAACTATGCCTATAGTGGCCTCACGGTGGAATATGGTAAAGAACACTGCGAGACGCTCTATATGAATAACATCATCGACGTGCCCACCGACAAGACGTGGGTCGATTACTTCTGGCCTCACTTCCTCATCATCTCCGCCGTCGTGTACCTTATTATATTATGCACTGTCCTCATCGGCACCGCCATCCCCGCCGTGAAGATTATTGGGGCGAAGATAACTAATGCGCTAAGAGACGAATAGATTCCACGAAGATATATTGCTTACAAATAATCGAGAAAAAAGTTTGGAAACTACAAATATAGTTTGTATCTTTGCATCGCGGAATTGGCGTGACGGAAATTCCGTGACGGGAAATCCGTCTCAACTACTACGTTAAAAAGAATACTAACATGGCAAAGAAAACCAACAACCAGTTAAGAAATCCCTTTGTTTATCAGGGATATGTCAGTCCAGACTATTTCTGTGACCGTATTGTAGAAACGGAAGAATTGATTGGAAATCTGCAAAACGGGCGTAACACCGTGCTGATTTCACCGCGAAGAATCGGTAAGACCGGACTCATAAAAAACGCATTTCACAAACTAAAAGAGATAGAAAAAGATGCTATCTGTATCTATGTAGATATCTTTTCCACCAAAAACCAGCAGGAATTTGTTCAAGTTCTCGGTAGTGCCATTACTCAGGATGTGCTCTCTCGCGGACAAAGGGCTATGAAAAACCTGCTTGAATTCTTCGGTTCCTGGCGGCCCGTTTTTGGTCAAGACCCATATACAGGCACACCTACTATATCTATAAGCATTGAACCCAGTCAGTCAACAGTGTCTTTGAAAAGTATTTTCGACTATCTGAGCCTGAGCAAACGTGAGGTATATATTGCCATTGACGAGTTTCAGCAAATCACGAAATACCCAGAGACTGGCATAGAGGCTCTGCTGCGTTCCCATATCCAGTTTATTCCTAATGCCCACTTTGTCTTCTCAGGTAGTAAGCGGCGTCTGATGACTCAGATTTTCAATTCGCCAGAGCGTCCTTTCTATCAAAGTACGGTGTCAATAGGGCTGGAGCCTCTGCACGAGGAAATCTACTACGATTTTACCCGCCGCTTTTTCGAAGCAAAGAAAGGGAGTTTCAGCCAAGAAATGTTCCATCATGTCTACAACAGGTTTGACGGAGTAACCCGCAGCATCCAACTCATGCTGAACAGGCTGTACGAAACAGAGAAAAATGTATGCAGTGAAGCTCAGATCAATGAGGCCATTCTTCATATTGTCAACCAAAGTTCCATGCAATATGAAGAGCTGATAAATCTCCTCACAGCTAACCAACTGTCACTCATGAAAGCCATAGCCCAGGAAGGCTGTGTAGTCAGTCCTCAGGGCGACGAGTTTATCAAGCGATACAACCTTCCCAGTGCCAGCAGTATTAAGACGGCTCTCGACGTACTACTTGACAAGGATTTGGTTTATCGCACACAAACGGGCTATATCATCTACGATCACTTCCTCGCTATCTGGCTCAGACGCCTGTGATGATGTTGAAATCGTGTACTAATGTCCATTTCCGGACAGCAGAGTGTCCGGAAATGGACACTTTATTTTATGCCATTACTGATTATCAATAAGTTACGAGTTTGGCACGGTTTTGGCATATAATAAGGCAGAACGTTTTATGCAGCCGAGCGCAGAGACCAAGCTTGCTTGAACTATGCCGAGGCAAAAAAAGGTCGGATAAAATCCAATAATATTCGCAACAGATATGAGATATTTCAGACAGGCCCTCGCCCTGATGTGCGAGGAACGACTTTTCTCTGGCATCTACATCGTGGGTACGGCCTTGGCCATTGCCTTCACGATGGTGATGGCCGTAGTGTATTACGCGAAGCTGGCCGACATAGCGCCAGAGGTGAACCGCAGCCGGACGGTGTATGTCAAGGGAATGGCCAAGCGGGCTGTGAACGACACGCTCAGGTGGCAGCCCACGAATTACACAGCAACCCAGGTGAAGGAGTGGCTCTATACGCTGAAGAGTGCCGAGGTGGTCAGCGCCACCATCAACGCCAGCCGCTATACCAGCGACAGGCAATACCTGAAGTGCGACAATCACAAGCTGGTGCCTGTCGTGACGCGCATGGTCGATGCCAACTTCTTCAAGGTCTATCAGTTCAACTTTGTCTATGGCCGGCCCTTTACGCAGGAGGAATGCCTGAACGAAAACAATTACATAGAGAACGCAACTATGCCCGCCGTCATCAGTCGCGACATTGCCGAACAGGCTTTTGGTAAGGATGTTGACCCTGTGGGAAAGACGCTCAACTACGGCTTCATCATCCGCATCGTGGGCGTGATAGAACCTACGTCATCCATCATGGAGGAGAGCTTCGGCCAGCTGTTCTTAGCCCTTGACCAGGAGGCCGAACAGGTGATCGTCGTATTGAAAGAAGGCTGCACCGTGCAGGACTTGGAAAAGGAACTGACGGAGATAGCCCACAAGCGTAGCGTCAGCGACAAGGAGTATGATTACTCCATAATCGGTACCTTGCTGCCCCATGCCCAGATGAAGATGTCGGAGGACGGCGTGGCCTTGCCTTGGAGCAGCATCTTCAAGTCGTTCTTCCCCAAAGTGTTCGTCCTGCTACTGGTGCCTGCGCTCAATCTGAGCGGACTTGTGGCGGCCCGTATGCGGCGCCGGGTGGCCGAGATGGGTGTGCGCAAGGCTTTCGGTGCCAAGCGGCGGACGCTGCTCACGCAGGTCATCACAGAGAACTTGGTGCTCACGCTCTGTGGCGGTTTCGTGGGACTGGTCATTACATGGCTATTGCTCTACGTGTTCCGTTCGTGGCTGTTCTTTGCCGTCGGCAACACCGTCTTCACGTTGCCTGAACCAACGGTGGATGGCGAGATGCTGTTCTCGCCCCTCATCTTCGTCATTGGCTTGGCCGTGTGCATCGTGCTCAACCTGATGGCGGCTCTTATTCCAGCGTGGCTCAGCCTCCGTAACCCTATTGTTGAATCAATAATGGTGAAGAGATAAGCCTCACCCCCGACCCCTCTCCAAGGGGAGAGGGGAGTATATACATTAGACAAATGACAAATATAGTGAAATATGAATATGACAGAACTAACCACTCCCCTCTCCCATCGGAGAGGGGTCGGGGGTGAGGCTTTTTGGCTCTTCCTCGAACTCATCGTCGTCTGCTTCGTGGCCTGGACGCAGCTCGACCCTATCATCGTGCGGCTCTTTTACCGAAGTCTACCCTCGGGCATCGACGGCGAAAGGATGGTAGTGGCCAACATCCTGTCCACTCAGCCCTACGAGATGGCGGACGAGAGTATGACACAGGAGGAACGCGATAATCAGTACTGGAAAGGGGAAGCGCAATACCTGGAGGAGGCCAACGTCATCAAGCGCCAATTGCTGGCCATCGACGGCGTTGAACAGGCCAGCATCGCCGACCCCGTGATGGGCTTACTAGCACGCACCGATCTGTTTGGAGGCAGCGGCTATACCACTAAGCTACGTTATGCCTGGCAGAACGACACGGTTCTGGCCTACGATATCTGCTATTCGCAGGACGAGCACTTCTTCGAGACCTACGGGATCCAGCCGATAGCGGGCTGCAAGACGTCGAGGGAGTTGTCAGACACTAAAAAAGGGTGGATTGTCAGCCAGTCTCTGGCCGAGCATTTCTTCGGTTCAGCCGAGGCGGCCATCAACAAGGAACTGAAAGCCGCCAGCTTCGTAGACATAGAATGGGGCCAGCCTATCGTCGCCGTGGTGAACGATGTCCACGTTTCAGAGAAAGACTATAACACGTGGATGGTTTACAATAATAATGGTACCATTCGTCATGGAGGCTCGCAGAACCTCGTCGTCCTCCGCCTGAAGCCCGGCGTCAACCCGCGTCGCTTCGCTGAGGAACAGAACATGAACCCCTGGAATTACGCCAGCGACCACTATGCCGTGGCCTCCTTCACCGCCTACGACGACATCGGCTCCGCAAGGAATCAGTTTGCCGCGCCCACCTTGTCCTACGACTTCAATCTCCAGATAGCCACCGCCCTGTTCTTCCTCATCAACCTGTGCCTTGGCGTCATCGGCACCTTCTGGATGCAAACCAAGCGGCGCACCGAGGAGTCGGGAATCATGCGGGCCTTCGGGGCCACCAAGCGGCGCGTCATGCTGATGTTCCTCGCCGAGGGCTGGGTGATGGCCACCGTCAGCATGTTCATCGCCTGCGTGCTCTACCTCAACTACGTGAAGCTGGGCTTCGGCGAACTGTGCATCAGCACCCACCAGCCCGGCACGCAGCCCGACCCCACATGGGTGGCCGACAAGCCGCTGCACTTCCTCGTGGTCTCTGCCATCGTATACCTTATTATATTGTGCGCCGTGCTCATCGCCACCGCCATCCCCGCCGTGAAGATAGTCCGCGCAAGGATTGCGGAAGCAATCAAAGAGGAATAAAGCCTCACCCCCGACCCCTCTCCGAGGGGAGAGGGGAGTATATACTTATCTAAAGAACAAACAATACAGTATAAACAAATAAAAAGCAAGAACAATGGAAACAAAAGCAATTGAGAATGTATCAACGAATGGTGACGGTCAAGAACTATCTACTCCCCTCTCCCCTCGGAGAAAGGCTACGGGTAGGCGCGTTAGCGGGAATGGGGCCGGGGGTGAGGCTGTCATTCGCCTCACCGGGATCAACAAGATCTATCGTACCGACGAAGTGGAGACACAGGCGTTGGAGAATGTGAACATCGAAGTGCGCAAGGGCGAGTTCCTGAGCATCATGGGACCGTCAGGCTGCGGCAAATCGACGCTGCTCAACATCATGGGACTGCTCGACGAACCCACGAGCGGCGAGATTGAACTGTGCGGCACGCGCATCGACCCGAAGCTCTCAGACAACCGCCTCGCCGAACTGCGCAACAAGACGCTGGGCTTCGTCTTCCAGTCGTTCCACCTCATCCCAACGCTCAACGTGATTGACAACGTGCAGCTGCCGCTCATCTACCGAGGCGTGCGCAGCAGCGAGCGCATCCGACTGGCCAAGGAGGTCATCGACCGCGTCGGCCTCAGCCACCGCATGAAGCACCGCCCCACGCAGCTCTCCGGCGGACAGTGTCAGCGCGTGGCCATCGCCCGCGCCATCATCGGCAACCCCGAAATCCTGCTGGCCGACGAGCCCACGGGCAACCTCGACTCGAAAATGGGTGCGGAGATTATGGAACTGCTGCACAAACTGAACAAGGAGGATGGCCGCACCATCGTCATGGTAACCCACAACGAGAAGCAGGCCGCCCAGACCGACCGCATCATCAAGTTCCTCGACGGACGACAGATACAGTGATGTTTACGACAACGAATTTCACGAATTACACGAATGATTAAGATTATACGTCACGCCTTTGCACTGATCCGCGAAGATAAGTTGTTCTCCGCCATTTACGTCGCGGGGACGGCGGTAGCCATCGCCTCGGCTATGGTTATTGCCATCGTGTTCAATATGCTGTTGGCGGACATCCCGCCGGAGGTGAACCGCTCGCGCACGCTCTACGTTTACAATCGGTTTATTCCTGGTGAAAAGTCTGATGACATTCCCTATCATCAAGGGCTCTCGTCGGTGGCACTCGACTCTTGCTACCGCCGGATGGCATGCGTGGAGGCGGCGACGGGCATCATCCCCGCCTACCAAAACAATTACACCATCGAAGGCGAAGCGCAGCTGAGACAGGGACAGTATGAAGTCCCGAAAGTCTCGGCCATTGCCACCGACCACGACTTCTTCCGCATCTACGACCTCGACTTCATCGACGGGCGGCCATTCTCCAAGAAGGAGTCGGACGAGGGGGAGCGCGTGTGTGTCGTCACCGACAAAGTGGCTGCACGGACTGATACGTCCACAGGCGGAACGGTCAGAGTCAACGGTAAGCCCTTCCGCGTGGTGGGCGTGGTCAAGGCGGTGAGCGCATTTCTGGAGGAGGCCACAGCCGATATCTATTTGCCGTACATGGTGGAAGGGATGGACCTTTACCCCAACAATCGCAATCCCCTGCGCCATGGTGACAACTACGTAGACGTGACCTACGAAGGTAATCTCGACGCTCGAATCATGCTCCGCGAAGGCTTTACCCTGAAGGACTTTGACGCCGAGCTGGAGCCGCTGCGCCAGCAATATAGCGCCGTCATCAGTTCGCAGTTGAGCGAGAAAGTGGAATGGGCAGTGAATGCACGGACGCACTTCTTCAACAAGATTAACTTCTTCAGGCCCGACGGAGCCGACGACCAGGGGCTGGCATTGGCGGCCAAGAACCTGATGCCGCCCGCCATCCTGATGCTGCTGTTCCTCTTCCTGCCCGCCATCAACCTGAGCGGCCTGGTCTCGAACCGCATGGAGGCCCGCCGGGCCGAGATGGGCATCCGCAAGGCTTTCGGTGCGAAACGTCGCACGCTGCTCAATGAGGTCATCCATGAGAACCTCATGCTGACGCTCCTCGGCGGCCTCGTGGGCTGGGTGCTGTCGGCCCTCTTTGTGTCGGCCATCAGCGACAACCAGATCTTCCTGCAGATGTTCGTCTCTGCCGACCAGAGCGTGGTGGACACGGGTATGCAGTTCCAGATGTTCTTCACGCCGACGCTCTTCCTCATCGTCTTCCTCTGCTGCGTGCTGCTCAACCTTATGGCCGCACTTATCCCTTCGTGGCACTCGCTGCGCAAACCCATTGTAGAATCGTTGAACCAGAAAAGATAACGCCATCATGATACTCAAGAATCTTTGGAATCACAAAAAGCAGAACGGTTTCGTGTTTGTTGAAATCGCCCTCATTGCCGTCCTCAGTTTCTGGCTGTTAGACCAAATCGTCGTCTGGACCTACGGCAACTACTTCTGCCACGCCGACGGCGAGTTTGAGAAGGAGCACCTGCTCGTGGGGCAGACGGGAAGAATAACGCCGCTCACCACCGAGAGTGCTACCGCCGAGGCCGAAGCATACGCCGACACCGCACGGCTGAAGCCCTTCGAGCGCGAAGCCCTTCAGGTGATGGCCAGCCTCTACGCTTTCCGTGACGAGGTGCGCGCCTTGCCAGAAGTACAGTCGGTATGCCTCACCCAGGAATTTGTCGGTGACGGGCATAGTCAATGGAACTATCACCCCGTGACACCAGAAGCCGACACCACCAAGACATGTTCGGCCTACACCGAGTTCTTTACACTGAACCAATGCTATTTCGAGACGCTGGGCATCACTGCCGTTGAGGGCAGTCCAACCCTAGAAGCGATGTCGGCAGAGTGTCTCCAGGACGGTGTCGTCATCACCCGCAGCCTTGCCGTCCAGCTCTTCGGCACCGCCGAGGCCGTCGGTCGCAGATTGATAGAAGTTCGGGGCACCGACGATAACGGCGTAGAAATCACGTCGCACCACACCGTCTTTGGCGTAGTAGAGGACGTGAAGCCCGCTCCCCACGAGCGTTACCACTACGTTGCGTTCTTCCCTACAGTGTCCTTCGGCGGTAACACGCCCCGGATGCTCATCCGCCTGAAGCCGGAGGCCGATGCCGGGGAGTTCATTGCGAAGTACGGGCATACGGTCACCAATGGCACCTACGCCCTGGCCTGGCTCCACACCTACAACGACTATCAGGCGAAAGACGTGCGTATCTCCGACCAGTACGTCATCGTTACGCTACTCAGCACCCTTGGCCTGCTCTTCGCGCTGAACGTCGTGCTCGGCACGCTCGGCACCTTCTGGCTGCAGATTCGTAAGCGTACGGAGGACATCGGCATCATGCGCAGCTTCGGAGCCAAGCGTCGCCACATCTTCTGGATGATCTGGGGCGAGGGGGCGCTACTGACACTCCTGGCCTGCATTCTGGGCCAGTTCATTTGGCTACAGTTCGCCCTCAACATCGGCCTCGCCGACGGCAACATCCGCGCCACCTCCTTGCACGAGCCCGACTGGGTGAACACCTTCTGGCTGCACTTCCTTGTGGTCTGCGCCATCCAGTACCTCCTGTTGCTCGCCATCGTCACCCTCGGCATGGTCGTCCCGACATTCCGAGCCATGTACAAACGACCTGTCGAAGCGTTGCGACATGAATAAAGGGCCAGTACTTAAATACAAAAAGATAATGTCCTACTATGCAAATTCAGTGAATTTACCAATCAAATTCAGTGAATTTGGTCTTTAAATTCAGTGAATTTGCTACTTTGACACTGACTCGCTGATTTCTATGAGATATGATTATGATAAAACTTATCCTATTTCTCGTTTTCTTTCCCCTCGCTGCCTCGGCGCAGACCGATACACTGCACCTGACGCTCGATGACTGCATCATGATGGCGCGACGCCAGAGCATCGATGCCGCCGTGGCTCTGGGCGAACTGCGGTCGGCCTACTGGCAGTGGCGCAGTTACAAGGCAGATCAGCTGCCGGAGGTGTCGCTACAGAGCACGGCGCCGTCGTGGAACAAGCGCTACAGTTCATACCAGCAGGCCGACGGCTCGCTGTCGTTCGTGCGCAACGACTACCTCGGAATGGACGGCGCGTTACACATCACACAGAAACTATGGCCCACGGGCGGTACGCTCAGCGTGGAGTCGTCGCTCGACTATCTGCATCAGTCTTCCAACTCCTCTCCTACGAGGGGAGGTCGGGAGGGGGCAAACCAGTTCATGTCGCTGCCCGTGGCCGTCACCCTCTCGCAGCCGCTCTTCAGCGTGAACCACCTGAAGTGGAACCGCCGCATAGAGCCGCTGCGTTACCGCGAGGCAAAAGCGCGATTCCTCACTGAGACAGAGCAGGTGGCCATGCAGGCCATCAGCCTCTACTTCGGTCTGCTGTTAGCCGGTGAACAGGTGAACATCGCCCGCCAGAACCTGCAGACCGCCGAGAAACTCTACGAGGTGGCGCAGGCCAAGCGCCGCATGGGCACCATTAGCGAGAACGACGTGCTGCAACTGCGCCTCGACGTGCTCACCGCCCGCAGCGCCCTGACCAACAGCGAGAGCACCCGTCAGGCACGCCAGTTCGCCCTCCGCTCGTTCCTCGACGTGGAAGCCCCCATCGCCGCCACCGTTCCCGAAGCGTCTGCCTTGGGTCTCCATCTCGACTACGAGGACGTCCTCGCCCACGCTCTCGAGAACAACGCCCTCGCCACCACCATGCGCCGCCGCCAGATGGAGGCCGACTACGCCGTGGCCTCGGCCCGCGCCAACCGTCAGAGCATCAACCTCTACGCCCAGCTCGGCTATACCGGCACGGGCGACAACATGAACAACGCCTACCGCAACCTGCTGAGCAATGAGGTAGTCTCGGTAGGTATTACCGTGCCGCTGCTCGACTGGGGCAAGCGCAAGGGACAGAGGAAAATGGCCGAGTCGAACCGCGACATCATCCAGGGCCAGCTGCGCCAGCAGTCGCAGGACTTCCGCCAGAACATTTTTATTCTTACGGAGCAGTTCAACAACCAGGCCGAACAGCTGCGCATCGCCTGCGAGGCCGACACCATCGCCCGACGCCGCTACCACACCAACGTCGAGACGTTCAAGATAGGCAGCATCTCGACCCTAGAACTCTCCAGCGCGCAGACTGCCAAGGATCAGGCCCGCCAGAACCGCATCCAGCAGCTGTTCAACTACTGGTACTATTACTATCAGCTCCGCAGCATCGCCCTTTGGGACTTCGAGCGCGGCTGCGAACTGAGCACGGACATTGAGAAACTGATTAAGAATTAAAGCATCGGACAAACACGGACTGACACGGACAAAATATTGAAACAGATGGGCATGGTTTGGCACGGGAAAAAAGAGTACGAGAAAGTCCGTAAAGTCCGATGCAAAAAGAAAAAAGATTATGCAAGCAGATTATCAGACAATGGACAGGGCAAAATCCTGGAGGGCGCATCACTGCGGCCTCCAGAATCGCCCCGGGTACTACTATTTACTAACTTTACTACTCGTTTGAATTTAATTCAATCTGTATGTGACGGGGATGACGTAGTGGCAGCGAACCACTTGCCCGTTCTGCATGGCTGGTTTCCATTTAGGCATGGCCTTGACCACACGGATAGCCTCGTCTATCAGTGCCTGTTTGCCGGCCCTGAACCCTTCCATCTGTGCCTTGGCGTCGCTGTGTTCCTGCTCTGCCTTGCCGTAGCTGACGACCGCGACAGTAGTAGCCGTGTCGGAAGGTTCGTCCAATCCCATTGTCTTCGCCACCTTCGCATTGCTCACGCTGCCGTCTTTCTCGACGATGAACTTCACCATCACACGACCCATCACGCCCCATTCCGTTGCAGCCGCAGGATACTTGATGTTGCGCGCAATGAACTCCATCAGCTTCGCATCGCCGCCGGGAAACTGTGGCATTTGCTCTACAATGTCGAACACGCCGTCTATCTGTTGTTGCGGAGCTTCCGAGACTGTTTGTCTTGTCTTTACCACCGTTGCGCCACGACTGCCTTTCTCTCCGTAGGCTTTCTTGGCAGGACCGACGTCCATCACCTTCGCCGAGGCAATGGCTTCGGGCGACAATTTGCAGAACTCTTCGCTTGACATTTCCTTGCCGTCGACGACAAACAAATAGCTTTTCTTGCTGCCATACACGCTGTTGAGATGGAGGATATGGGCGCGACTGATACCTCTGCCCTCATTGAGCATGAGCTGAGTGAGAGCACTGTTCGTCAGACCAGCAGCCTGTTGCTGCTTCACGTAGACGACAAACTCCGTGTCGCTCATCTTTGAACTGTACTTCACTGGCTCTGCTGTCACGAGGTTGCAGACGTAGTTGTCGGGACTGGTCTGGTCGAGGTGAATCTCTTGCAGGGCAGAGACGGGCAGGTCGGGGAGCGAGTTCTCGTCGAACTTCACACCATCGAGTTGCATGGCGGTATTCTTCACTGCGAGGGCTATGGAACGGTCGCCGGGAATGGTTTCCTCCTTGCCGTTGTTGTAGAACTTCACGCCAGATGCGGTGCGTATCTGGTAGCTTTCTCCCCTGCCGTTGGTCTTTTCATTGAACACGCGCACAGCGCGGTTGTCTTCTGTTACCTCGTAGTCGATGACGGTTCTGGCGGTCATGGCCAATGAGACTAACACTATGGGCACGATGTAGAGGGCCTTGAGCCATGTCGTGCGGTTTGATTTTGGTTTGAGCATCATAAAGATTCGTTTTTTGGTTTTCTGTGTGTGGATGCCGTTAGCGAGGGCACAGGCCTGAATGCCCGTCGCTTTCTGCATCAGCAAGTGGATGTACTGGCTTTCGTCGAAGCCGCGTGAGAGGACGGATGCGTCGGCTTCATACTCATGGAGGGTGCGCAGTTCCTGGCGCATGAACCACACCACGGGATTGAACCATTGCAGAGCCGTAAGCAATTCTACGACCACAACGTCGTAGCTATGACGATGGCGCACATGCGCCTCTTCATGGGCAAGGATAGAATCAGGCTGCGACTTCCAATCGGCACGCGACAGCACCACCGTCTGCATCCATGAGAACGGAGCTATCGGAGCGTCGACCACACAGACGTGAGTACGCGAGGGCAGTGTATGCCTTTCGCCGCATCGAATAATCCTATTCAGTTTCATAATACCTTTGGCAAGATATAGCAGCCGGATGCTCATACCCATCAAGAGAATGACGGCGAGAAGTTCCTCTAGCCTCAGCCCCAGCCTCTCTCCGAAAGAGTCGGAAACAGGCAGACCTTCAGTTGGGGACTCCGATGGCAACAGCAGCCACTCCCCTCTCCCATCGTAGAGAGGCTGGGGTGAAGGCATCTTTGCGTGTATTGTAATAATACACAGCGGCAGTATCACCGACAGGACAATGCCTGAGAGCAGCACGAAGCGGTTCAGCTTGTGCGTGGTCTCGCGAGCTAACAGCAACATATAGAATAGGTAGAAAACGGCAATCAGCGCCGCCACCTTCAGGTCGTAGTATATGAGGTCAGTCAACATGGCTACGGTTCTTTAGCATCATCAGTATTTCGTTGATGTCGTCCTGCGACAGTTCGTCCTCCTCGGCAAAGAACGAGACGAGCGACTTCACCGAGCCACCGAAGAAGGTGTCCTTCACGTCGTCTACCACCAGGCGGCGATAACGCTCACGGGTCAGCAGAGGCGAATAGACAAACGTCTTTCCCGTGCCGCTCTTGCGTTTCTCCACGAAACCCTTCTGTTCCATAATCTTTAGGAAGGTGGCAATAGTGGTGTAGGCCGGTTGCGGTTCGGGGTATCGCTTCTGTATGTCGGCCACACAGGCTCCTCGCTGCATGTCCCACAGGATGTTCATCACCTGTATCTCGCCTTTTGTCAGTGTCTGTTGTTTCATAATGTCCTTCTATTTTGATTCGTGAGGGCAAAATTACTAATAAGTTAGAAAACGAAATGATTAGTAGATGAAAAAAACACGAAGTGCGCGAATCTTTAACGTTCATTCTTAGTAATTGACAGAAGATTATTAGTAATTAACCCTCACATCAAACCTTCACTTCTTCTTCGGTTGCTTGTTCAGCCTGTACACAACGTGCAGCAGGGCATAGCGCAGCAGAACGTTGGCATAGGTCTTGGTGCAGCCTGTTTAAACTCCATTTTGGCATCATCATGTCCGGAAATGGACAGTCGAGTGTCCACTTTCGGACACTTGCATTAGGGATGTCTGTTGATTATCAGCGGTTTAGTGTTTTGGCATCATTTTTGTAGGTTGGTTTGTGCGTTTTACTTATTATAGCGCATGAACGAAATGAAGAACGACAATCAAACCATGGACAGGGCGATTCCTGTCAGCGAACAAAGACGGCGCAAAGTCCGGCGCGCCGCCGTGGCCGTTGCCATCGCAATAGCGGTGCTCGGCGCAGGTGCCTGGCTCGGCACGCAGATGATTCCGACCCTCGACCGCAAGGCACTCATCATCTCCGAGGTGGACCGCGGCACCATCGACGTCAGCGTATCGGCCACGGGGCGCATCGTGCCGGCTTTCGAAGAAATCATCGTGTCGCCCATCAGCAGCCAGATTCTCGAGGTCTATGCCCATAGCGGTGACAGCGTGGACGTAGGCACGCCCCTGCTCCGCCTGGATCTCCAGTCGGCCGAGACCGACTACTCCAAGGCCCTCGACGAGCGCGAGATTCGCCGTCAGCAGACCGCCCAGCTGAAGGCGAACGTCGAAACCCAGCTCTCCGACCGCCGGATGCAGATTGAGGTGAAGGAAATGGAACTCTCGCAACTCGAAGCCCAACTGCGCAACGAACTCTACCTTGACAGCCTCGGTAGCGGCACCCGCGACCGTGTGCGTCAGGCCGAGACGACATTAAAAACCGCTCAGATGCAACTCTCGCAACTGCGTCAGCAATACCAGAACGAGCAGCGCGTGCGTCAGGCCGACCTGCGTATGCAGCAGCTCCAGAACGGCATCTTCGAGAAGGGACTCGACGAGAAGCGCCGCACGCTCGACGATGCCAAGATACGCTCGCCGCGCCGCGCCACGCTCACCTACATCAACAGCGAGGTTGGCAGCACCATCGGTGCAGGCCAGAAGATTGCCGTGGTCAGCGACCTGAGCCATTTCAAGGCCGAGTGCGAAATCTCCGACAGCCACAGCGAGCGCGTCCGCGTCGGCGGTCAGGTCATCCTGCGCATCGGCAAGGAGCGTCTGACGGGTATCATCAACACCGTCACACCCCTGAGCCAAAGCGGCGCCATCACTTTTACGGTTGTCCCCGACGATATGTCGCATCCCCGCCTCCGCTCCGGCCTCCGCACCGAGGTCTTCGTCATCACCAGCATCAAGGACGACGTGCTCCGCATCCGCAACGGCTCGTTCTACAGCGGTCCCGGCGACTACACCCTCTTCGTCCTCGATGGCGACCTCCTCCGCCCCCGTCAGGTCCGCCTCGGCGAGTGCAACTACGACTACATTGAGGTCATCAGCGGCCTGGAACCCGGCGAACAAGTCATCGTCAGCGACATGACGAAGTATAAGGGGAAGGAGAAACTGAAGGTGGAATAGGATAGTTTCGTAAAAAACGTTAAGCCATGTAATGTCGGGCGGGAAATCGCCGTATATAGAAGTGTATGGAACAGCAAAACGAGACAGATCAGCAAATCATTGACCAGGTGCTACACGACGGTCGTCGGGCTGACTATGCCAAGCTGGTTGACCGTTACGGGCCGAAGCTATTCTCCTTTGTCGCCACGATGGTGACAAATCGTGAGGATGCCGAGGAACTGGCACAGGACAGCTTCGTCAAAGCTTTCCGCCAGCTGGAGCATTACGACGTCCACCGAAGCTCCTTCTATACATGGCTTCGCTGCATCGCCTATCGGCTCTGTCTCGACCACGTGCGACGCGATGCTGCGTTTTGGCTCGATACTGACGAGCAGACGCTACAGGCCATACCTGACGACGAGGCTGACAGTGTGATGGACACCGATGATGACCTGCGTATCCGGCTGTTGACAGAAGCCATCCGCCGATTGCCGCCCACGGAGCGCCTGCTCGTTCAGCAGCACTATTTCGAGCAACTGCCGCTCGCTGACATCGCTGTAGTCACTGATACTGACGCCGGTACGCTAGCCACCCGCCTGCACCGCATTCGCAAGAAACTCTATCAATACATCAAACAGAAGGAATATGGAAAATAATCGATACGACAAACTCCAGGCCTCGTTCGAGGCCACGCAGCCTCAACTACCTGCCGACTTCACCATACGGGTGATGAAGCGAATAGAGGAACAGCCGTCTGTTACGCAGACCAAACATCGGTGGGTGTGGATGTACCCTGCCATCGCTACAGTTGCCGCCAGTCTCCTGCTGCTGTGGACGCTACAGTATAATAAAGTAGAGCCAGAGAAAGGAAAGGCAATGAAACAGCTAACGGCTAAGATGTTGGACGTGGAGCCGCTCCCCTCTGAGCCCAGCTACCACGGAGAAGAGTCAGCAGGAGGGTTAACCACTCCCCAACAAAGACAGGGAAAAACCGTGCGCTCCAACTCGCAGGGTAGAGTCTCGACTACAAAACCTGTTGCTGAAGCAACTAACGATGTGGTTGAGTTTGTCCACACTCCAGAAACTTTGGAGCAGGAAGCCCGTGAAACGGCAAACATTGTAACGCCAGAACGTCAGGCCCTCGCCGACATCTATCTGGCTGAAGCGGCCTTGCAGGTTGCCTACCGACGTCAGGAACAAGCTGAAGCGTTGCGAGTGTATGTCACCAGCATCGAAGAGAAAGAAACGGCACCAGCGCAATCCATCATCGCATTTTAACTTAAACAACAATACGACTATGAGAGAAATCATAAAAAGTATCATGACGACGAGCCTGCTACTCGCCACGCTGACAACCTCGGCTCAGTCAGTACAGGAAATAGAGAAACAGATGGGCTTTAAGATTTCCGTTGCCATCGATCATGGGGTGGAAGTGACTAAGAGCCTTGGGCAGGAGCGCGACATCCATAGTGAGGGGAAACCTCTGAAATGGCGTTGCGATATCTATTCCTTTACGCTTCCCAAGAAAGAGCGTTACCTGCTTGACGAGATGATTGAAGAGTTCGAGACTAACGGCCGCGAGAATCCCAACTGTTATGGTATCAACAGCATGAGTGAATCGAAGGACGGCGACCGTGTGGGTCATGAGCGGAACCTAATGGTTGGCGAAGACCCTAACCGCTTTGTCACCATCGGCAAGGACTACACCAACTTCATCAATATCAATATCCTCGACGATGCCGACACCACCAAGACCCACCGCTATGCCTACGCCCTGGAATGGCGGGATGGAAACAAGGGAAAGACCGATATGCGCTACATCATCACCTACGCCAAGATTCCATCGGCCACCACAACCCTCAACGACCAGAACTGGCCGTTCCTCAATCTGGGCAAGTCCAAGGTACGCAAAGGTGCCCCCATCCTGTTCAAAGGCGATGCCCGCATCCTATGGGACGGTAAGGACTACCCCGTTCTGTTCCTCGACAGCCTCATCCGTGATGCCCAGCAGAAGGCGAGGGATGCCAAGAAGCACATAGAAGTACTCCGTCATAAGTACCAATCGGGCAATTCTCTTGTGCTATGGAACGATACATTGGAACACGACACCGACCCAGTGACAGACGTTGTCATCCGTCTGCATCAAGGGCAGCCCGTCACGGCCGATGACCTCATTTGCAACGACAATATCCTACTTATCTTCTCGTTGCTCAAACAGCAGTTCCTTGCAGGGCAGAATACCGAGTTCAACGCTATCTCCGTCTATACCCTGTGCAAGCGGGCCCGCGAGTATGGCTTCTTCTCGTCCGACATACCCGATTTCCCCAGCGGCAAGGGTGAACTGGAACAGCTCAAGCGCGACATCGCTCAGATGAAAGCCAACGCCACTACCGACACCATCCGCAACTACCTGCAAATGGCCCTTGCAGAACTCAATAAGATTAAATAAAGTTAGTATAAACATATTTTTTAAGCCCGGGACAGGGCATGGGTCGCAGCGATTGCGCTCCATGCTTTTTCGGCCATCTTCAAAGCAGAATAACAATCTTTAACGCCCACCTGTGCAATAATATCGCAGGTTGGCTGTCTATACAGATAGAATGAGCAACATGAATAACAAAGTCATCCTCCTTACTCTCCTGGCGCTGCTTGTCGCTTCGTCAGCCGCCTTTGCCGACATCGTCAAGGGCCGCGTGGTGGACTCGGACACGAAAGAGCCACTGCCCGAGGCAACAGTGAAACTGACGCAGAAATTTGGTGACAACGGCTATATGATGATGAACGGCAAGGCCGACTCAGTGGGCGTGTTCCACATGCATGCCGATGGGAAGTGTACCATCGAGGTTTCGATGCTGGGCTATTATTCGAAGAAAAAGACGGTACTGGCATTCAGCGACAGCCGTAAGGACACGCTCGACATCGGCACAATAGAGCTGAAGATGTCGCCGCAGATGCTGAAGGTGGTGGAGGTGACGGGCCGCGCCCGGCGCTTCACCGTCCGTGGCGACACCATCGTCTTCCACCCCGAGGCGTTCCATCTGCAGGAGGGCGCACGCCTCGACGAACTCATCCGTCAGCTGCCGGGCGTGGAGGTGGACAACCAAGGGCGTATGTCGTGGAACGGCAAGCCCATCCGTCTGACGATGGACGGCGAGAGTATGCTGGGCGGTGACCAGCTAATGACGCAGTTGCCAGCCGAAGCCGTGCAGGACATCAAAGCCTACAACAAAGCCTCGGAGTTCTCGGAACGTACGGGCAAGGACGACGGTACGCAAGACATGGTGCTCGACCTGACCATCAAGCCTGGCTTCCTTGACCGTTGGTATGGCGACATCAAGGCGGGCTATCAGACACCGGAGTACTACGAGGGCGAGCTGACAATGAACCGCCTGTCGAAGACCGACCCCGTGATGGCGTTCGCCAATGCCAACAACATAGCCAAGTACATCAGTAAGACCATGAACGGCTGGAGTAGCAGTTGGGGGAACGGCTACGGACATGATCAAAGCGGAGCCGCTGGCTATCAGCACAAGTGGAACAGGAAAGAGGGCACGCAGGAGATGAAAAGCCAATACTCTGTAACGGGGGGGTTGAACCATGAAGACAGATGGGGTACCTCACACGAAGAGACAGAGAACTACCTGCCCAACACCGCTGCGACGCGCACCACAAGCGAGCGATACCACCGCAACCACAATCTGAACCCGCGCCTGAACGCCGATTTGCGCTGGGCAAGAGACTCGCTGAACACATTTTCCCTTAGTGCCAGCGTGGCGCATCAGAACAAACGCTCGCACAGCAGGCAAACATCAGAGCAAGAAAGGCTACGGGTAGGCGAGCAAAGCTCGGGAATGAGGCAATGGGTTGACGACGGAACGTCGGAAATGGAAATGACGGCGAGCGGCTACTTGCCAACACTCACACAATACGTGGGAAGTCATAGCGACGGACATAAGACCACGCTCAACACCAGAGCCGGATGGGAACACTACGTCAAAGACGGATCGCTCGGTGCAAGCATCCAACTGGACTATACCGACGGAAAGAGCAACGACTGGACCGACCGCACAGTCACCTCGCACATCACCTCGCTCAATTCCTCAAAGTTAAGCCAGTTCTCCACTTCGCCAACTTCGACATTCAATACTGAGGCCGAAGCGCATCACGGCCACTGGCTCACCAAGAATTGGATGATGCAGATACAATACAACTTCAGGCATAGATACGAAAAAGACGACCGAGATTTCATGACCGATGGAGTGGCCGATGCCACAAACTCCTATCGAGACCACTACACGTACAACAGTCACTCACTACGAATGGCCTCCACCATCAATCTCGAACCATTGCAATTCATGCCCAATGTCACGGCCACATGGCGACGAGAGCGTCAGGACTACCAGCGCGGAATGCTCGATACTGCCGCTGTGCGCCACTCCTTCCTCGTAGCCCCGTCGCTCCGTGCCACGCTGAAAATGAGTAAGACCGTTGGCTTTGAACTGAACTATGGTTTCAGCACATCGAAGCCAAGAATCCTACAAACCATCGGCTACCGCGACCTCACAGACCCGCTCTTCATCACAGAGGGAAACCCCAGTCTGAAAAACACCCACAGTCACAACGTAAAAATCTCGTACAACATGGTTCTCGCACGTAGCCAGACATCACTTAGTGCCAGCATCGCCTTTAATACCAGCGACCGCAATCACGTGACAGCCCTCAGCTATAGCCCTGTGACCGCCGTCTATGTCGGCCGTCCCGAGAACGTCCGAGGCAGCCGCACATGGGAATACCGTCTCAATATAGACCAAGCCCTCGGCGAAATGTTCCGCTTGGAGAACGACTTCCGGCTCAACACCGAACAGCACTACGGTTACCTGACTCTGCTGCCCACCCAGACAGAGCGGACATTGAATCGCCAGACCAACTTCCACCCCAAAGACAAGCTCACCCTGTCGCTCGACAAGGACTGGCTCAAGGCTTCTGTGTACGCAAAGATCGAGGCCGACCGTCTGCGCTTCACTGCCTCGCCTGAGCAGAACACCACCCTTTGGAATAACGATTTCGGTCTCAATGCCGAGGCCACCCTGGGCAACTTCGTCTTCGAGACCGATATGACAGAGACCACCCGCCGAGGCTATGCGGCTCAGTCGATGAACCGCAACCTGCTGCTCTGGAATGCAGCCGTCACATGGAAAGTCTTGAAGAACAAGGCCCGGCTGAAACTGGAGTTCGAGGACATCCTGAACAAGCAGGACAACTTCAGGAGCGAACGTTCCGCCTATCAGCACAGTACCTCGTGGCAGGACTTCCGCCATCACTATGTCAACATCAGCTTCACCTATCATTTAGACGCGAAGAAGAAGGACTGAGTGGCCTTCGGACTATAATAACAATCTTTAACGCCCACCCGTGTAATATTTTCGCGGGTGGGTTGTCTATATAGATAGAATGAGCAAGAACCACGACACGGAAGCACTCGGCGCGAAGCAACGCTTGCGTAATGAAATGGAGCAAGAACGACAGCGCATCAAGCAGATACTCGACGGAAAGAGCGAAGAGTACGGCTACTTCGTCAAGACCTACTCGACGCAGGTGCTCGACTTCGTCGGCCGCCTGGTCAGCGACGCGGGCGATGCCGAAGAACTGGCGCAGGATGCCTTTGTCCGTGCATTCCGTGCCTTGGCGCAGTTCGACGGGCGCTCGTCGTGGCTCACGTGGGTGCTGCGCATCGCTTACCACACGGCGCTGAACCACCTGAAGCGGCAGCGGCTGCAATGGCTGAGCATCGACGACCTGCCGTTGGCCGACACGCCCGACGACGACCTCAGCACCGACCGCGAGGAGCGCATACAACAGTTGGATGCCGCCATCGACCAGCTGCCGGCTAACGAGCAACTGCTGCTCCACCTCTACTATTACGACGACCGTCCGCTGCGCGACATCGCCTATATCATGGACGCGGAGCCCGGTCTGCTGGCCACAAGGCTACACCGCATTCGCAAGAAACTGTTACTAATGATGAAGGAGAACGAACAATGAACGAACAGAACGACAAGGATTTACGCGAAGCCCTGCGCCGACGGGAGGCCCGTCGGCAGAAGCCCCAGCCGTCGGCTGATTTCTGTGACAGCGTGATGCAGCGCATCGGTCAGCACGACCAGAAGCCCAAGCACCGCCGCCTGTGGCTCTACCCAGCCATCGGTGCCGCTGCCGCAATTGCTATGCTATTATTATATATAGGTATAAAACCTAACGACCAACAGCCCGACACCCCCAGCCTCATCGTGCAGACAGACACCGTTAAGGCTGTGCCACAAACAAACGTAGAATCGGCCGACTCGGTGAAAGTGGTGAAGGAGATCCTGCAGATGTCTCGCCCGCCCAAGCACTATATGGCAAAACGGGAAAAACAGACAGAACCCGTCGCGGAGCCTGAAGCCATCGACGCGATAGACCTTGCAGAACAAGCCATCGCCGAGGAAGAACGGCGTATAGCCATGCAAATGATGCAGCAGATGAGAGCCAGCCTGCAAGACGACTACCTGAAGATGACAAGGGAAATCAGAGAACGAGGCAACAGCATGAGCCAAAAGGTGGAGATGGCCATCAACGACGACTCATATTAATCATCAGCAACCAAAAAACAAACAAGATATGAAAAGAACAGTATTTGCACTTTGTGCCACCATTATCGCTCTCAGTACATCGGCTCAGGGCACGATACAGCAGCGACTGCAAGGCAATCCGAGAATTGACAGTCTCGTGAGCGAAGTGACGGCGTTGGGAGGAAGTTGTCACGTTTCCTACTATTACGACGGTCGGCTTCATAAGACGATATTGATTGGCTGCGGATTGATGAACGACTACCAGCCTACGCCTCCGACAGGCGACCCTAAAAAAGACTCGCTGATACAAAAACAGGACAGCGTCAGACGGATTGGAGTTGAAATGGCAAAACGACGATATGACGCCTTACGCCGCACCTGCAAGTCGCTCACCGATGACGCCAAGGAGAGCTACAGCTGGGAGTACCACCGTGGCGGAGTGGACAGCGTCCGCTATACCATCGCCTTGGGAGAATACGTGAACGGCGACACCATGCAGACCTATCGGCGTAACAGGGATGTGTATTATTATAACGCCCCCGAGATTATCACCTTCGGCTACGACCCCATACCGGGAAGCGACGTGAGTCCGTGGCGGCACAAGGGTTACGCCACGTTCAGATATGAGTACACGCCCGACAGCGTAGGCAAAAAACCGAAAGAACTCGCACCATTCGACAAGGAAGCATACACACGGCTGCTTCAGCCCATTCTGAAACAAAAGGGCGTCACTTGCCGCCAGTTCTACGTCTATCACGACAGCACCTATACCATTGAGAAGAAGGATTGGAACAACGCGGACTTTGTCTTCCGCCAGAACACGATTTCGCCCCGCCAGCCGAAGAGCGAGACGTGGGGAACCGTCTACACGCTGCGCTCCAGCGCAATGGCCGACTCGGTGCTGAGCCAGATTAAGCAGGTGACGTGGGCTTACTTGGACGAGCATCCCGGCATGGACTTCGACTTTAATGCCTATTCCGACTACGGCCCAAGGGCATTGGAAACCCTGTTTTCCCACTTCGACTACAAGAGGGTGCCCTTCTCTTACAGCGTATGCATTCACCGCAACCCGATTCCTGGCAGCCGGACAGACTGGGAGTTCCACATCGTCATCCTCGAAAGCAAGGGTGACAAGATGGTGCCCATGGAATGGCAAATCCTGAAGAGCTGGAAGAACGGCAAGGCTGTCTATGATAAGAAGGCCTCCAAGAACCTGACGCCCAAACAGGCGCGGGACAACACTTCCGCCCATCGCTCTACCACGACACGACAGTTCGAGCCGATAGATTGAAGGATATGAATAGGTAGTTATTTATCAAATATAATTAAGATAAGTTTTTCTCTAAACCCATGGGTTTCAGCACAGGTCGCAGTGATGTGCCCTGTGCCTTTTATCAGATGAAGAATTAGAGTTTCGGGAGTTCTGACGTTTTTCTTGCTTGGTTGTTTCTCTCTTACCAGCAGAGTGGCGTTCACTTACTAGCAGAGTGGCGTTCACTTACTAGCAGAGTGGCGTTCACTTACTAGAAGAGAATCGTTCTCCTGATTGAATCGTGACGTTCGCCGTTCGATTGCTTGGATCGTGACGCTCGATTGCTTGTATTTCGGCCTTAGACTGCTTGAAGAGAAACGCTCCGCATCCGCAACGGCTCCTTCTACAGTGGCCCCGGCGACTACACCTTATTTATATTAAAGGACAACATCCTCCAGCCCCGCCAAGTCCGCCTCGGCGAATGCAACTACGACCACATCGAGGTCATCAGCGGCCTGGAACCCGGCGAACAAGTCATCGTCAGCGACATGACGAAGTATAAGGGGAAGGAGAAACTGAAGGTGGAATAGAAAATAAACGGCTTTTCTTTTCGACTTTTGCCTGTTTTAGTTGTATACTATAATAGAACCATTTGATTAAGCGAGAGCATAGCCAAGCTCGCTTGCTATGCCGAGCGTGAAAATGGTGGGATGAAAATCCAAGGCCCTACAAACAATGATACAGATAGAGGACGAAATACTCACACGATGCCAGGGCGGCGACAAGGCCGCTTTCCGATGGGTGGTACAAACCTATCAGCGCATGTTGTTCTCGCTTGCGCTGAAGATGCTGGCCGACGAGGAAGAGGCGAAAGACGTGGTGCAGGATACGTTTGTCCGAACTTGGCTGGCTATCAGAAGCTACAATCCCCAGCAGCCCTTTGCCTCGTGGCTCTACACAATAGCCTCACGTCTGTGTCTCAATCGCATGAAGACTGTTAGGGTGTCCGCCATTCAGCCGGAAGACCTGACGGTGCTGCACCGCTTTACTTCGAGCGACGACACACAGCGCAAGCTGGAAAACGACGAATGGATAGCCATCGTAAGGACACTGGCTGAAGGACTGAGTGAGAAGCAACGGCTGGTGTTCACCCTCTGCCAATTGGAAGGTCTCTCATCTGAAGAAGCAGAACAGATAACCGGCATGGATGCCCGACAGATAAAGAGCAATCTCTATGTAGCCC
>JAEEGG010008425.1_pt1 | contig 23390 bp, 23 predicted proteins | sample 9134161 | NCBI WGS metagenome assembly JAEEGG01 (sample SAMN16246543, study PRJNA631951) | gut metagenome | biome: gut microbiome; feature: rumen; material: CR-attached | host: Bos | place: Iran: Karaj | collected 2018-10
GTCCCACATGGAAACGGCGCACTTATGCCCGCTGATTTCCGCAAAAAGCAGCGGGGAAACAAATTTCGCGGCGTGCTCCGTCATGACGACACGGACTTCTGCCCCCTGCTTGCGAAGCTTGCTCACAAGATCTACCACTTTGTAAATGGCAATGCCGCCCGTTACTCCCAGTACGATCTTTTTCCCTTTCAGCATAACTCCATCTCCATTATTTCTTACGGGTATAGGTAATTTTTTTCTCGCCTACCTCTTTCAGTGCGATGCTGACTTCCTTTTCCGGAAGGGTCTGCCCGGGCTTTGTCAGTTCACGGGCCCGTTTGGCAGCCAGGATCGCCAGGGTATACTTGCTGTCGACCATCTCCGCCAGTTTGTCGATGGAAGGATTTACCATGCTCATTTTGAATTGCCTCCTGTATATAAAAATATCTGATTAAATATTATGCATTCTGCCCGAGTATCTTATCAATCAGGTACCCGTTCCGCTTTGCCCGGTACCGTTCCGCTTCCAGCAGTGTCAATACGCGTTGCGTCGCTTCTTCGGCTACATCGTTGACAATAATATAGTCATATCCGCTGGAGCTCTTCAATTCGCTTGCCGCCGCTTTCAGCCGCTTTTCTATCACTTCTTCCGTGTCTTTACCCCGTTTGTAAAGCCGGGCACTTAACTCCTCCAGGGAAGGCGGCATTACAAAAACGAATACACCGTCGGGAAACACTTTCTTGATCTGAAGGGCGCCCTGGATATCAATTTCCAGCAAAACGTCCTTCCCTTCATTCAGAAGATTCATTACATAAGGCTTCGGCGTCCCGTAATAATTCCCGTAAACCTGTGCGTATTCCAGCAGTTCGCCGCGGAAAATCATATCCTTGACCTGGGCGACGGTCTTAAAAAAATACTCCCTGCCGTCTACTTCCCCCTCCCTGGGCTCCCTGGTTGTGACAGAGACCGAATAGGACAGTTCCGGCAGCTCCTTACGCAGCAAACCGCAGATTGTTCCTTTTCCGGCACCGCTGGGACCGGACACGACCAGCAATAATCCCTGGGGTTTATCAGATGTTTTTTTCATTGTGTCTCCATTCCTTCCATATCCGGGGTAAAACGGTTGGCAACTGTTTCCGGCTGGATAGCCGATAAAATTACATGACTGCTGTCCATTACGATGACAGCGCGGGTCTTTCTTCCATATGTCGCGTCGATCAGCAGTCCTTTGTCCCTCGCTTCGGAAATTATGCGTTTGACCGGCGCCGATTCCGGACTGATGACCGCAATGATACGGTTGGCGGAAACAATATTGCCAAAACCGATATTGATCATTTTAATGCTCATAACTGCTCCTGCTTATTATTATTCAACGTTCTGGACCTGTTCCCTGATCTTTTCGATTTCCGCTTTTACATCCACCACGATTTTTGCCAGTTCAAAATCATTGGCTTTGGAGGCGATGGTATTGGCTTCCCGGTTAAATTCCTGGATCAGGAAATCCAGCTTGCGCCCCACCGGCTGCGCGGCATCCATAATCACGCGGAACTGCCGGATATGGCTCTTCAGCCGGACGATTTCTTCCGTTATGGCAACCCGGTCTGCAAAGATTGCGACCTCCTGCAGTACGCGGTCCGGGTCCGCAGTAATTTTTTTGTCCGCCAGCAGCGCATCCAGCCGTTCATTCAGCCTTGCCTGATACTCCGCCACAACCTGCGGGGATCGTTTTTCGATTTCCAGCACGTTCTGCTCGATCAGATCCAGTCGTTTATGGAAGTCCGCCCCGATATTTTTGCCTTCCGCTTCACGCATGGCCACCAGGGCTTCCACCGCCTGGTCCACAGCCTGTTTGATCTTCGGCCAGTAAGCATCACAGTCGAACAGGCCTTCTTTGGTCGTGATCACCTCAGGGCAGCGCGCCAGATATAAAACTTCTGCCTGTTCGCTGATAGAAGGCGACGGTATGCCGATTGCGTCTCCCACTTCCAGCAGGGCATTATGATAAGCCGCTGCCAGCGCTTTGTCAACCGTTACGTTCACCGCGTCCTGATTCGTGTATCTGGCGGTTACAAACACGTCAATACGTCCCCTGGACACAGAAGCCAGGATTGTCTTACGGATCTTGTCTTCCAGCGGGTTCAGGAAATGCGGCAGACGGATCGCCGTTTCGTTATACCGGTGATTGACAGTTTTTATTTCTATTGTAACCGAAAAGTTTTCTTCTTCATAACATCCCCGGCCAAAACCGGTCATGCTTTTAACCATTGTATGGACCTCCCATCTTACCGGATTGCTGCCGGATCCACTTCAAAGCGGCGTTCCCCGCAATATTTATCAGAGATTAAAACCGTATAGGGCTGCGCCGGGTTGAACTGGGAACTGTCAAAATAAAACTGCATTTCAAGAACCGCGACCTTCTCAGTCTTTGCGGTATTGTCATCTTTCTTTTCGTTCCTTGTCAGCTGTTTCCCGTCATCTGCCTGGCCCGACTTTTTTCCCTCATCCTTTTTGTCAATTTTGCTGATCATCTCGTGATGCAGATACATGGATGCGTACGGTGCCAGCTGTGTATTACCCTGCAGCAGTTTCACCGTATATTCGCCTTCCTGCAAAACAACGGGGGTATTGAGCCTGGCTCCGATCAGCGTAATGCCGTCGTATTCCTGAATCGCCTTTTTGATGTCTGCCAGTTCCGGCATACGGGACTCTTCCACCTTGTCCCGGGCATGGATCGCGGCTAACAGATACGGCGTATATACAAAGATACTTTCTTTTTGCCGGTAGGGATTTTTCATAGCCTTTTCCGCTACCAGCCAGGGATCCACCAGCTGGTACAGCGTGCGTTTCTCCTGTTTGCTGGTTATTCCGTATTGAATTGCTTTCGTTATATTCTCATCCGTCATGGGAGTCAGCGCGAAACATTGTGACAGAAAACTGCAAAACAATAGTGTTAGGAAAACTTTTTTCATCCTGATTCCTCCGAAAGATATTTTGAACAAAATATGATATACTTGAAATGAATACAGAAACTGTACCGATATTATAAACCATTGTGAAAATGAACGCAACCAAACAGCCAAATAAAATAAAGAAAAAGGAAGATAAACCATGAATTTGGAAGGTATTGCCTTATATGCGCTGACAGATTATCTGAAACGGGAAATTACCGGCAGCCGGATTTACAAAATCGGCATGCCTTCCGCACATGTTGTATATTTTTCACTCAAACGGGAATATGATACAATCCATCTCATAATGGACGTCAATGGCGGCTCCCCCTCTGTCCGGATTGCAGCCGCCACGCCCGGTAATCCGCAGGAGCCGCCGGCTTTCTGCATGCTGCTGCGTAAGCATCTGGAAGAAGGCAAGATCACACAGGTCCGTCAATACGGCCTGGACCGGGTCATCGAACTGGAAATCAGCCTGTTAGGGAGGACCGGCCGGATAATCACAAAGCAGATCATTATTGAACTTACCGGCAAAAATGCCAACCTGGTCTTTGCGGAAGACGGGAAAATCCTGGACAGCTTAAAGCATGTCAGTCCCCTCATGAATTCTGTCCGCGTCATCCAGCCCGGATATGCTTATAACCCGCCGCCCCCGCAGGCAGGCCTGAATATCCTGACCGCCGTCCCGGAAGAGATTGTGGCGGCCATTCCCGACGAAGTGACCTGTTCCTTATGGAAACAGCTGGTAAACGTGACTACCGGTATTGGCAAGGCTTCGGCTTTACAGTTGTTGTCCGCCGCCAGAATCCCGTTAAGTGCCACCTACCTGACACCGATGGACCGGAACCATCTGGTTTCCGCCATAACGGATTTACAGGCAAACGTGACAGCAAACCCTGCCGCGCAGCCGGTCACAGCCCTCATTACCGGAAGCAATCAGTGCCAGACCGTCTTCCCCTTCCCCGTTGCGTATATCCCGGAAGGCTGCCGCCCGGAAACGTTCCCCGGCATGAATGACGCGTTGTGCCATGCGGTCCTGTTGCAGCCGGTACAGTTACCCGATCAGGAGTTATTACAGAAAACAGTGCTTTCGGAGTTACGCAAAACAGAGAAAAAAATCAGCGCCCTGGAGCATGACCTGTCCCTGTCCAACGACGCGGATACCTTCCGTATCATTGCCGACAGCCTGATGGCTGCGTTATATCAGATTCAAAAAGGAGCTTCTTCCTGCTCTGTCCCCAATATTTATGACGGCACCTTGCTGCAGGTAACCCTGTCTCCGGTACTGACCCCGGCAGAAAACGCGCAGAAATATTATAAGAAATACAACAAACTGAAACGGGCGCAGGAAGAGATTGCCATCCACCTGGCGGAAGCAACGGATATGCGGACATGGCTGGAAAGCGTGGATGAGAGCCTGCGCCTGGCAACCACCCGGCAGGAAACAGAGGAGATCAAAGAAGAACTGCAAACCGCGGGGATTCTGCCTGTTCCGAAACGGAAGCCCCATGCATCCGGCAAATCCAGCCCCCTGCAAATTGTTTTTTCTGAATCGACCAGAATCTACATCGGCAAAAACAATCGCCAGAATGAAGAAGTTACTTTTAGAATCGCAACGGGCAGTGATCTCTGGCTGCACGTCCAGAAGATCCCCGGGAGCCATGTAGTCATCAAAACAACGCTTCCCGAACCGGAGCCGGAAGCACTGGATGCGGCTGTCCGGCTTGCCGCATATTTCAGCAAAGCCCGCGGCGGCAGCCGGGTTCCCGTAGACTGTGTCCCCCGGCGTTTTGTGAAAAAGCCGCCCGGCGCCAGACCCGGTTTTGTTATTTTTACAAACCAGAAAACCTTTTATACCACGCCTGATGAAGCGTTTATTAAAAACTTATTACAATAGCTGAAAGCTGATTGCAACAGCAAAGAATGAAAACACCGCGACATCCGGAATAACAATTCCGGATATCGCGGTATTATTTATTGCAGGGAATGCAAATCAGTGTTTCGCTACGATCAGCCGGCTCACTTTTCCATCCGTTAACTGTATAAACTGGTTATACTCATGTTTGTGGTCCGGTGTGGGATCGTATCGCATAATAATAAATTTCGGATCCGTATGGTCGTCAAGGGAAGCAAGCTTTCCTTTGTAACATTCCAGAACTTCCGCCTTTGTCATACCGGCCTGTATGCCGCTTCCCGTCTTGTACCCGGTTCCGGTCATGTAATACGCGTCCGGTCCGTACGACGGGGGCAACGGTTTCCCGTAGGTTTCGCCATGGTCCCTGATTTCATTGAACACAAGCCCGGAATACTTAAACTCCGTTAAGACGGCCGTCTGCTTCTTTTCGATCGGCTCGCCCAGAATCTCTTCAATTTCTTTCCAGCGGCAGCCGATACCCACGCCCATCACAGAGTCGCCTTTAATCTTCGGCGCAACCGCGGCTTTCAGCCATTCCACATGATCCTGCTTCAGCGTCTTTCGAATTTCCTCAGTCTCAGCCTTAAATTTGGCATCCGCTTTCCCATATTTTTCGCCTAATGCCTTCAGCTTGCTGTCGATTTGTTCCAAAGCCGCTTTATGCCGGGGCGCCGCCTCGTCGATCGCCGCGTCCAGCGCCTCCCCTTCCAGGTTCGCCGGGACTTTGATCAGCTGGACCTGCTTTAATTCCTCAAGGATCTGGGCCTTCTCTTTATTATATTTTTCTTCTTCCCCACAGCCCGCAACAAGCAGCGCCGCCATTGCCAGAAGAACGGCAACCAGCAGCAGTCTGAGGCGGGATCCTTTCGAACATTTCATAGGTATGTTTATACTTCTTCGCCGGAAGGGGCTTCCTTATGGGGCATCAGGTTTACCCATTTCACAAACTCATCCTGGTCCAGCTGGACAACAAACCGTAACCCGTTTTCCAATTGGGCAGCCACCACATGCCAGGTTTTGTTGTCACCTCCAAGGATGGCGCCTGCCAACGCGCCCAGCGGGCCGAAGATGGCAAGTCCCACGATTCCCCAGCCAAGGCTGAATTTCTTTTCGTTTTCCTGGGTCACTTCTTCATAATACGAAATATTATCTTTAATGCCGATTTTCTCTGAGGAAAAGATGCCGGTAGATACATTTAAGACAAAGTCATTGCTCAGCAGACCCGGGGTTATCAGTTCCGCCTTAACCTCTTCCTGCCGGCTGTCCGTGCCGCCTAAATATTTTGCCATGTTGAGATGTCCTCCTTTACTGCCTTACATTGTCAGGTTCATTAGTACTCTCTTTTATTATACACTTTTATTATACACTTGCTGTAACGTGATTATTATATCATTATCAGCCGTTTCATTTCTTGACTTTTATGTGAAAGATTTTTGCAGGCGGAATATTAAACGCTGACATCTTCGTTATGCGTAAGACGGAAGAATATTAACAGGGACACGATGGAAGTCAGGGTCAGGATCGTAGAATACGCCGCGGCGTTGCCGAAGTTACTGCGGATGACTTCCGCGTAAATCGCAACCGTCAGGGTGCTGGTACTGCTGGTATACAAAATGATGCTGGAACTTAATTCACTGATCAGGGTAATCCAGCTCATGATTGCGCCGGCCAGTACGCCCGGGAGCATCATGGGTACCATAATCTTGCGGAAGGATTTAAACTCACTGGCACCCAGACTGATCGCCGCTTCTTCCACGCTGGGCGATATCTGGGAAATGATTGCCGTGCTGGACCGTATCGTATAAGGCATACGCCGGATTGTCAGGGAAATGATGATAATGAGGGCCGTGCCCGACAAAACCAGAATTCCTGAGTTAAAGCCCGACAGCAGCGCAATACCTAACACAGAACCCGGGATGATATACGGGAACATGGTCAGCGTATCCAGAATGTTTGTCAGCAGGGACGGTTTCCGCGCGGTCAGATACGAAATCAGGATACCCAGAACTACTACGATACCGATAGCGCACAGACCAAAAGCATAAGTATTGAAAATCGAAATATTATCCTTGGAGAACAGCGTGTTCTCGTAATTCATCAAAGAGAAATTCCCGGTATACACAGCGCCCCCCACCGTTTCCAGGAAAGAGGTGAAGATAACTGTCAGCTGGGGCAGCATGGCGATAAACGCCACACCGAACACAAACAGATAGGCGAAGAATTTCTGGCTGCCTTTCGCCTGTACCGGCTGCATAGGCTTTAAGGCCGTCATCGCATAGGAATACCGTTTGGCTACCATGCGCTGCAGGAAGAACAGGAACAGGGTGATCACAACGACGATCACGCACAGGGATGCCGCAAAATGATCGTCCGTGCTGACTTCGCCCATGAACTGGGTGTAAATCAGTACCGGGAACGTCTTAAACCCTTCCCCGATCAGCATGGGCGTGCCGAAGTCTGAGAACACCCGCATAAACACCAGTAAAGAACCTGCCAGCAGGGATGGCATGACCAAAGGAAGGATAATCTGCGTCACCCGCTGGAATGCGTTGCAGCCCAGGCTTTCCGCCGCTTCATTCAAAGAACTGTCAAGATTCTTTAACGCGCCGGAAACATACATGTAAATCAAAGGAAATGACTGAAGCGAAAATACAAGGACAATGCCCGCAAACCCGTAAATGCCCCCGAACTGGATGCCAAACAGCTTGTTGATCAGCTGCGTAATAAAACCGTTGCGTCCCAGCAGCTGGATCCACGCATAGGCGCCGATGAAAGGAGGCGACAAATAAGAGATTACGATTAAAATATTGACATATTTGCTGTAAGGGATTTTAAAGCTGCGCAAAACATAAGCCATGGGCAGACCGATAATGGCTGCCAGCAGTGTCGCGCAAACGGTTACCTTGAAACTGTTGACTAACGTGCTCCAGTAGAATTTACGCCCGAAAAACTTTGTAAAATAATCGAAAGTCAGCGCATGGGTCTCGGGGTCAACCACACTCTGATACATGATCAGAAACAGCGGGTACACTACAAACAAAAGGAAAAAGCAAAGTATTACCAGCGTGAACCCGGTCCAGATGTTCGGCTTCTTCATGCGTCCTCACCACCAATTCGCCTGCCGTTAATATCTTCTGTCTGAATAATCAGCGACTGCATCCCGTCCTCTGTAAATACATTGATACGTTCCGCTTCAACGCGCAGTTTAACAGCCGTATTATTGGGAATGATCCGCCCCACATCCGAAGGTGTGATGACTTCCACCTCCTGGCCGTCGGCCATAGTCAGGAAGTAATGCGTCGATATCCCCAGGAATACGCTGTAGTTCACCACCGCGTCCAGACCTTCCCCGTCCATATGCACGGTAAACTCTTCCGGACGGACGGCAACGGTTACGGGGATATCTGCCGCGCCGCAGGTTTCCGCATATTTCGCGACAGCGGCAGCATCCAGCGTCTGCATGGGAACCTGATAGTTTCCAAAGGAAAGGATATGCCGGGCGCCGTTTTTCCTGACAACGGCCTTAAAAATATTAGACAGGCCGATAAATGTGGATACGAAACGGTTGGCAGGCCGCTGGTAGATGTACTGGGGAGACCCTACCTGCTGGATGACGCCGTCATTCATAACGGCAATACGGTCGGAAACCGCCAGGGCTTCCTCCTGGTCATGGGTAACATATACGGTCGTGATACCCACCTGCTGCTGGATGTTTTTAATGGCATTACGCATTTCCACGCGCAGTTTTGCATCCAGATTGGATAACGGCTCGTCCATAAGCAGCACCTGGGGATGGATTACGATAGCCCTGGCCAGCGCCACGCGCTGCTGCTGGCCGCCGGACAGCTGTGTGGGCATACGGTCTTTTAAGTGCCCGATCTTGACTACATCCAGAATTTCAACAACCGATTTTTCTATTTCCGCTGCTGGCACCTGGCGCTGCTTCAGACCGAAAGCCACGTTGTCAAAAACGGACATGTGGGGAAAGATCGCGTAATTTTGGAACACCATGCCCATGTTGCGCTTATTGACCGGAATGTTGTTAATGACTTTATCATCGACTTTTATCGTCCCGCCTTCAATGGAGTTAAAGCCGATAATCATGCGCAACAACGTGGTCTTCCCACAACCGGAGGGACCTAATAACGTAAAGAATTCCCCCGGATGGATTTTCAGGGACAGACCGTTGATTACTATTGTATCTTCATATTTTTTAATTACATTATCTATATCAATGGAAACGCTCATCAGAATTCTCCTTTATATAACAAAATGGCGCCAATTGGTATATTGGCGCCATTCATAGCTTCAGCACAAATTGATTACGGAATGACCCCGCAGTTCCTTATGCCGTTTTACCGTTACATGGATTTTTCAAGATGCTTGGTGAATTCCTTGGTGAATTTTTCTTTGTTTTCGGAAACCCATTTTTCATTGAATTTCGGAGCGATTTTAATCTTGCTGGCAGGAGTCATATAGTCAGCCAGTTTGGCATTTTTCCGCAGAGGACGAACCGTTAACGTGGTGCCTACCAGGTTCTGGATCTTTTCGCTCAGCATATAGTCAACAAATTTCTTCGCATTTTCAGGATGCTTGCAGTTTTTGATGATCTGTACAGACTGGGGAGCGTACAAAGCGCCTTCTTTAGGGAATACAACTTCAACCGGAGCGCCGCTCTTAACCAGCGTCGCAGCCGGATCTTCCCAGGTCAGGCCTACAATATATTCACCGCCTGCAACCCCTTTATACACCTGGCTGGAGCTGTTCATCATCTTGCCGTTCAGCTGTTTCAGGAATTTATCGCAATAATCCCAGGCTTCTTTACTGAAGGGATCGCCATTCCCCATATCATACAGCATTACAACCAGAGATTGGAACGCAGAAGAAGAGTTTACCGGGTCGCCGAATGCGATTTTATCTTTCAGCGCCGGATTCAGCAGGTCGCCAAAGCCTTCAATCTTCATGTCGCCTTTCATTTTTTTGTTTACGACCATGACTGTCGGATCGGAGAATGCCGGTGTAAAGAATTTTGTAGAGTTACGGAACTCTTCCATCATATTCGGGTCTTCTTTGGAAACATATTCCATAAAAAGTTCTTTTTTGGAAGCCAGCATTGCTTCACTGCCGGCCCACAAAACATCACCCAGCGGATTCGCTTTTTCGGATGCTACACGTTTTACTACTTCGCCGGTGCCCGCTACCACAACATTTACTTTAATACCGGTATCCTTTTCAAAGTTCTTGATCACCGCATTGTTCAGGCTTTCGGCACGGGCAGTATATACAGTCAGTTCTTTTGCCGCGTTATCCGGTTTCGGACCTTCAGCCTTTTTGTCACCGCCACCGCAGCCGCTGAATAACATGGACAGTGACAATAATGCTGTTGCTAAAAATGCTACTGATTTTTTCATTCTCTCTTCCTCCCATTTTTAACAAACATTTTAACCAACATTGTTACAAATGTTTAGTTTACAATAATTATATCACTTCATCTCCAATATCTCAAACATTAATTCATATAAAAACAGCCTGCAACTCTTTAAAAGTACAGGCTGTTGTTCTCTGTTTTCTATTCTTTGAATTCACATTTTAAATGCTGGCGCTCCGGCATCAGTTTATACTTAACCCTTGGATAACCGACCATCATACAGCCCACCAGTTTCTGTTTCGACGGAATTCCCACCAGATCCAGCAACGGTTTGTATCCGGCAATACCGCAGGCCTGTATAAAACCGGCAATTGTTGTTCCCAGGCCAATGGCAGGCGCAAAGAGTTCTGCATAGGCTAAACACTGCTCACTGTTGCTTACCCCTGTCACATTCAGGCGCCTGGTTGATACAAAGATGAGCATCGGCGCATTGCGCCCGATAATATCAACTTTTTTTTCATGAAATGTGTGCAGTACCGCTTTGAAATACCGTTTGTTCACTGTTTCTTTTTCTACTTCTTCCGCCATCCAGTCCGCAGTCGCCCTGCGGATCGCGGCCAGCGTATCCGGATTGGAAATCACCGTAAAATACATGCTCTGGCTGTTCCCTGCGGTAGGGGCGTACCGGCAGATATCCAACAGTTTTAAAATGTCTTCCTGTTTCGGCGGCCGGGGTTTGAACAGGCGCACGCTGCGGCGGGAACGGAGGAAATCATAAGCCTGCTTTTCCGAAATGATTGAGGCGGGAACCGGAGCCATTTCTTCCCTCGGTGTATATTTATTATCCATAGCGCCTGTGGGACAGATTGCAACGCAGTGACCGCAGCTCATACACCCCCGGTCTACATTGCATTCCGGTCCGTTCTCCCCCATATCCAGGATGCAGGCCGGACAGTCTGCCACACACAGCCCGCACTTTACACATTTATTCTGATCAACTTTTATTAAATCCAATACCGGCACTCTGATAACCCTCCAAACACCAGGAACTCTCTTCTGTTTTTTAATGAAAGAAAAACGATATTTTGTATTATACCACATCTCGGGAAAAAAGCTACTCAAAAAAGGAAAATCTCATAAAGTCAGAGATCCGGTTGAGTTTTTCCAGCCTGAAGCGTACGTAAGCGAATCATAAAACAGTCGTGGAAGATAATTCCACGACTGTCATAATCTGTAATCATTTTTATGTGAAATGTTATCTCCTGTTAGTCTGTTCGCTGGTCAGTTTGTACATCAGCGCGTTACAGATAGCGGCCGCCACGTTGCTGCCGCCCTTGCGCCCAACTGCCACGATGTACGGAACACCGCTGGCCATGATGATTTCCTTCGACTGTATCACATTGACAAAGCCTACCGGCACGCCGATGACCAGAACCGGTTTGATTTTTCCTTCTTTAACCAGTTCATCCAGACGCACCAATGCAGTAGGCGCGTTACCTATCGCAATGATGACCGGTCCCTGCAGCGTTGCAGCTTTTTCCATGCAGGCCGCGGCGCGGGTGCTGCCCGCTTCTTTTGCGCGGGCCGCCACGTCCGGGTCGCTCATAAAGCAGACGGCGTTACCGTTCAGTTTGGCCAGCGCGGCTTTATTGATACCTGTCTGAGCCATCTTGGTATCCGTCACAATAGTAAAACCGCCATTTTTCATAATGGCCAGCGTGCCCGCTACCACGTTATCGCTGAATCTCATTGTGCGGGCGTAATCAAAATCCGCTGCGGTGTGGATGCAGCGCTTGATGATGCTTTCTTTATCCGGATCCAATTTTAACTCGCCTAATTCTTCTGTAATAATTTCAAAACTGCGCTTTTCAATATCCATTGGCAGTACATTTTCCAGATTCATGGGGCACCTCCTTGTTTACTGAACCATACATGGTGTTGCTGCTTCCCCAATTACACTTTACACCGCGGTGCGCAGGCGCAAAGGAACAGCAACAAATAACAACGATATTATAAAAATAAGATAAATATTCTACAATACACAATCCGTATTATTTTTCGATTCCTTCCCTGGCAGGAATCCCTTTGTCAAACGGATGCTTCCGTTTGCATACTTCCGAAACGTAGTCAGCCAGTTCCAGCAGCTCCGGCGACGGATTTCGGCCTGTCATCACCACTTCCAGATGCTCCGGCTTATGCTTCAGGAAATCAATCAGCAGGCTTTCATCCAACAGATGAGTACCACAGGCGCCTATAACTTCGTCCAATACCAGCAGATCTGTCCCTTCCTTCCGACAGCAGGAAGCCAGTTCCTGTATAAATTCATTATGGCTTTGCAACACTTCAGCCTTTTCCTTTTCATTCATCTGGAAAGAAAACTTTGTCAACGGCTTGCCGCGGAAAACTTTTACTCCGGGCAATAACGAAAGTGTACGCAGTTCCCCTGTTTCCCTGCCTTTCAGGAACTGTCCCAACACAACGTTCAGGCCCCTGCCACTGGCCCGTAAAATCAGGCCTAGCGCAGCAGTAGTCTTTCCCTTTCCATTACCTGTATAAATATGAATCAGGCCTAATTTACTTTTATCCATGTAAAACCCTTCTCTTTCAGAATCTTGCGGAAACACGGTTCGGGCAATGTTTTCAGAACGATACATCTTCTGTTTTCCAATAAAGCTGCCTTTTACTTTTCGCCCAGCCCTTTTTCTACTATTTCATAAACTTTTTCCATGTCCAGATGCTCCCGGACACTCTGTGCAAGCAGGTCATACTGATGCTGTTTATACTTCTGATAGTCAATCACTTTTACATCGTCCATGCTCAGGCCTTTTCTGGCCAGCAGCGCTTCCACGATTTTTGCGGCAATGCCTTCCCCGTCAAATATGCCGTGGATATAGGTTCCGTAAACCTGCATGCCGCCCCGTACCGTCCGGCTTCCTTCCGCAAACGGCTCTGCCTTTTCGTTGATGGGCTCCACCGTATTCAATGCTTTAGCCTCTTCCAGTTTGGTTATACCGCTGTGGATTTCATACCCGTAAAACTCCCTGCCGCTTAAGCAGGAGAAAATGCCTTCCACCCGGTTAAAATGTCCTTTCATCTGGATGGTTCGTTTATTCTCTACAAATTCCGTTTCCATATTCAGAAGGGCCATGCCGGTCGTAACGCTTCCCGCATGCCCACTGTCATAGCCAAAGGGATCGGACAGGCTGCGCCCCAGCATCTGATACCCGCCGCAAATACCAAAGATTACCGTACCGTTATTCGCTTTATGCAGCACAGCAGTTTCCAGACCGTTCTGCCGCATCCACTTTAAATCATCTATGGTATTTTTGGTGCCGGGCAGGATAATCATATCCGGATTGCCCAGTTCTTCCGTGCTCTTTACATAACGCAGGGACACGCCGTCAATCAGTTCAAACACATTAAAATCCGTAAAATTGGACATACGGGGGAACTTAATCACAGCGATGTCAATTAAAGCATTCTTACTTTTCACCTGGGTCAGGCGTTCCGATAAACTGTCCTCGTCTTCTATATCTACATTCATCATAGGAAGGACGCCAATTACGGGAATGCCGGTTTTCTCTTCCAGCATGTCCAGACCGGGTTTCAGAATGCTCACATCACCGCGGAATTTGTTGATGATGACGCCTTTTACCATGGCCCGCTCTTCCGGTTCCAGCAGCATCAGCGTTCCATAGATAGAAGCGAACACGCCGCCGCGGTCAATATCGGCCACTAGTAATACAGGGGATTTTGCCATCCTGGCCATGCCCATGTTTACGATGTCCTGTGCTTTCAGATTGATTTCCGCCGGGCTGCCGGCGCCTTCAATGACCATAATGTCGCTGTTGTCTGCCAGCGTATCGTACGCTTTCATGATGTCGGGAATGAGTTTTGTTTTAAATTTATAATATTCCACCGCCGGCATCGTACCGATGGCCACACCGTTGACAATAACCTGGGAACCGCTGTCACTGGTGGGTTTCAGCAGAATCGGGTTCATCAGCACGCTGGGTTTTACGCCCGCAGCTTCTGCCTGCACCACCTGTGCCCTGCCCATCTCCGCACCTTCTGCTGTAATAAAGGAATTTAAGGCCATGTTCTGGGACTTAAAAGGATTGACCCGTTTTCCATCCTGATGAAAAATACGGCACAGCGCTGCTGTTACCAGGCTTTTCCCGGCATTTGACATAGTACCCTGTATCATGATTGCTTTAGCCATCGTATTCACTCTCTTTCATTAAAAAGTCTGTTATATCCCGGTATGTTTCCATGTTACGGTTCAACGGATGCCCGGTTCTTGTTTCAGCGGCTATCACCGGCCCCCTGCCCCGGGTATGCTTCCCCGTCACGCTGCTGGTCACATGGTCGCCGCAGATTATTATACGCATCGGTTCTTCTGCCGTGTCAAGCAACGGCTCTAAAAACTCTTTATCAATGCGGGAGATAAACTCGGCCTTGCCTTCATAATCATGGCGGTGTGCCGCTTCATCGGTCCCGTTAAAATGCGTCATCACAAAGGGGAAACGCGCCAGCATTTTACGGGTAACTGCCAGCTTTTCCCTGATATTGGTGTCTGTATCCGCCGTACAGTAAGAAAGCTCCGGCACTTCCATTTTCAGCGCTTTGCCGATGCCCCTGACGATTTCTGTCTGACAGACCAGAGCGCCTTTCATCCCGTTCAGCGTTTCAAAGGATGGTATCTCCGTCCGGCAGGAAGCCCCCCAGGGGTACAGTCTGTAGGTAAGGTCATTGCGGTTGTACTTCTGCAGGATCTGATCCGTTTCCTGCATGAACAGCTTCATGGCAAGGGACGAAGACTTCAGTTCCGCCAGCAGTTCTTCCACCGGCAGCCCCATGCTTTCATGAGGCGGCGCAGTCCGGATTCCCAATACGCTTTCATTCCGGTCCATCACCAGGAGATTCCGGTATCCGGACAGATGAATGAACTCTATGTCAGGAGTCAGGGAACTGAACTGTCCTGCCATGGTTTCCATCTCCCGGAAAGAAAGCCCCATTCCGTTAAAGGAAACCAGGCGGCCGCTGCTGTCCTGGGAAACCACATTGCAGCGCAGCACCATCTCATATTCGGAAACATCCCGGTTCTGGGCCAGCAGTTCCAGATATGCCCTGTTGGTGGGAAACGCTTCTTTCGGAACACCCAGAAGCCGCAGTATACAGGTCAGGCTTTCCGGCACTACATCCTTTTCACAGATACTGACCTGTGAAAGTTTCCCTTCCCGGATCAGTCTGTCGATATTAGGATGATCCGCCCGGGTAAAGGGAGTCTGTCCGTTCCAGGCAGGAATCGGATCATCGCCTAACCCGTCAATTAATATAATTAAACATGTCATGCTTCACAAGTTCCTTCATAATTTTAATCAGCTTACGGTTATCCCGGCGGGTTTTCACGGCAATCCGGTAATATCCCTCTGACAATCCGTGATAGTTGGAACAGTCCCGGATCAGGATATGATGTTTCTTTAACTTCTCCGGCCAGGGATAATTATGCGTTGTTTTAATCAGGAGGTAGTTGGCCGCGCTATCAAACACCTGCAGCTTGATGAGGCGCAGTTGTGTACTCAGATATGCCTTTTCTACGGAAATCAGTTCACGGGTCTCCTCAAGATAATCTGTTTCCTCCAACGCGGCCACACCGGCCGCCTGCGCCAGCACGGAAACATTCCAGTCCTGCCCGCAGGCATACAGTTTATCGGTCAGGGCGGCATCGGAAGTCAGGCAGAAACCTAGCCGCACGCCAGGTATCGCAAAAATTTTCGTGAACGCTTTCAGGATGATCAGCCCCGGATGACCGGTCAGCTGGTCAAGGAGACTGTACTTATCTTTATCCATTACAAAATCCATGAAGCATTCGTCCACCAGTAAAGGAATGTGCAGTTCCTCGCAATGCTGCAGCACCTTTAAAAGCAATTCTTTATCCATCAGCTTTCCGGTAGGATTATTAGGATTGCAAAGCACCACCATCTCTGTCCGTTTGGTGATTGCTTTCAGGATTTCCGGGGTGACAGCAAACTCATTATTTTCATGTAAAGTAAAATAATCTATCTTGCTGCCTGCCGATACGGCCGCCTTTTCGTAATCTGCAAATGTTGGCGCAAGTACCAGCGTCCGCTTCGGCCGCAGCGCGGTCATGATCCGGAACAACACGTCCGCCGCCCCGTTCCCGCAGTATATCATCTCCGCCGGGAGTGAAAAATACCGGCTGAGCCCGGCGCGCAGCTCCCTGCAAAACGGGTCCGGATAATTCACGCAGTCCGCCACCGCATCCTTAAGGGCGCGGCCCACGCCGGCAGGGATCCCCAGCGGATTGATATTCGCGGAATAGTCCAGCATCTCCTTATTCTGTTTCAGGGAAGGATCGCTGTAAATATCGCCGCCATGAACATATTGATACATATGACATTTCTCCTTTATCCTGCCGTAAACAGGTAAACAGCCCGCAACAGACTGAGTCCAAGCAGACCGGTAATCGAAGTAAAGTACATCAGCAGGTTCATCTGTTTAATGTGTATGGAAGCAGCCTGCTGCAGGTCGTCTCCAATCGTTTCCTTATGGACCAGCTTGCCAAAATAATAATGGTCTCCTCCCAGCATCAGATGCAGCGCGCCTGCCGCTACGGATTCTGTCTGTGCTGAATTAGGACTGAGATGATGGTAGCGGTCACGCCAGAAAATTCTCCAGGCATTTTTTGTATCCAGTCCGGTGAAAAAGCTGGCTGCCATCATGCAAAAAGCACAGATCCTGGCCGGAATAAAATTCGCTGCATCATCAAGTTTGGCAGCATACCGGCCGATATACAGAAATTTTTCATCCTTATAGCCGATCATGCTGTCCATGGTATTAATGCCTTTATATAAAAAGGCCAACGGCGCGCCGCCGATAAACATATACAGCATAGGCGCGATTATACCGTCTGCCGTATTTTCCGCAACGGTTTCCACCGCGCCCTTGATCACTTCTTCTTCTGAGAGTTCCGCCGTATCCCGTCCCACAATCCAGGAAAGCATCTTTCTTCCCAGCGGAAGGTCACGGGCTTCCAGGGCGTCGTAGACCTTCATACTTTCATCGCGCAGGGAACGGGTACAGAAAATCTGATAACACATTACGGTTTCGATGGCAAATCGCAGCCAGGGATGTACCGTTCCTGCCGCAAACAGGATGAGATACGGAACCGAAAAGGACAAAAAGCACACAACAATCACTATAATAAAACCGCCCCGCAGCAATTTGTCCGGATCCGTGCCGCAGACAGCACGGACGCGTTTCTCCAGCCAGCTGATCAGGTTGCCGATCAAAATAATGGGGTGCGGCCAGCCGTGGGGATCACCGATTGCCAGGTCCAACAGAAATCCGCAGACAATGGCGCCTAACAACATCATATATAAAACGCCTCTTTAGTAAAAGGATTAGTATTTAACACAATATGTATGATTAAAGCAAAAGTAAAATCCGGATGCAACAGCCCCAACTAAACGGCAGTACCGGTTATTGTACATTATGCTCCTGCCGGTAACGGATACAGGCTTTTACGAAATTTTCCGCAAACCCGATATTGCCCCACAGATGCAGATGGGGATACCCTGCGTACAGCGTTCCGTTTGCCTGGGCTGCAGGCCAGGAAACCGCTTTTCCGGCCTTTTGCGCCGTAAAGGCAGCACCGTTCTGATCACTGTCGGAATAATGAAATTCATGGGCATGAATCGAATCACCGGCTTTGCACAGCACATTATCTGTATTCGCCGTCATACTCACATAGCCGAAACGCACCAGCCGGTCCGTCATCCAACAGGTACCTTGCACTGCGCCTGCCCAGGGATAAAAAGTATCGTTGTCCCTGTAGCCTTCCATCAGGTACATGAAGCCGCCACATTCCGCATAACAGGGAAGCCCGGCAGACAGTTTTTCACGAATTTCAGTCAGTAACAACCTGTTTTCGCTCAACTGCTTCGCATACAGTTCCGGATAACCCCCGCCTAAAAATACGCCGTCACATTCCGGCAACGCCGTATCCTGCAACGGACTGAAGGGAATCATCTCCGCCCCAAGCATGGCCAGCAAATCCAGCGAGTCCTGATAATAAAAACAGAATGCCTTGTCCTGTGCGACCGCAATTCTAACGTTCCCTAACGGCACAATATCCAACGGTTCATATTCCAGCGGCTCTGCCGCCTGAGCCAGGGCCATCAGCCCCTCCAAATCTATGGATTCCTCAGCCTGCTCAGCCAGACGCGCCACAATACGTTCCAGCGTTCCAATCTCACCCGCGGTCACAAGCCCCAGGTGCCGGCTTTCCAGATTGCATTCCGGCAGGTGCTGAAAATAGCCGCACACTTTAACACCCGTTTCCTTTTCAATCACATCTTTATAAAACAGATACGTCATCTTCTTTACGTTGTTCAGGATAACGCCCTGTATTTTACTGTCCCCGCGGAAATCTTTGAATCCTTTAACGAGGGCGGCCATGGAAAGCGCTGCGCCTTTGCCGTTTATAATCAGCACCACGGGCGCTTTTACGGTGCGCGCCAGGTCGTAAGCGCTGGCTTCCGCGGTTTTTCCCATGCCGTCGTAAAAACCCATGGCTCCTTCCAGGATGGCCATATCGGAATCTTTGCTGTTTTTTGCCAGCAGCCGCTTTACATTCTCCGGACCGGTAAGAAACAAATCAAGATTCCGGGATTTTGCCCCTATAACTTTCGAGTGAAACATGGGGTCGATATAGTCAGGACCGCTTTTGAAAGCGGTAACCCGCAGTTTTTTATTCAACAAAGCCCGCAGCACCGCACAGACAACTGTAGTCTTGCCGCTGCCGCTTTGAGGTGCTGCAAAAAGCAGCCGGGGAATGTCAAGAAACGCCGTTTCCGTCATTTTCCTTCCCCCTTCCTGAACACACTTATCGAACACTTTTGTGATACAAAATTGCCTTCATACAGTAACGGTTCAAGCCTTACCGCGCCTGACTCCGTCACACTCGTCCTGCTTACGCTTTTTTCACAGCCGTGATGATATAAATCGGATTCTGCGCCATCATCAGATTATATCTGCCCAGCTTTTTATTATAAGCAGATGCGATATTAACCACGTCCAGTATGTAATCCGGTTTTTCTTTATAATAATCAACAACCGTACACAACGTTTCCAATGCAATCACGTTGATTACAACACGGCATGCCGCATTACGGGCATACAGGCTGTCCAGCATCTTCGCCATATTCCCGCTGCTGCCGCCGATGAACACGCAGTCCGGCGCCGGAGTCTTTTCAATTTCTTCCGACGCTTCCCCTGCCACAATTTCCATATTGCCGCAATGGAACCGTTCCCTGTTTAAACGCAGAAGTTCCAGCGCGTCTTCCTTCATTTCAAAGGCATACAGTTTCCCCAGGGGCGCCTGCAGGGCCAGTTCTACGGAACATGAACCGGTACCTGCTCCGATATCGTAAATTATGTCGTCCGGGCGCGGTTGCAATTTGGAAATGGAAACCGCGCGGATTTCCTGTTTGGTCATAGGCGCCTTGCCCCGTAGGAACAGACTGTCATCCAGACCGTGCACACCCTGCCGCAACGGGCCTCCTGCCTTTTCATTTAAAATCATCATTACCGACAGGGACGGGAATTTCCCTTCCGCGATTTCTTCCGCTGTTCCGGTTACGATTTCTTCTTCCGGATAAGACAGGTTAGAGCCAACGTGAACCGTCACTTCACCCAAGCCCTGTTCACACAACTGCCGGCATAATACCTGCGGGGAATTTTCCCCGCCGGTCAGGGAAAACACTTTTTTATATTGCAAAACAGCAGAAACCAGATTCTGCTGCCTTCCATGCATGCTGATAATCTTCGCATCGTCCCAGGACGTCTGCAGACGGGACGCAAAATAGACCAGGCTGCTGATCCCGCAATACCGTTTCACTGCACATTGGGGCAGTTTTCCGGCAATGGTTTTGGCCAGACTGAAAAAGCCCACGTCGCCGGAAACCAGAATGCCCAACACATCTTTTTCCGCATCTGCGTTCGCGGCCACTTCTGCCAGCTCTGCAAGTTTGATTGTCGGATAGACTTTCTTCCCGCTTCCGAACTGGCCAACCATCCGTTTATCCCCGGCCAGAATCGTACTTTCAGCAATGGCCTGCCTGGCCTCTCCTGTCAGAAGATCCGGATTGCCCGGGCCGATTCCGATTACATTCACTTTCAGCATTGCCTGTCTCCTCATGATCAATAAGCACTAAATCAAGCGCCGAATTTTTCTTTCAGTTCCGCCAGCACCTGTTCCAGATCTTCGCCGGTCTCCGGATTCCTGTCAATCAGAATCAGTCTGGCCCCTACCTCATCGGCCGCTTCCAGCTTGTCTTCAAAGCCGCCGGCCTTTCCGGAATCTTTGGAAACGATATATTTTGCTCCGGAGCGCCGGAACATGGCTACATTCAAATCTTTTGCAAAAGGTCCCTGCATACAGATAATCTGCGCCGGTTTATAGCCAAGATTCAGCGCGTTATCCAATGAATCACGCAAAGGCAGTATCCGGCAGGTAATGCGTTCCGCATAATCAGGAAGCTTTGTAAAATCAACCAGATTTTTGCTTCCGGTAGTTAAAAACACCGGGCCTTCCGTACCGCTCAATATTTCTATGGCTTCCCCGAAATCTTTCACTGTGATACAGCCGGGATGCTCGCTGGCAGGCCGCAGCATCCGTTTATAAGGAAAGCCGGTCTCCCTGCAGGCTTTCTGTACGGTCTCCGTAACCAGCACCGCATAGGGATGGGTGGAATCCAGCACCAGGTCAGGTTTCACTTCACGTAAAAAAGCACACATATCCGCAAAGGTCATGCGTTTTGTCTGTACATGGATATAAGGATTGTCAGGATATAAAGACGCACCGTATGCCGTAGCAACGGAGACATAAACATCTACCTGCAGGGCAGCCAATGCGTCAGCAATCTTTCTTCCTTCTATGGTTCCGGCAATCAGCCAGACTTTTCGTTTCATAAATGATAACCCCGGGGTGTCACGATGCGCCCGTTAATTACCCTGCTCTGGGAGTTCCCGATAATTACAGTGGAGAACATATCCACATTCTCGTTATCTCCCAGTTCCTTTAAGGTAGTCAGTTCGTAGGACTCGCCCTCCCGTCCGATATTATGCACGATACCGCAGGGGATGTCACCGCTCTGGTTCTTAAGCATAATGTCGCAGGCTTTCTTCAGATAATCTTTCCGTTTATGGCTCCTGGGGTTATAAAGGGCAATGCAGAAATCTGCCCGGGAAGCGCAGTCCAGACGTTTTTCGATTTTTTCCCAGGGGGTCAGCAGGTCACTTAAGGAAATAAGGCAAAAATCACAAATCAACGGAGCGCCCAGAAGCGCAGCGCCGGAGCAGGCAGCCGTCACGCCGGGAATCACTTCAATCTCCACATCCGGATAATCAGCAGCTACCTGGCACATAATGCCTGCCATTCCGTACACGCCGGCATCCCCGCTGCTGATGATAGCAACAGTCTGCCCTTTCAGCGCTTCTTCCAGCGTCGCTTTGCAGCGGTCCACTTCCTTACGCATGCCATTGGAAACAAACCGTTTGCCCGGGAATTCGTCTTTAATAAGATTCACATACACATTGTATCCGGTAATCACATCACAGGAGTCCAGCGCTTTTACCGCACGCTCTGTCATCTGTTCCCTGCCGCCGGGCCCCAGGCTTACCACATAGATTTTAGCCGCCATTTTTTGCTCCTTTTATCTTCAGAATCGTCTTTATTATTCATTAAAATCCACAACAAAATCCTCAGCAGCCACAGCCAGCGTTACACCGTTCCTGCCTGTCTTACGCAGCAACAGCTTCCCGCCGTTGCTGTCAAGTACTGCCGCTCTTTCACAGACATTATCCACTCCCACCGTATTCGCCACAAAAGCCGATGGCGTAAAATCTCCTTCTACAGCATTTAATTCTTCCGCAGAGTAAAAGCGGATGGGGAATGAGTTTTCTTCTGCGAAAGCCAGCAAACCGTCCTCATCTTTTTTTACATCAATGGAAGCGATTCCTTTTACCACGCTCATTGTTACCTTAAGCTTTTTAAGTTCCTGTATGACCAGCTCTTCAATTCTGTCCTTGGGCGTGCCTCTCCGGCAACCGATGCCCAGGTGAAGAATACGGGGGCGCAGCACAACCGTCTCAACAAACGGTTGCACCGTCTTCCGCAGAGAGATTGCCATGCCGACAGGCCCCTCCTCAGCCATAATCAGCCCTTTGGGAAGTGAGCCCCTGATGGGGAATTCGCTCTTTACCCCAACCTTTTTGCAATCTACCAGATAAGATGCAAAGGTTTTGGCGCTCTGCATGTTAAAAATCGACATGTTGTGCCGGGCGGCCCATTCATCTACAGCAAACAGGTCATTGACATCCGTTGCCGTAGTAATAACGGGAACCGCTTTCAAAAAAGCCGCTATTCCCGTCGCCAGCCCGTTCGCGCCGCCAATATGGCCCGAAAGCAGGGGGATGACGAACTTTCCCCGCTCATCAATGGAAATCACCGCCGGATCCTTGGTCTTGCTGCGGATAAAAGGAGCGATGCTGCGGATAGCGATCCCCGTAGCGCCGATAAACACCATCAGGCGGCAGCGGGAAAAAGCCTCTTTGCACATTGCCAGCAAAGAGGGGCTTATTTCTTTTAACGCAGGGTCCAAATCCCTGTAGCGCCGGGTTGTAAAAATCCCCGTCGCAAATCCGCAGGACTCCAGATATTTTTGCAATTTCAGACTGATTTTTGCCCCGTTGCGGGTAAAAGAAAAAACAATTGCATTCATAATTATTTGCCAGTTTTATGATGCGTCCTGGTAACCGGTTTAATCTGCAGTTTGCTTGCATCGGCTTTACGGTATCCGGTTTCAAAGGTTGGATTGTACAGCTCGCTGCGTTCATACGCAGAACCCAGGAAACCGCCTACGGTGATCAAAGCCAGATTTTTGACATTATTGGCCGCTGCAGTTTCTGCAATGGTGCCAACCGTACAGTGCAGCACCTTTTCATCCGGCCAGGAAGCCTTGTACACGATAGCAGCCGGTTCGTCCGGGCCATACCCGCCGCTGATCAGTTCTTTCTGCAGCTTATCCAGCATGCCGGCGCTGAGGAAGATGACCATGGTCGCATGATGTTTTGCATAATCTTTAATCTTTT
>JAEEGG010008426.1_pt1 | contig 23389 bp, 42 predicted proteins | sample 9134161 | NCBI WGS metagenome assembly JAEEGG01 (sample SAMN16246543, study PRJNA631951) | gut metagenome | biome: gut microbiome; feature: rumen; material: CR-attached | host: Bos | place: Iran: Karaj | collected 2018-10
TCGCTGCTGAATGGTGATTTCCTGCCCAACAACAGACGGCATCCAACAATGTTTCGGATTGTCTTTTCGATTGGCGATGTTGAGTTGTATTCTATTGAACATGCAGAGACAACGGTGTGTGAACCTGTCGATTTTATCCCAATATCCGGTGGCCGCATCATGGGCAGCAGAACCGCAGATGTGAAGGGCAAGATTAAGATCTCCTTTAAGACCGCTGCCATAAAGAAGGCTCATGTTTTTCGGGGCGAGATAGCGGTTGCCGTTCTCGTACCAGTGATAACTTGTCAGCACGCCGAACTCAGCGATTGGGTATTGCTTTTGAATAGCTTCCAAAGCCGTAATCTCAGTCTTTGCGTCAATGCCGGTGAATGTGATGTGTTTCAGTTTCATAATTGTTCCAATTTCTTGTCTATATTGAAAATTTCGTTTTTGATGCAGTCAATCATCTTTTCCGTAAGTTCTGGGAAATAGGTAATGCTAATTCTGTCCGGGGCGTTTCCGCAATGTTCGGTAAACTCGAAATGTCCATTCTCCCAAGTCTTGTGTCTTTTCAACACTTTCTCCAAAACATTCCTTCTGTTGATTAACTCTTCTACGAGTTCTATGTTCTCAAGTTTCATACTGTTTATTGTTGTTTCAAATTTCGATGTTGTACATTTCTTTCATCAGGGTTGCTGCCCATTGTGGCGGCTTGTCGCAGTCCTCAAGAAGCGCGTTCACTTCGGCGTATTCCTCGACGAAATCAAGGTCCGGCGTTTCGCCGCCGTTGAGGTGATAGCGTTTTTGTATATACTCGCAGTCGGCGCGGAAATGGGGCGACAAGACCATTGCCTCGTTGTTTCCGTAGTGGTAGAGTATCGCCATTATCCTGGCGCATGTCGAAAGCATCAATGCGGGTATGCCAGTCTGGAGGCAAGCCTCGTTCCATTGTTTGCGGAGGTTCTTGCTGAAAAGCGGCGAGCCGTCTTCTCTCGTCGGACCGTTGATTGTTTTGATTTCAGCCATTGTTTACTACTATCACTTCTTCTACTGGATGCTCGATTGCCCACTTCACTTTCAGTTCGTGCATCTTGCGTTCAACTTCGTGTTGCTTCTCGGTGTGAGCGTCACGAACTTCATTGACCAGTTTCCTGTAGAAGTCGGCTTCGGCTCCTACCCGCTCCCTGTGCTCATTCGCGAGCTTGTCGAGCGTTTCGCGGTTTCTCTTGCACTCCGCTTGCAGTTCCTCCCTGTAGGACTGCATCTTCTGTAAATACTCTTTTCTGTCCATAATGGTAATTATTTATTGGTGAATTGTTAAAGGTTCTGTTTTTCGATTCTCTTGAATGTATAGCCGATTCTCTTTCCGCTGCATCCTTTTCCGTTCGCTATGCAACTGATGGTTGAAACGGGAATACCTGTCGCCTTGCTCGCTTCCGCCAAGGACTTGAATGTCCCAATGAGTCCGCCGTCCTTGTAACACTCGACGCCAACAAGTTTTCTCCAATTGTAAAAGGTGTTCTCGTTTTTGATGTTTTGAGTTTGGCTGCACCATCTTAGATTGGAAGCACAGTTGTTCTCCTTGTTGCCGTCTATGTGGTCAACTTGGGGATAGTTGTTCGGGTTTGGTACAAACGCCTCGGCAACCAGCCGGTGCAGGTGAAAGTTCCTGAAAACACCATCCTTGCAAAGGTGCATGGCAAAATAGCAATCACCTTTCTTCGACTTCTTTCTCTTGGCAGTCAATATTTTCTCCTCGGTCATGCAGGTGCAAAAACCTCTTTTGACCTTGTGGCCCAAGGACTTCACGCGGCCAAGGTTGCTTACCATGTACAAGCCTTCATACCCCTTTATGTCTTTCCAAACCTCGCTCACAGGTTGGCCCTCCTTGCAAATTCGGCTATCAGTATGCCGTCGCGGTCCGGGTGCTTGAAATCGCGGAACTGCGGGAACAGGCGGTTGCCGATGTCGAGCGAAGCCTTCTTCAGGTCGTCGCCGCTCACGCCCTTCGGAAGCATCACCTTCTGCCAGTCCTTGCTGTCGACGTAGCAGTGGGCGAACCCGAAGTGCTCGACAAGCGTCAGTTCCGCCTCGAAGCACCGCAAGGCCGAGGTGGTGGCCTTGAAGCGCGTGGGGTTCACCATCGGGCGCTCCATCACTATCATCACCTCGTTGGGGTCGTAGCCGCCGATGAGGTCGGCAAAGCCTTTCGCGTCCAAGCGCGTGATGTTGTCCTTCTTCTTGGTGTAGTTCTGCTCCTTCTTCGTGGGCAGCTTGACCATCACAGGCTGTGCGCCGCCGACAATCCCGACGGTGGCAGTCACGCCGTTGTCGATTCCTATAAATATCTTGCTCATTGTTGTATAGTTTTTGCAGTACGTTTCTTTCTCATGCCTCTGTCGGGATAGGTGAGGCGCTTCTCGCCGCTCCGGAGGTCGAAGTCGTCGAGGGTGAGGGTGCCGATGTCGCAGATGCTGACCTCGACACGGCCAAGCGTGCGCAGATACCACCCCTGGCAAGCCACGGTGGTGCCTATGCAGGCGAAACGAACGGTCGATACGCGCACGCCCAAGACGTTGGCGGCCTGGTTCATGGAACTGAACACGCCTACCAACACCTTCTCAGGGCTGAACATCGCGACCTTCTCAGGCGTCTTTAGCTTTATCCCTTTCATCTGGTAGCATCTTCGCTATCACATCAGCGGTGAAACGGCTCCGCGCCGCCTCGAACAGGTAGCTGTCGGACACGGCAACGCCGGTCATGAACAGGTCGTTCATTCGCTCGTTGATGTAACCCAAGAACTGGTGGTCACAGAAACAGATGAAAAGGTAGATGAAATCCACTTCAATTACGAAATCCCCGTCCTGGTTGATTCGGCACACCTCGTCGTCGCGCAGCGAGTAGGTTTCCTGCAAGGCTTTGACGAGCGGCTGGTAGGAGTTGAGGAAGTCGGCCAGTTTAAGGTCTTGGCCGTGGGACTTAAGATATGCCGATGCGTTGAAGTACATCAGGCCGTTGTCATTTGATACCCCGAAGAGCATATCGGGGAACTCCGGCAGGCTGTGCTCTGTACATTTTATGTCGTATGGCTTGCCGGGAATGGCGTTAGGCATTAAAAGTGTTTGTGTGTCATTGTTTTGTAATTGCGATTGCAAAACTACGCAAATTCCGTGGTACGTTAAGAACAAAAGTCGATGAAATTGGCTGCTATTGTCGCAAAAACATGGTTTTCAGCGTCTTTTCCAAAAAATCGTTTCCAGAAAATCAGGCCCGGCCCCGGAAACCAAAATCGCCTTTTTCGGTTTTTTATACACCCGAAAACAAAAAAAAACGCAGGGCGCCGACCGGAATCCAGCCCAGCCGCGCCCCGAAACCCCTTCCCACTGGGATGGACATCGCAAAAGTAACACTTTTTTTCATCAACCATGTCCGTTTTCTGTTTTTTCGTATTTGTTCTTTATGGAAAACAGCCCGACCGAGCCCAGAACAAGCCCGCACAGCCCTCTTCCAACCAAAAACAATAATTGTATCGTCTTTCGCATCAAAAAGCCGTCAGCAAGCCCAAAACAAGCCACAGGAAAAAATGATTCCCATTTTTAAGGGTCGACAATGCGTATGGAATCCGTACCCGAAGGCACACCCTCCCTTCCATTTTTCAAAAAAAGATGCAAATTGCATTGAAAATCAATCATTTACAAAATATGCAAAAATATTCACTTTTGTAGTAAGTGAATAAAACGTATAAATATTTGATTTTCAATAATATAGTTTTTTGCAAAAAATTTCACCCCGTTTTTGCCCTATTTCACCACTTCAAAAACATTATCCGTTGAGTTTGTTTTGATCGGATAATTTCACCCCGTCACCATCGGCAAAAATTGTGCTGCATTTATATATAAAGTTTCGCGCTTTTTTCGTTCCATCTGCAAACAAAAAACCGATTGAAATTTCAATACAACAAAATTTCAATTTCACACAACAAACAACTTTATATAATAATGTATTACTTTATAATATTGTATTACTTTATTATAATAATGAAATAACAATAAAACAAAGTAGAAACACAATAATATAAAGATGCACTACTTTAATAGATGCACTACTTTAATAGATGCACCACTTTAATAAAGCACTGAAATAATAAGATAGAAACACAAAAGAAGGAATAAAACGAAAAAAGATGCACTACTTTAATAGATGCACTACTTTAATAGATGCGCTACTTTATAAAGTAGAAACACTTTATTAAAGATGCGCTACTTTATAAAGATGCACCATTATTCAAACGTTTGGATAATAGCCTAATGTTTGGATAATAGCCTAATATTATAATAAAGAAAAAGAAAATACAAAAAGAAAAAGCCAACGGAAAAAAATCGTTGGCTTCCTTCTTTCTTGTTTGGGATGCTGCCTATTTGGTTACTTCCTTTTCCAGGTCTTCCAATTGCTCCAATGCTGTTTGGATCGTTGCCCTCAATGCTGCAATCTGTTTCAGTTGGTTGGCTTTTTGTAATTGGCTTGTTTGGTTTTCGTTGTACTTTTGTCCTTCTCCGCTCAATAGCCATTGCGGATTTATTCCGTATTTCAGCCCTATCTTTGCCGCCATGCCTTCAGTTAGTTGCCTTTTCCCGTTACAAATGGCGTTTACTGATTGTACACTTGTAGATAAATCTTTACTTAATATTGTCTGATTTATTCCAAGTTCTTCAATCAATTCTTTTATTCGGTTTGATTGCTCCGATATAAGTTGTTTTTTCTCCTTTTCTTTCATTCCTTTTTGTCGTTTGGCTGCAAAAATAGTCTATTTCCTTGAGTTTGGTTTTGTTTTTGTGCTTCAAATTGGTTACTAATGCTATAATATATTGATTTACAACAATTTAATGAATTTTGAAGATTGAAGCATTGAAGCAATAAAAGCCAAATTTTATATAAAATACTGATTTTCAGTTGTTTGATTGATTTTTTCGCTTTCGATGCACTATTTTTGTACGCTGCAAATAACATACTATATCATTTTTTGATGAAATTTTTTCTTTTTGATTTTCAGTTGATTAAAGCACTTTTTGAAAAATAGTTGAAAAAAAAGCATTGTCATTTGAAATTCTTGATTTATCTTTGCATCGTCAAACCGAGAGAAACGCGATGACACGAAGAAGGACACTTCCCAAACCGACCACGAAGGACGCGCCCCAAGTCCTTATATAAAGAAGGGCAAAAGCGGCAAAGCGGCAAAGCGGCAAACGGAAAAAGTAAATACAACGTTCTTTGAAAATCCTTTTCCCCAAGGTATTGCGAAAGTCGATGCAACCGGCTTCCGGTTGATTAGCGGGTGAAGTTCACAAGCCGACAAGTAACGAACAATGAGGACCTATCCAAGGGCAAAAGGACTGAAGGAGTAAACAAGCCGCAAGGCGCAAACGTTGTGAAACGCTGCCTTGCGAAGGTTGCAAGCCCTTGGAAATTGTGAGCAATCCAAAACGGAAACTTAATCTAATAACCTAATTCAATAATTCAAACCGATGAGCCCTAATGGGATATAACCGGGGCAAAAACAAAATGATTACCACTAATGTAATGAAAGAAACGAAAATGCAAGACGTGAACTTCAGCGCAAATTGCGCCGTCGTCGTGAAGGAAACAACCAACAAGGACGGGATGAAGTCCACGACATTTGTAGAATTCCCACACCTCAAGGAAAGAAACGAATTGCAAACGCTCAAATGCGTTATCCGTGGGATTCTTTCCGACGAGGCTGTAGTTTCGGAACTCAATGCACTTTTCACCGAAAAGGACGAAAAGGGGAACATCATCTACAGGGACGAAAACGGCAAAATCTTTGTCCCCAAGACGGAAAGCGGGGAGAAAATGCAACTCAACCTCCCATCGTTCCGCCGATTGATAGCCACGTTTGCAAAAGATAGCGGCTACAAAGTCGGATTTACCGACAACGAAGGTAGATTTACCGTGAAATTTGCGCCTGAAGTCGCCCTAAAGTCATTCCTGCACATTGGGACAAAGAACGTTGTCGATTTCGTGAACGGCAACAATGACACCAAAAAGGCAGTAGTCCACAATCTTGCGAAGGCTACAATCGAGGGATTGAGGCAGAAGGAAAAAGTTTCGGAACGTTACGAGGGAGCAAGCGGAGCCGACAAGCCCGAAAAGAAGCAAGCCGCGAAGAAGGCGGCAAAGGTCGAGGCGGAGAAGGTCGAGGCCTAACCCACTACAGACCGGACACACAAGCGGGACGGGTGCAAGTTGCCCGTCCCGCTGCTTTATGCGCGTGCGCCCGTGCCAATGGGCGCAAAATGCCCCGATTACGCGGGGAAAGATTGGAATTTCGGGGGGCCGGGGGACGACTGTGCCCGGACGCAAGCCCCGAAAATGCGTGAAACTTCAAGGATTTTCTGGGGTTGGGGCGCATCGTGCCCAAGCCCGCGCCGTGCCTTGACGCGCCGCCGCCCCGCGTGCGCGTGAAGGGTGTACTGTGCCCGTGCGTGAACGCGCAAAACGGCCTGTAACGCGGGGAAACTGAAAGGATTTAGGGGAGTTGGGAACATCTTCGGGAAGGGTCCCGCGTGCGCCCGTGGCGGGGCGTGCGCAGTGGCGGTTCGAGTCCGCCGGGGAGAACCATGTCAAATCTGAATCGTACAACTTAAAACCTACAGCCATGAGAATGCAACTTGAGAACCTCAACATCAACGGGCGCGCCCTGCCTGCCCGCATCATCGAAAAGGCCGGGGAACTCGTGAGGGAGGGCGCGTCGTTCTTCATCGCCAACGGCATCGACCGCGAGCCGGAGATACTGGTGATGGGCGGACGGAGCGAGGCCTTCGGGAAGATAGTGGGCTTCAGGCTCCGCTACGGTGCCGCCGTGTGGTGCCACGACGGGGCCCTGCGCCTCGTCACCCGCGAGAACTGGAAGGAGACGTGGGCGAAGATCACGCCCAAGGCCGTGGAGCGCGGGCGCGACCCGGAGCCAGTCCGACCGAGGCCGGTGACGAGCTTCGACATCATGCAGCCGCGCCTGAGCGACATGCCCAAGCACGCGGGCCGAGCCGAGCACCCGTGGTAATACGCGAGGGCATGAAGAAATTCAGGGGGCTTGGTGCGCTTCTTCTGGAGCCGCGCCGAGCCCCCTTCCATTACGAGCGACAACCATAAAATCACATACGCCATGAACGAACTTCTTACAAGAAACGGGCTGGTCTTGGTGGATCCCGAAAGCCTTCGGGAGTTCCTGACGGCCATAGTACACGAGGCCATAGAGAGCCATTTCGCGAAGCCGAGGGAGGACAGGCTCCTCACCATCGGGCAGGTGGCCGCCATGCTGGAGGTCGACAAGTCAACCCTCTGGCACTGGGACAAGGAGGGCTACCTGAAGAAAGTCCACATCGGAGGCAAGCCCCGCTACAGGGAGAGCGAGGTGAAGGCCATACGGGAGGGCATCCGCGCCTGAATTGACGCGGGCGCGGGAAGAGACAGAGGGGCTTCGGGGGATTCCCGAGGCCCCTTGTTATTCCACGACACACCAACTTAAATACAAGATATGAGCAAGAAGACAAACACCTTCGTCATCGTCACGCTCGCCGCGTTCATGGCGGGCGTGCTGTGCCTCGGCATGTGCTTCGTCACCTACGCCGAGGGCCACGAGCGCGGCATGGAGAACGCCGCCCTGCAACCGTCGGGAAGCCCCTGCTGGGGCGACGTCCTGATGGAGGACTATGTGCTGGACGTGGTGGACGAGACCGACTTCTGGGAGGTCTGCGACTCCACGGCGTTCAGCCAGTACGAGGAGAACACGAGCGAGTGGTACCTGGCCGTGTGCCTCGAATTCGCGAGGATCTGCAAATGAACCGTAAAAACAGAGCATCATGAAGAGACTAATCTTCGGCCTTATGGCCGTCACCGGGCTTTTCGTCGCGGTATGCACCGCCGACGGCAGCCCCAACGAGACGTGGTTCCGCGCAGGCGGGACCGCAGTGTTCGCGCTATCCGCCTGGGCGGGCGGGTGGTTCCGCGAGGAAAAGACAACTGGCGCCCAATCGACTAACAACAAAAAACAGACAGAACGATGAAAATCAGAGCATTCGACATTTTCGACATCGACGCGACGCCGGAGGAGTTTGTCACCCTCGTGAAGTCGCTCAGCAAGGACGAGATCAGGCGCATGGAGACGTTGCGCAACGACAACCGGCAGCCCAGGGCGAGGAAGGAAGCCCCGAAGGAGGAGCCCAAGCCGCAGCAGCAGGCCGTGCAAGCCGAGCTCCCGCTTCAGGAGAACGCATTCGGCAAGCCCATGCTGCTCACCGAGAAGGGCTTCAGGCAGGTCCACCCCGTCGACCTGATGAACCGCGAGGGCAAGGTGGTGAAGACCTACCCCAGCGTCACGCAGGCCGCACGCGAGGCGGGCTTCAAGCACCCGTGCAAGATCTCGTCGGCGATCCGCCACAAGCGCACCTACGGCGGCTACTGGTACCGCTATTCCGAGGACGGCCAGGCCGAGTGACGCGCACACCACCGGTGGATGGTCGCAGGAGGGGCTTCGACTCCCCTCCCACCGGCAAACTTAACCCCTAAAATAACAGCAAAATGAAAAAGACATTCATCATCGCGGCCCTCGTCATGGCCGCAGTGCGCCTGAGCGCACAGGAACCGACCAAGGACACGGTACGCATCCACAGCGACCGCATCGAACTGACACACACAGAGAAGGGCAAGCCGCAGTTTGTCCTCTATTCGGACGACAACGCGAAGACCCGCAAGGTGAACACCGACAAGGGCAGCGACGAGCGATTCCAGGGCGGCGGCACGCCATACGTCATCTACAACCTGAACGAGTTCGGGGAGCGCAAGATATCGAAAATCTATGTGAAGTGAGGAGGACTGGACTATGGCAGCACAGATTGAAGCGATATTAGGGATTGAGGAAGCGAGCAATCTCCGCTCCGACTTCAACGAATTGATCACGAGCGACGACTGCAATTTCGGCGAGGTGGAAGACCTGCTCTTGGGCTACGGCCTCGAAATGGACTATCTGGACCAACTCATGTGGTAAGGAGGGACGCGCCATGAACCTAAGATTTTCGGAGAACGCCCTTCCGAGGGCTTTGAAATGCTTCGAGGTGGAACGCGACCACCACGACGACTCGTTCAGCAAATGCCTGAAGAACCTCATGCGCTGGGTGAGCAGATGGACCGAGGACGGCGAGAAGCCTATCTACGACGAGGAGGACTACATCCGCCTCACGCCCGACTTCTGCAACGAATACTCTTTTGGCTTCGCCGTACACCACAAGGACGGCAGGATAGGCATCGCCGGAGGCTTGCTGTTCCACGGATATCCAGGCGACACCGACAGCACATTTTCCGTGACTATGGACAGCAATGCCTGGCAGATTCACACATAAAGCGGGAGGACGCTATGGACTTTACGGAAACAAACCCAAGCGATCACCAATCTATTGTAGGGTCAAGATTCAAGCCAACCTTTGAATCGAACATCCAATACTTCAAAGTTCGAGGCTATGACGCAGAGCGCGATATGGTGCTGACAACAGCCTTCCCGAAAGAGGGACAGCCTTTTGACGACGAGATTGAGGCTCTGACGCTTCTGAATGCTTTTAAGGCAGGGGAATATGAGAGAATAAAGGAGATTTGGGAGCGAGAGCAGACGTACAATCTTTACCTGAACCCATATTATTCCCTGATGGGCATGATTGGCGACAGAAAGCCTTTGGATGTTGTGTTCACCGGCCCATGCTGCGCAAGATGCCGACACAGATTTGGTAATACGAGCAATCGCGAATGGTGTGCAACACACTACAAAAACGAAAACTGCTACAGATTCAAACTCTAAAAATACAGCAAAAATGAAAGCAAGAATAATCAAGTCGCCCTCAATGAGGCGCATATTGGACCGCATTTTCGGGGTGGTCTGGAAGAATGACCCGAAGGCATACAACGTACCCGGAGACGGAACCTATTCCGTCCAGGGACTGAGGACGATGGCCTACTTCGGCGGGCGCGTCGTCGAGAAAGGAATCAAGTTCATGGGAGTGTGGTTTGTGTTCCAAACCCAGTTCTGAGTCCTGTTTGTAATCATTTTGTTGGAAGGGCACGGACGGCCAATGCTGACCCGTGCCCTTTGTGTTTCACAAAAAAAACTTATCAAACCATGAGTACAAATGTTGAATATCCCGTAGCGCTGCAAAAGGTGAGCGCCGACGGGAAGTATCGCCTGACGGTACGCTATGACGAGTATGCGGAACATCCGCTGTTGATGTGCGATTTCCCGCTTCACATGGACGATTGGAGCCGTGACTATACGGCACAAACCCTACACGATGGACAAAAGACAGAGACCATTCGGACAGCATGGAAGCGTGCATGATACACCTCTTGGGCCACTATGGAGACCAGAAGAAAATCATCGACATTCTCGTGAAGAACGGCAAGGAAGAATCCCACGAACAGTACGACAATGCGTTGATCTACGACAAGCATCGTAGGGAGTGGGTGCTTGCATCGTGGGTTTCAGCCTACACGAGCTATACTGGAGAAAAAGTCGATGCGCATTGGTCCGAGGAATGGAGCTTCTGCTGCAAGCGCGAGCATATCGAACCGTGGGAAGTCCTTGACTACTTGAGCACCGAGACCCTCGCCTACCTGATTGACAACTGCATGACAGACGAGTGCAAGGTGATGTCTTACGATTTCGGCTATCATGGCAGTATTAGCTTCTATTCAAACGTGTACGACAGTTGCTGCGGACTTGCGTGGATTATCAAGAGCGAGGCCGTCGGCGAAGGCAAGTGGCTGACAGAAGAGCAATGGAACACCCAGGACTGCTATACGCTTACAAGCGGCGAGCGCGAGGAAATGGAAGCGTGGGCCAATGGAGAAGTGTTCTGGTTCGAGGTGGAGAAGAATGTGAAATGGCAGGTGCATCGCGAATGCCTGTCCGAAGAACGCGAGGCCGAAGACTACGTGGAGGAAGAATGGGAGCAAGTGGACACCTGTGGCGGATTCTACGGGCTCGACCATGCTGTGCAATATGCTATAGAATGCAACAGCGAGATTAAGATGCTGGCTGAAGCATAATCAAACAACCCAATTATTAACATCAAAACTTTCAAATCATGATTGAAGAAAATCTGAGAAACATCGACGAGAATGTTGCCGTAATAGCAGCAAGCGTCAAGGAACTGAAGGAAATCGCAATGCTCGGCCTGAATGCCGGGCAACCGGTCTTAGGGACTGTCGAACAGACCGACGACCCGGAGGAAGTGGTGTCTGCCTGCGAGGTGAACGGCGAGAAATTCGTCCGCATCCACGCTGGCAAGTACGACATCAAGCTCTCGCTGCACGACGCAGAAGAAGAAATGAACTGGGACGACGCCATGAAGTACGCCAAGGACAAAGGCATGAGGCTGTTCTCTCTCGAAGAGGGCCTGCTCATCTACTGCTTCAAGGACGAAGTAAACGCCAAACTGGTGGAACTCGGCGGCGAAGAACTTCGCGAGGATGATGACTATTGGTGTAGCACGGAGTACAATCGCAACTACGCGGGGTTCGTGTACTTCAACAATGGTAACTACCACAACTACAAGAACTGCGGTAACGTTGTGAGGCCTGTCGCAGCATGATTTTTTGCCTTGCGCCGATAGGCGCTTACCTTTTGCCTATGGCCGCGTCCTTCAAGACGCGGCCTCGGTTTTATTGCAAACACACAAACACACACGAAATGGAACTTGAATGCACCTGCATGACGATTAGCGCCGACGAATGGGCGCAGAAGATGAAAGACGCAAGGCCGATTTCGTACAAATGGCTTGTCGGCAAAATCAGGAAGAACATGCCGGAGCTTTACGATGCCCTTGCGCTGCAATTCCCCAACCCTTACGACCAGAATTGCGCTGTCAACAGGGATTACTACATACTCGTACACTCCGCAATTGAATATTTCATCAGAAAACACTAACGACATGAGCAAAATAGCAAAACTCGTAACTTTTGAGATTACCACAAGAGTTATCGTCGAATCAAACGAAATGCCCGAATGCGAAGAAGAGGATGCCATCACCAAGGCCATCGAAAAGGTGAAATCCAACATCGACAACGACCTTTGTTTTGACCACTGCACGCAAGTTGTCAACGACACAGAATGCCCCTACGGGACATTTAACGGAGAGGAGGACACACCATGAAACGCCCACCCATCAAGGTCGTCTTCCGCACCTACGAGGACGGCGAGACCATAGCCCTGCTCTTCGAGTACAGGGACGAGGAAGGCCAGACGAAAGGGTTCTCCCACAATTCGCGCTGGTTCTTCGCCGAGTACCAACGGATCATGCGGATGACGCGGCCCGCCGTCCGCAAGGAGTATTTGACCCTTTTCAACGAATTGAAAGACGAGGGCTACAAACGCATCCAAATCTACCAGCGGGCCAGAATCAAGACAAGCTACATCGTTCAACCATAAAAAACAGACGAAATGGCAACATTGAAATTCACATTACGACAACTCGTCGAGACAAGTGAGCAAACCGGGATGCAAGTGACCTCCGAAAACTGGGGGAGCATTCACGATTTCCTACTCTATTTCGACCGTCACTACAAGCCGTTGCTTGAGCAACTGAAACAGGAATGGTCATGCGAGCAAGATGCAAAGAGGTTCCTGGCACAAGACATCCTTGAAATCTTCAAATAACCAATACTATGGAATACAAAAGAATTACAAGCATCGACGACCTCAACAAGGCCATCAAAGAAAAGCATCACAACTTCACGCTGTTGCTGGCCGGTGGCCTGCTGCATTCGAGGAAGCGCATATCGTTCGCCGACAAGACCAAGAGCGCGTACAAGATCACCAACCACATCGACGGGACCAAGCAGACGCTGACACCGGAAGAAATCTTCGACGAGAGCCTTACCAACATCGGCGTGGGGATTACTAACGGCGCGTTCTTCTGCGAAATCAACAACTAACCATCAAACACACAACAAAATGAGAACAATAAAATTCAGAGGAAAACGAACTGCCCAAGGTAACAACTGGATTTACGGTTATTATGCGGCGGAAAAATTCCACAACCAAGAAATCCATCATGCCATTTTCGACATCGAGAGAAAAGAATGGCGAGAAGTTTACGAGAACACAGTAGGCCAATTCAGCGGACTATTAGACAGAAACGGCAATGAAGTCTACGAGGGCGACATCATTGCCGATGCCACCAACACCGTTTATGTATGCGCTTTTTGGAATGGATGTTTCGATTTCCGGGACAAAGACGGAAGAGGCATCGCGAATCCGATTGCATGTGTCAGCAGCGTGGTCGGCAACATCCACGACAACCCAGATATGATGGAAGGAGGTGAGCGATGAAATGCACAGACTTTTGGGAAAAGCAGAAAGAATTGAAGCGCCTGGCACTGCATGAGCTGGGAATGGCCGTCGATGCCCACGGCGGACGATACTCATGGTGCGACGAGAACGGCGAGATCCCACAGGATGTAGAAGTGCCGTGCGTCTGCGTCTTTCTGGACTCAGGCCCCACCGACGTCAACATCAAGGAAGTCATCCACGACGAAAAAGGCTTTTGGATCAGCGGAGAGAGCGTCGACGATTATTGCCCTATTGATGTCACCATCGACGACCCGTACGACATCTGCGACGCCTACTCCATCCAGTCCATCACCGAGAAAATCCCGGAGACGGAGGACGTGAAAGCCGTGGAATACCCACAGCCGCAAGCGGTGGTGTGGCTCGACCGCGACGACCTCAAAACACGAGAGTTCGACGGAAGCGACCTCACCAACGAGCAACTGGCCGAAATCGCATCAAGGATGGGCAACACCTACCTCGACTACTCCTATTGGGACGACATGGAGGAAGCCTGCGACTACTATAAAGTACCAAAACTGGATGAAGAAGAAACGGAGGAATAAGTCATGATTGAAATAGTAAAAAAAGAATACACGGCGTATTCGCCGTGGAACGGGTGCGACAGGAACTATATTGACTACTATGTAGTTGTAAACGGCAAGGAATCATACTTTCATAGAATAGACAAAGATTCGAAAAAGTACGAAGGCCTTTCAAGACACGAAATGGCCGTGCGTTTGATGTATTTCCGCAAGACCGGATACAAATACGTTGATTGCAACATCCCGTCCCAATGGCAACCTGGTTGTACCATCGAAGAGCGTTTCGATTTCATAAGGAAAGGGAATCATGTTCCTGACCCAACCATCGGAGTAGAACTTTATTGGTCTAATGAGATAAACGCTTGGTGTTTCATGGGAAACCTTAATGAATACTCATACGCATGGCACTTCTACATCTACGACAAATCCGTTGTAGACTACATACTTGAGCAATTGAAGACTCTGCCCAAAGAATGGGAAAACATCACAATAAAGCTATAAATCATGGAAAGTTACGATATTTTCAAAGAAAACAACGGCGCATGGAACTCTGAATACGGTTATGGAAACAGCGAGAGTGAAATGCAGAAAAACTACGAGATTGCCAAGGCGGTCGAAGCGAAATACCATGAAAAATATGGAAACATCGAGGGGCCGAGGATCGGCGACATCGTGGAGTTTTCAGACGGTTTCCGCGTTTACAAACACGCGAAAATCGTGGAGGATGTGTATCATAACAAAGAACACGGGCTGTTATGTGTGTGTGAAAATGGTTCTTCCCATACAAATGGCGAATATTTCTCCACTTCCGGTGGTTCATTCCGAAGTTTCCACAAGTCATTGTTTCAACTTGTCGGTACAGACGAGAACATGGTTTGGACATGGGGATGCCACGGAGCCGGTGCGCACCAAGGAATCTACTTCACCTTGAAGGTGAGAAAATGGCTCATCCCATACGAGCCAATCAAAGTCCGTTCAACAGCCACGATAAGAAAGAACGAACGTGGCAAATACGGTGTAGAGATCCAAAATTTCGGGGATTGGTACAATCAAATCAGGTTTGACTCCATCAAGGCATTCCTTGCTTGGGCTGAATACGCCGGGTACGAGCACAACAACGACGGTCACGGAACATTTGAAAGAAGAAGCCCACAAAGGCTTGTTACGAATTATGTCTGCGACAAGAAAGACATTCCAGAAAACGGCAAGCCGCTGAAGTGGGTCAACAACGGACGCATCCGCGACGCTTGGGTTGTTTCGGACGAAAACACGGTCACGACCTTCGTCGACCATACTCCCCAAAAAGAGTACAGATACGGAACTCCACAATCCGACAAAGAGATTGAGCTCTTCCACAAATACAGCGGCAATCCGCTTGGAGTATAACTGCAAAAACACAGCAAACAAACAGATTATCAACAAATAAAAAATCAGAAAAATGAACAACACACAATCAACACAAGCAAACACTCAACTGGTAACGCCCCTCGGCCCCGACTGTTCCTATAGCCTGTTCGGGAAAGACGGAATTATGGAACAAAACCAAAGGGTACACCTCGCCAAAGGAACATTCCTCCATGCAATCGGCTACGCCGGAAACACGCAGTATTTCGTCATCTACGACGATAAGATGAATGCTGTCGAAATCTGCGACGGCGACCCTGACGATGTGAACGAAAACAACCTTAAACGCTATTTTGGACCAATCCACCATGTGGATGCCACCGTCAAGCCCATCGAGAAGGTATTCGGCATCGGGTTCTATTACGACATTTCCAAGGTTATTTCAGATGAAGTCATTGAGAAATCGCTGAAACGTTCCGAAAACCTCAAACGGCTCGAACAAGAGAAAAAAGAAAGGGAAGCGAAAGAAGCGGAAGAGACAAGGAAACGCCTCGCCGTCGAATACGCCTACCTCGAAGTCAACGAGAAAGACGACCACAACATCGTGGGGAAAAACATCCGCACCGAACTGAAAAGAAACTTCCCTGGCGTGAAGTTCTCCGTCAGATTCGACTCATTCTCAGGAGGCGACGAGTTCAGCATCTGCTGGGAAGACGGCCCGACAAAAGAGCAAGTGGACTTAGTAGTCTCAAAATACCAGAACCATCATTCCGACTTTACTGGCGACTATTGGGATTACGACCCATCGGAGTTCAACAACCTTTTCGGCGGCGTAAGCTATGTGTCCACCGACAGGACCATCACCGAAAAGGCCATTGAAGCCATGCGCAAGAAATATCCCGACCTCACGGAAGAGAACAAGATCACCTACCATTTCGAAGAGGAACGCGCTGGCATTTATGCCAGAGAAAATGCAAGCCATTCCGTTGAGAGCATCCTTCGCGTTGCCGCCTGTTATGTTGACTTCACCCCGAAAAAGAAAGAATCAGGCGCAGAAAGCAAGCCCAAGCCGTCGGCACCACAGGACACACCTAACAGTTTCCAAGTCATAGACTACAACGAGCGTTGCATAGTGGTTATCGGCGACACGAAGCCATTGAGCGGCCAACTTAAAAAACTTGGCGTATTCAATTCGCGTCTCAGTTGCGGCCCTGGATGGGCTTTCAGCAAGAAGAACAAGGAGCACCTGAAAGAAGCAGACAAACTGCTCCGTGGTGCCATTGCATCCCAATTCCCTGAACTGATGAAAGGAGGCGAGTGATGAAAAGCGGTCTGAAAAAATCAGCATTGATGATGATGGCAATGGCAATGCTTGGAGCAGCCGAATATCCCTACCATCGTCGTTATCCAACGAAACCAGCATCGCCAAAGAAAGACGAAAGCGAACAAGCCAAACTAAAACGGCACAGAGAGTATGGCAGTGACCAAACGGCTCACGAGTACATCATCAACGGTGTGAAAATCATAGCCACAAGCAAGAAGGTTGCAATGAAAATCTACAACCGCATGAAAGGAGGAAAAAAGAAATGAGCGAGCAAGCAAACATGAGAATCGTCTGCACCACAGAGCGTGCATTCGACAATACGACCGCCATCCTTGACTTCCTCGGATCCGGCGAATATGCCGTAGACAAAGAGAAAAAGACCATCGAGTTGAACGTGTCGAGTTGGGACTACTACCGCCTCATCGACATCATCCACTTCCAGTTCACGGAGGAACTGGGCGAGCGTGCGTGGCGCAAGGAAATCGACATGTTCCACATCAACGAGGGTGGAAGTGACTACAAGATTGAGAAGTCGCCCAAGACGGAGAAACCGCCAAAGCGCGTCATGCACCTCGTTTTCGGGGAATATGCAAGCAAGCGCATCACCGAATGTTCGTTCCCGGATGACAACGAGGAAGAAATTGAAGACGACTTGGAGGAAGTGCTTGACTGCATGAGGAACTGTGACGCAGCCTATGTCGTCAGGGAATACGAGACCGAGGCCGAGGAAAAAGCCTACATCGACGCACTGAACGACCTCAACGGATGGACCGACTACGCCTTGCTCGAAGACGTGCTGATGGGCGAAGACATCGAGAAGTTCGACAAGATGATGGACGAAATCCACAAGGAGGACAACGATGCCTGTATAGCAAAAACAGAGATAGAGCACCTTGATTGCTATGCCTATCATGTGGAAACGGACAGCAATGGCAAGAAACAGATCCACATTGACGGCTACTGCTACTGGAACGACGAAAGCTACCAGTGTGTGCAGGCCAGTGGCTGCTACATCAGCGTTGACGAACTTAATGGCGACTGCGAGAAAGCATACGACGCTTTCGACGAGGCCAAGCAATACCAAGGCGACATCACCGAAGAAGGAATCCGGGAATACTACAAAGACGCAGTTGTGCTACCATTCGACCAAGTGACGCAAGACACACCTGATGGTTGGTATGTCAATTAAAACTAACTTCTATGAAAAACTACTACAAGAAAGGCGCATTCGTCATCTACCATTACAAGGAAGAGCGAAAGGTTTTGTGGAGCAACACCGGCTACGGTCTCGTCGGCTGTTGGAAACGCGCCGTGATGCTCGAAAACCCGCGAGACGCAGAGACCGGCCGCTTCACCAACGACTTCTATTATGAGGACTGGGTTTCGGTCAAGCTGAAGGACGAAGACGGACGCATCTTCACCGCCACGCTCAACGACATCGAGCCGGACATTGCCCCTGGCTCACTGACCCATGAGGAGTTGGTCACGCTATGGGGAGAGATTGTCAGAGGCTCGATGTATTACAGCGACTACAGAAACTCACTTGGCGTGTTTGAGAACACGGCCCTGGACTACTACGAAGGATTCTGGGAATCTCTCGTTGACGAATACGGCAGCGAGGACGAAGCCGAGAAGCACGACACGGCAGAGGAGTTTGCCTGCTACTGCGAGGGATGCGAGTATTACAGGCCGCAATCCCTTGCTGCATGACATCATACCAACCAAAAATAATACAACACAAAAACAGAAAAGTAAACAAAATGACTATCTTTGCGGCTTCAAAATAAGACAAACCAAGTGAAATGAAAGAAAAAGAAATACAAAAAATCATGAAAGAACAGGCCGAGCGGATAAAGCAGTTGATTGACGAACTGGGGCTGACGCAAAAGAAATTCGGAGAGGCCATAGGCATGTCGCCACAAAACATCGGAGCCTACATTTCGGGAAGGCGTAAGCTGAGCGAGGGCCTGGCAGCACGAATCTCAGTCACTTACGGGGTTTCATCCGACTGGCTCCTGACGGGCGAAGGCGACAAGTTTGCCGTGTCATCAGACGGCGAGCTGAAGACATCGGCCTACAAGAAGCTGTCAGACGAAATCGAAAGTCATTTCACCGAGGCCCAATCACAAATCGACCAAGGCATGAGGAAACTCAGGGAACTGAAAAGCCTGTTCGAACAGTAACAAGACCACACACCGACAAAACACAACAAGCCGACGCCCAAAGCGCCGGCTTTTTTTGTAACCTCAAAAACAATCCATCATGGCAGACAAAAAGAAAGAAAACCTGCGGGCAAAAACCATTGAACTCGCAGAAGAGGCAAAGAATCTGGTGCTTGAGAAAATCGACAAGGTTTTCAACACCAACGGCAATGGCAGCATCGACATCGACCAATACGACGACAATGATTCCCCGCTCCCCAAAATAGTGTTATACGCTGTTTTCAAGGATGTGGCCGAGACACAAATCAGACCAGTTTACCCCGAATACTTGAAGGCAGCCGAGAACCTGTACCGATCCATCTAAAACAAAACGACCATGTTCAAAGTCTATGCGGGCTATTACGAGCTGTTCGTCTCCACATCAACCCTCAGCAGCCCCTTCATGTGGCAAGGCGAATTTGACACCATCGAGGAAGCCGAGGATTTCCTTGACGAGAACTTCGACACGGAGAACGACACCGTGTTTTACGAGCGATCAATCTACGGGCAATCAAGGCTTGCGGAATTTGCGCTTGACGAAGAAGAAGCGGAAAGGCTCCGCTTCGATGTAACACCCAACGGCGATGTTCTCCAATGCACAGCCGAGTGGAAACTACAACAAGGAATCATATAAAAACAACCTAAAAAAAATACAGCAATGAAAAAGAAAATCTTTGTACTTATATCATTTGAAACGGATGGATGGAATTTTGCATCCTCCATCCACAACACATTGGAGGAGGCACGGGAAGCCCAAATGAATTGGCTGAAAAAGGAATGGGGCTTCTACCGAAAAGACACGCCACCGACAAAAGACGAAATCTACGAAGGCAAGGACGAATCCGTCTATTACAGCGAAGACGGCGAGTACATGTCAATCAATTTCGGAGATTTCTGTGACAGTTACTCCAAAATCGAAACCCACGAAATCGAAATCGCTCATGACAACGGGCAGGACGAACTACAGAGATACGCAGACTCAATCGTCATCGAAGGCGAAGACGGCGAGTTGAAACACTACCACGGCACATTCAATGACGGCTACGCTATTTTGACGGACGATGAAACCGGCGACACCGCGACTCTTTTCTATCCTCTACTTGGAGACCTGACACGCGAACAAGTACAAGCGATTGAAGAATACAGCAGGCGACCGTTATCTGAATACTATCAGATTGCCGTGAAATACGGAAAAATCGAAAAACAAGAAAGGACATGAAAAAGAAACCGCACAAATGGCTTGAAAGGTTGGTTGACAAAATCACGAATGACACACAGCCAAACAACGACTATTTCGTGTACTACAACCACAACATCACCTTGCACTCAGGAACCGTCGATTACGTCGGCGTTACCATACAAGACCTTGACCTGCGTAATGAAATTGATTTCAACTTCGACTTCTGGACCTACGAGTTGGTCTTCGAGTGCTACAACAGCTTCGACGAACGCGATGCCATCGTCAACGCTTTTCGGAAGATTTACGGACGATTAAACATTGTTGACGATCCGTGGGAAGAAGAAATGAAGCCAATTAAGGAAATGCTTGGCAATGACGAGTATGACCAAGATGAGGTTCAAAAAGAATACAACGCTCTTATGGAAAGAAAAATCTAACAACAAAACATTACAAACCATGATTATCAGAGTTATCATCCACATTGACACCGTTGTCCGCGCCGACCTTGACCGCAGCGAACGCATCTACTTCCACTCCTGCAAAATTTACAACGATGAGGAAACGGCACTGGAAGGAACCGACAAAGAACTTGAAAACTTCAACCTCAACGACGGATGCAGCCTTTCGTCAAGCGAGGATTTCATTTCCCTCAACGGGAAACTTGCAGAGCGCTTCGACGACTGCTACAACCAAGATGCCTACGCCACATGGGACGACATCGAGGAAGAGCTGATCAACCAATGCCACGAGCGCTTCTGCGAACATCATTGGGAGCTTGGGCTTCTGCTGAAGATTGCGGAAGAACTTGACATTGACATCAACGGCATCTAAGACACACGGTATCATGAGACATTTAGTTCATATTTCAGGAACAGAGATTAAACACTCTGTGTTTGGTCGATATTATGGCAACAAAGTGTCATTCGTAACCGACCTTGAAGACTATAGTTACAAACGACTCGTCGACGGAGAGAAAGAGCCAATGTCTGGTGACGCTGTGGTATTTGCCAATGGAGATTACCAAGTCCGCCGGATCCATGTGTCGCTAACAGAGTGGCACGATGCCACCGAGGAAGAATCCAAACATTACTATGACACGCTCCGAGCAAACAACATGGAGTGGCGCCCTGTCACCATAAAATACGCCTTTGGAACCAAAGACATTGAGCGTCTGTGCTGGATTGACAAAGACAAGATGCCGATGGTGGTCAATGGTACGCCAATGACACTTGGTGAGTTTATGAAGACATCCTTTGAGCCTGACGACAAAATCATCTTAGAGAACGACAACGGATATTCGCACCTTTCGGTTGACACGGCAAAAACAGACGCAGTATATAACCATATTGAAAGGATGTTCACTCCACATGTAGAACACAAACAGTGGGCGAATACCCCATTTCATGATGGAGTTGTCATACAAAGCAACCTCTGGGGATGGCAGTACGGGAAAAAAGGCGAATGGGTTATGCGAACCACCAAAACGGAAATCCATTACAGTGAAACATCAAACTCATGAATGATTAACAAACTTCAAAACACACAAACTATGGCACTAAAAATAACAAAAATCTATCTCAGCTATCTCAACAAAGACGAGAAAGCCATAATGACCGAAGCACTTGCGTTCCTTCGCAACAACGATGACGCAAGCAAGGCCGAGTTTATCAAAATGGCTGGCGAGCTATACGCCAAAGAAAACAAGTTGAACTTCCTTTGGGACAACGGGCACATGCCGTTGCAGTGGCAAGCGTCAACCCGTTCTAAAGACAAGAATTTCTACACCATTATCCAGTTCGAAAAGAAACACCTGACGGAACAAGCAATCAAGGAGTTCGACAAGACCTACTCCAGCGATTTCCCTTGTTATTTTGGAATTTCCGTATGCGAGGAAGACAGGGCGCTGTATTTCATATCGTTCAAAGACGATGGCCGTCCAAACTGGAACAACAAATACAACGCGGAGAAATACATAGAATTGCAAACGCTGGACTTCCCCATCTTGAAAGAGGACGGCGTTATCTACAAAATGGACGACGCGCTTCATGCCGCCATCAACTACAGACTGGCAAGCAGCAGACCGTTGTTCACGGAGAAAGACGGTCATGTCACCATGACCGTTAAGGATCAGCACGGCAACTATTGTGACATCGAAGGCTCGTCGCTCGAAGAGGTATTCCGCAACTATGCCGACAACTACACCGGCTACCGTGACTACCGCCGACAAATGGCATCAGAATGGGAGATTGCAGACGACGGCATCCGACAGAAATTCAACGAATGGAAGCAGACGGCCAAAGGGTTGAAATCGAGCTTTAACAAGTTCTATGGAGGTGGAATTGTTGACTAAAACGCAATCTATCAAGTAATCAACATCAGCAAAAAGTAAGCACTATGGAAGAATCAATCTACCCCTTCAACCTCGTCGACAACGCCAACGAGGACATCCGAAAACACGGAAAAGAGATACAAATCGTCCGCAACGAGGACGACGGCTATTACTCCATCGACATCCTCACCATCGACGATGGCGGCAACACCAAAGACATCAACACCTTTGCAGAGAACATGTTCGAGAACGAACTGGCCGATTGCGTCAACGATGCCTGGGCCAACGTCAGGACACGCGAGAGACTTAAAGAGCAACGGAAAATTCCAAGGAATGTTCCTGACGCCGATTCGCTCTACGCAAAAGTCTGCAACGCCCTTTCGCACTACGAGGAAATCCGAGAAGGCTGCACCGAGGAAATGTACATGGCCCTGGCCGACGTACATGACTGGATGGAAAGAAACGTCATCAACCAATAAAGAAAGGAGATACAGATGGATATTCAACAACTAACAGGATTGCAAGAGAGTTGCAGACGCAGACTCGAAAACGCCCTACTCCAATTCGTCAAGGAGCACGGCGTTGACCTGACAAGCTATGAAATCAACGAGTTCGGCCTTGACGAGGGACGCGAAGGCGAAGACAACATCACCAAAGTGTGGAACTTCTTCGACAACGACGGATGCTATTACATACACACCCAAATCAACAAGTCGTTTGACATCCATGACATTCGCAACAAGCACCAAGGCGATGACTCCTGGGAAACAGACGATGCCATCGACGAAGAGATTTACAACTTTTTCGACTATTCCGCCTTCCAATGCCTCTACATCGTTGTGGATGACGATGGCAACGAGCGACTGAAATACTACCGTTTCTCCAACGGTGGATGCTCGTTCGATGACGACCAAGCCGAGCCCGACCACGATTACGTCAGCAAACTATCGCTCGTCGATTTGTCTTACATCATCGCGGCAATCGAACAAAACCCGGAACAACCATGAAGAAGGAGATCAACACCGTCAGCGATGTAGAGGAGTTTTTCCGATATCTACACAACGAGCGCAACGTGGCTTTCCATCCCGACGACGATTTCT
>JAEEGG010008428.1_pt1 | contig 23388 bp, 24 predicted proteins | sample 9134161 | NCBI WGS metagenome assembly JAEEGG01 (sample SAMN16246543, study PRJNA631951) | gut metagenome | biome: gut microbiome; feature: rumen; material: CR-attached | host: Bos | place: Iran: Karaj | collected 2018-10
AGACAGGAAAAGGACGAGGAATAATATCGTATTTTTACTATAGCGTATCGGGTGTTATCTTTGCAGAAAAGATAGCACCCGTTACTATTATGGCAACAACAGAGAGATATACAACCGTCATTGAGCTTAACTCGGAGCAGGCCAAGCGCACTCTCGATGAGCTGAAGAGAAAAGTAGAATCGTGGAAGAGCGACCTTGCCGAGGCAAGGGAAAAGAAGATGGGCAAGAGCTTCATCAACGCCATCAAGAAGGAGTTGACGGCAGCCGAGAAAGAGCTCAAGAAGTATGACAACGAAGTAATGCGCACCATCGACACGCTGAACAATATTGGCAAGGCGTCAGTGGAGCAGATAGAGGATGCGCAGAAAAGCCTTCTGCGCCTGTCGAAGGAGGTGCCGCAGGACAGTGCCTTCTATCAGCAGCTGAACGGAATGCTGGGACAGGTGACGCAGGAACTGGAGAACATCAAGGCCACCACAGCGTTTGAGAAGCTACAGGGCGAGGCTGCCGGCACAGCGAGGACCTTTGAGCACCTGAAGGCCGAAGCCGAGTTTGTGCGCCAGACGGTAGAGAACATTGACACGGCCTCACTGAAGCAGTTGAGACTGGCTGAACAGACGGCGAAAAACATCAAAGAGAGCACGCAGCAGGGCAGTGTGGAATATAACACTGCATCTTCCAACATTGAGAAGATCAGAGCCAAACTGACAGAGGTAGAAAATGAGGAGCGCAAGGTGGTCAGTCTTGTTGACAGGTACAACCAGGAACTGAAGGGAACCTACAAACAAATGGATATGGTCGCTGATGAGACGGAACTGATAGACCGTACACTTGCCAAGTTAAGTTCTGCCAGTGTCCGCGACATAGAGTACTCCATCAAGATCCTCAACGAGCAGCTGCGTGACACCGAGCGCACTGGCGGCAACGTGGAGCAGCTGACGGGAAAGCTGAAGCAGCTGAACGAGGAGCTGAGGAAGGTGCAGGACATGCAGAAGCCGGACACGAAGAAAGGCAATATTTTATCCCGTGGCGTGAATTTCCTGAATACCAACTGGGGTGCCATCACGCAGGTACTCGGTGCCTATTCCGGCATCCGCGACGTGGTGAAGGGCAGCGTGGAAGCCTTCGCCGAGATGGACCAGGAGATGAACAACGTGCGGAAGTACACCGGTCAGAGCATCGAGGAGGTGGAGCGCATGAACGAGGTGTTCAAGCAGCTGGACACCCGCACGCCGCGCGAGCAGCTGAACCAGTTGGCGGGTAGTGCGGGAAGGCTGGGCATCACTTCCACGAGTGCCGTGCTGGAGTTTGTCGATGCCGCCGACAAGATAGGTGTGGCCCTCGGTGATGACCTCGGCCAGGGTGCCGTGGATAAGATCGGCAAGCTGGCCATGGCCTTCGGCGAGGATGAGACGCGCGGCCTCCGTGGTGCCATGCTGGCCACCGGCTCTGCCGTGAACGAGCTGGCGCAGAACTCGGCAGCACAGGCGGACTACCTGGTTGATTTTGCTGCACGCCTCTCCGGCGTCGGTGTGCAGGCCGGACTCACCCAGTCGCAGATCCTTGGCCTTGGTGCTGCCATGGACGAAAACATGCAGCGTGACGAGATGGCGGCCACGGCCATCAGTCAGATCATCACGAAGATGACTACTGACTCGGCCACCTTCGCCCGGATAGCCGGGAAGAATGTCGAGGAGTTTGCCAATCTTGTAAAGACCGACATGAACGCCGCCCTGATGCAGTTCTTCGAGTCGATGAACAAGAAAGGCGGCTTCACTGAACTCGCTCCGCTCTTCGAGCAGATGGGACTTGACGGCACACGTGCCATCGGCGTGCTTTCTACCCTGGCCTCGAAGATTGACGATGTCAGGAAGCATCAGGAGCTGGCCACTGAAGCCTACGAGAAGGGAACCAGCGTCATTGATGAATACAATATCCAGAACGAAACCTATCAGGCTAAGCTGGAGAAATGCCGCAAGAAGTTCAATGAACTGCGCATTGAGCTGGGAAAGAAGCTGTTGCCAGTGGCCACGATGTGCATCAGCACAACAGGACTGCTGGTAAAGACGCTGGAGACCGTCAGCGGTTTCGTCATTGAAAACCACAAGCTGATTATCACGCTCACCGCAGCCATAGCGGGCTACTCGGCCGCCGTGGCCTGGGCCAACATCCAATCGAAGCTCTGGGTGGCCATAGAGGCGGCAAAGAACGTGGCCATGAAGGCTGGTGCCGCCGTGACGGCCACCTACAAGGGTACGGTGCTGCTGCTGTCGGCAGGCTATAATACCTTGACAGGAAACACGAAGAGAGCGACGGCGGCCATGAGGCTGTTCAACACCGTCACCAAGGCCAGCCCATGGGGACTTGCCATTGCTGGCATCTCAGCCGTGGCGACGGCACTATTCCTCTACACACGTAGAACGGAGGAGGCAACGGAGGCTCAGAAGGCATTTGTGAGGGAGAAGTCCGTCATGGACGACGTGGATAAGCGTGTCGCAGAATCAACGTCCGATGAGATAACCAGGCTGAAGCTGCTCAGGAAGACGCTGGAGGACAACACAGCGGAATACGACGCCAGGAAACGTGCGCTCGACGAGATAAAGGGCATGGTACCGACATACCACGCCAGTCTGAGCGAGGAGGGACGGCTTATCAACAACAACACAAGAGCATTGGACGATTATGTGACTAACCTGAAGAAGGCGGCACGCGCCCAGGCAGCATTCGACAAGATGGCCAAGTTGCAGGGGGAAGATATGCAACAGGAGGATGCAAAGACAGAGGCTGAGCGTAACATGAGGACGGCTGAGTCCTTGCTGAAGGGATATGGTGCATCGCCCGGAAGCAGAATCCTAAACAATAACCTGTACGACGAGAACAACAAGCTTGTCAGACGAGTGACTGATCAGGAGAAGAAGTCGATTTGGGATTACCAGAAATGGTACAACGTCGAGAAGGAAAAGGCCGCCGCTGCCGACAAGGCTCTACTGCAGAACAAGGCGACCGAGGACAAGCTGGAGGCCATTGTCAAACAGGGCGCTCCGAAGATGACCGCCTCCGATGCCAATGGCAACGACACACTCGCCTACTGGCAGGGGCAGCTCGACGAATGGAACAAGAAGCTCAGCGACCTGCGCGGCAACGCCAGTGCCACGGCCTCGGAGATAGAGGCGGCGCAGAAAAAGGTGAAGGAGGCGCAGGACAAGGTGGATCTCTTCACCAACCGCAAGAACCTGACCAAGCAGGAAAAGAAGGAGGAGGACGAACGCAAGAAACGCCTGAAGAAAGCCGACGACGCGGCCAAGGCCGAGACGGAGCAGCGGCTGGCGGCACTCACCCACCAGTATGCCATGGGCCAGGTGGCATACCGTGACTATGTGAAGCAGCAGGAGCAGATACAGCTGGAGGGCATCAGCCGCCGCATGCTCATCTACGGCGAGGAGACGCTGGAGTACCAGAAGCTGGCACACAAGCGGCAGGAGCTGCTGCTCAACGGCGACGAGCAGGGCAACCGTCTTCGCATGTCCGACGTCGAGTCGGCGCACAGGTGGCTCACCATGGAACTGGAGGAGCAGGCTGAGAGGGAGCTGTGGACTGAGGAGCACAAGAACGAGGCACTCTTCCGCGAGAACATGCGCTACCTGGAGGAGAAGCTGTCCGTCACACGCAAGAAATCGGAGGAGCACATGCAGCTGCAGCAGGAGATGGACGAGATGGAGCAGCGCGAGCGGATGCGCCGGCAGCAGTACTACCAGCAGCAGCTGGAGCAAGTGCGTGAGCAATACCTGGGGCTGGCCAATGATCGGGTGAAGGACATGGCCTTGAAGAATCTTGACGATCTACATGCACAGGGACTGCTGAAGGAACAGGAGTACCAGGAGGCTCTGCTGGCCATCAAGGCGCAGTATGCCAACTATGAGACCAACAGTGAGCATGACCAGCGCGTCGGTGCCAACGCCCTGAAGGTGGCACAGAACTCGGCCAAGCAGAAACTTGACAACCAGAACTCGACATCTGCTAGCATTCCTATTGTGGGCGACATCATGCTCTATCAGTCTACGATGGAGCAGCTAAAGCAAATGTATCAAAGCGATGAAATTACATACGCTGAATACATGGCCGCAAAAAAACAATTGTCTGGCGACTTCTGCAACGACCTCGCACAAAAGATGCAGGCAGCCTACAACGCCGTCAATCAGGTTCTTTCTGCGGCCAGCAATTATTTCTCTGCCCAGCAGGAATATGAGACTGCCCAGGTGCAGAAGAAATACGAGAAACAGATAGAAGCTGCTGGAAACAACCAAAAGAAGGTCAAGAAGATACAGGAGAAACAGCAGAAAGAGGAAGCCGCCATCAAGAGCAAGTACGCCAAACGTGCTGCCGCCATTCAGATGGCCCAAGCTGTGGCGCAGACGGCCATCTCGGCCATCAACGCCTACTCTTCGGCTGCAGCCATCCCCGTGACCGGGCACATCCTCGCTCCTATTGCAGCAGCTGCAGCCATTGCCGCCGGCATGCTACAGATAGCCACCATCAAGAAGCAGCAGCAGGCTCAGGAGGCAGGCTACTACGAGGGCGGCTTCACAGGCGGCAAACGCTACCGCAGGGAGGCCGGTGTGGTGCATGAGGGTGAGTTCGTGGCCAACCACCAGGCGGTTGAGAACCCCAATATCGTGCCCTTCCTGAACTTCCTCGACCAGGCGCAGAGGAACAACACCGTGGGGAGCCTGACCATGCAGGACGTGACGCGCTCGATGGGTGGCGGCGGCACAAGCCAGGTCATCACCCCCATCGTGAACGTTCAGACCGACAACGAGGAGCTGCGCGAGGCCGTGGTGGCGCACCGCGAGGCCACCGAGCAGCTGCTGGCACGTCTGGAGTACCCCATCGATGCGCAGGTGGTGCTGACAGGCCCCGACGGCCTGAACGAGCAGCAGAAGCGTCTGAACAAAATGATGAGAAACAAGTAGCGATATGACAGAACTGTATTTGCAGAAAGAGGGCAGCGCATCGTGGCAGCGCGTATGGTTTGACACGTCGGGGACGGGCATCAGGCTCACCCGCGAGAACCCGTACTTCACCCAGGCCGAGAGCTACACGCTGGACGTGACGCTTCCGATGGACATCCTGGAGAACCGCCAGTTCTTCGGTAACCTGCAGCGCATGGAACGCAGGAAGACGGCGGCGGCGATGAAGTGCCGCCTGACGGTGGACAACAAGGCGGTGCTCTGCGGTTCGGCGAAGGTGACGCAGGTGACGGAAAGCCTGGTGAAGGTTCAGCTGCTGGGCGGCCGGAGCGAGGTGAACTTCCTCTCGGAGGACAACGGCGACTATGTGGACCGTCTGCCCCTGGGTAGCATTGCCGCAGGCAGCAGCAGTACCGACAACGGTGTGAGGGTGGCCGCGTCGGCCGTGAACGACGAGACGAGCGAGCGTGGCGGCGGTGCCGTGACCTACCAGTTCTGCCTGGTGGACCTGTCCGTGAAGATCATCGAGCACTACGGCTTCACCGTCACCGGCTGCTCGGTGGACGCCGAGCCGTGGAACTGCATCTATGTGGCCACGGCTAAGCAGACGCGGGAGGCGTCGCACACGCTGCCGCACTGGTCGCCCCGCGAGTTCTTCACCGAGTTCTGCAAGTTCTTCAACGTGTCGCTCGACATCGACGAGGTGCGGCGGACTGTGGCCATCGTCGGCACGCCGCAGTTCTTCGCATCGAGGCGTACGGTGTCGCTGGAGCCTCTGGACGAATACACCGTTGAGATGGCCGACGACGAGGAGGGTCACGCCCTGGCCGCCGACAACCTCTCCTTCGACCTGTCGGCATCGCCGGGTCACGACTATGACTGCGTGGCTGACAACGTGCGTCTGTTTGGCGCCACTGAGGAGTATGTGTCGTATGTCGCCCTGACCACGGCCTACTACGCCATGACGGAGGCGGAACAAAAAAGGAAGATTCTCAAGTGCCCGGTAGGGAAGTTCACCTGCTGGGAACACGACTACAGCGACTGGGGCTACGGCGACGTGCATGTGGCGCTGCTCACCCAGATTGACGTGCTGGCACCGCTGACGCGTGCCAGCGACGCGGGCGAGACGCAGCTGAAGATATGTCCTGTGGCGATCGTCATGGGCGAATACGTGGCCACCTTCGGAACGGGCGGCAACGCCCACACCTATACCTCGCGGATGTTCCTCCCCTCGCTGGAGAACCCCACGGGCAACGAGATGGCCATCCACGTCACCTCGCAGGGGAACTTCGGCGGCAATGCAAGCAACCAGGGAGGGTCACAGGAGGAGGAAGGCACCATCCAGGAGTTCATCGAGGGCGAGGCAGAGGCAGGCGGAGCTGGCGAGAAGGAAGACCGTCTGCAGGTGATGTTCATCGACGGCGTGGTGCAGACCTACTCTCGCGTGGACTCCTCGCACCCGGATGTCTATGAGGAGCGCACGCACGACGTGGGGTTCACGGACTGGCAGTACAAGAAGAGCCACCGTGGCAGCGAGCACCGCCGCTGGTCGCTGTCGCTCTGCCCCACGAACGCGGACTATTACCTTGGGCAGCTGCACGTGAACGGCTTCTCGTTCAACATGAAGGCTAAGCATGTCTTCCGCTTCGTGTCCGACGGCATGCCCGACCCGCGTGACATCTTCATGGTGCGCGGCAAGCGCTACGGGTGCGTGAAGATAGAGGCCAACGTGGATGCCGACGGCTTCGACAAGCTGATGACCGGCTACTTCCACGAGATGCTATAGCACGCCACGGTACTTCAGCAGCAGCTCATTGGCCTGCTTGATGTCTTTCGGCGTGTACATGTCGGTGATGAGGATGGAGGAGTGACGTGCCTGGTCGCGCACGCTGAGCACGTCGGTGTTGGCACGCAGCATGTTCGTGATGCCCGTGTCCTTCAGCGAGTAGAACTTGTAGCGGTCGGAGAACTTCAGTTCCTTTCGCAGGACACGTGTCCAGTAGTCGCGGAACTGCTTCTCGCTCTTCCACTCACGTCCTGGACGGAAACCTTCGGAAAAGAGGTAGTGGCTGCCCGGGCTGTTGAAGACGCCTAGGTCTAGCATCAGGTCGATGACGTGCATCGGCAGCGTGACCACTGCATCCTGCCAGTTCTTCGCCACGTCGCCGTGGATGAGCAGCGTCTTCGAGTGGATCGAGAAGTCCTCTATCTTCAGCTGTGCTATCTCGTGCGGGCGCACGAACATATAGTGAAGCAGGTAGCATGCCAGCAGGAAGTGGCGGTTGTTCTTCACCAGGTATTCATGTATCTGCAGCAGCACCCCGTCGGGTATGACGTCGCGGTTCTTCCCCTTCCCCTTCATCTTCATCCGGGGGATGCCCTGTGTGGGGTCAGACTCTATGTAGCTCTTCCCCAGCATCCAGGTGGAAAAGCTCTTCACCCAGGAAAGGTAGTTGTTTCGCGTCTGTATGCTGTTGTCTTTGTCAAGGTAGATGTGGTCCAGGAAGGCATCGACGAGCCGCTTGTCAAACTGGTAGGCGTAGCGCACGTTCTTCCGTTCCTCGGCCACCCACCGCATCAGTACGCGCTGGTAGCTCATGTAGCTCGTCACGCTCTCCGGGCGCATGTTGTGCTCGTTTTGCTGCTTCACGAGGTAAGCCTTGTAGCGCTCACAGGCATCCTCCCATCGTGCGTACACCAGCCCGTCGCCCTGCTGCATCCACGGGTTCCATCCGGCCTTCAGCTCGTCGCGTATGCGGCTGGCCACTCCCTCGGCATACTCCCGCTGCGCACGCTTGCCCTTGATGTGCTTCATCTCGCGGTTCAGCCGCACCAGCTTGCGTTTCAGCACGCCGCTGTCCGGGTCGAAGGCGTAGAAGCTCACCTTCACCTCCTTCCCGCCCCATACCACCACCGGCTCCCTGTATTCCTTGGAGCGTGCCACGACCTGCGCACTGTCCTTCTTAGCGCGCGCGGGTCTTTCGGGTTTTTGCAGAGTCATTTTTTTGTCCTCTTCATCTTTTGGCGCTCCGGCATTGCCGCCCATCAGCGGCTATCCCTCGTCGCACCAGTTCCAAAGAGAACCACGGTTAAACTTCGTTAAACTGTCAGACTTCAGCACTTCTCGCCATCATTCGTGCCCCAAAACATCAAAAGTTTTGATTCACTGCTGATTCAGTGCTTATCCTTTAAAGCAAGCTAACTGTCTGAGAAATCAGATAGTTAGCTTGAATTTTGTCGGGATGAGGCGAGTTTATTGGGGTGATTCTATTATTGAGAATGCCCTGTTTACCGCAGTTCTCGGTTAGCTAACTGTTGTTGTTTGATTCGATTCTGAATCAGTTTCGGCCAGCAGATTCCAAAAGTGCCAGGAGGCGGTCGGACTGTTTCTGGGCTCGGTCGAGCTGCTCTTGTGCCTTGTCGAGTTGGCGGTCACGTGTCTCTAACAGGGAGAGGAGACGCTGGTCGCAGGTGTTGGTGTTTTTGAAGGCCGTGCTGTTGTTGTCAGCCTCTATGTGGTCTCCCTGCGTGTGATTGACAGGCTTCCTGTCGAAGAATTCATCGATGGAGCAGTCTAATAGTTCGGCAATTCCTTCTAGGGTGGATGCGTTGAGGTCTTTCGCCCTCTCTATCTCCGCCCATGTGAAGCTTCCGCTGCGGTTGGGGAAGACAGCTGCCTTGAAGTCCTTTGCCTTGATTCCCTTCTGGCGTATCATTGCCATTGTTTTCTTGCCGTTATAAGCCATACTAGTATAATGGTATATTTACTACTAAAACTTATTATATACTACTATATTTGTTTATACTTCGTCTAAACAACAGTTTGAATCATATATTTTTAATGATTTTACTTGTATGTTTGAAATATTCTTTGTACTTTTGCACGCAAAGTTACTAAGTATTTTTGAAATATGCAAGGAAAAAGCGAAGAATTAACGAATGTGGGCCTGCAGTCCTATGTGAAGGATCTGGACTCTCAGGACCAGATGAAGCTGAAGACCTACGTGGCTTTCAAGTTTGGGAAGAGCTACATGACGATCAACGACAAGTTTGCCGGGCGCAGACAGTTCACCCCTGCCGAGCTGCTGGCCCTGCAGGCGATAATAGGCAATGAGCTATGGAAGCAGTAGAGTTTTTTGTCATAGGCGGTCAGACCTGCATCAGGCGCAATGGTGTCAGCAAGCCGCTGAAGCCTTCTGACCGTGATGAGGTGGAGTGGATGCTTGGCCAGATGCGGTCTCTGTTTCCGGCTGCCACTGGTCGGCTGGAGGAATGGGCTGCGGAGTCGAAGGCCAACAAACGATATTTCGAGTACAGGATGGTTGACCGTTTCATCCGCTGCAACTTCGGGGAGGCCGACTTCCTGTATTCGGACGTGGAGAACGGGATGTTCCATTTTGAGGAGGTGAAGTGCCCGCTCCGTGGCATCTGCAAGGATGAGAACGTGATATGTAAGCCTAAGTTCAAGATACCCGTCTCGAAGGAGGAAGGCAGGGCTGCTGCGCTCTATTCGAAAGGGCTCACCGCCACCGAGATAGCGAAGGTGCTGGGGAAGGGTGTCAAGACGGTGAAGAACCAGCTGTCGAACGCTGCAAAACGGCTGGGGCTGAGTAAGACCAGGGACCTAATCAAGGTTTTCAGCGTGTACAACATCACGCTGTGGGATTGACTTGCAGAACTCTCTATATAGTGCCGACGGAGCGGATTGAATTCTTTTCTGCCACCGCGTGAAGGCCTTGTACCGTTGACTTGGCGGGGAACAGCACCGCCACTTTTTTTCTGAACAACCTAAAAAAATGAAAAGATATGAAAGTGCAAGATTTTGAGCGTGCCCGCCGCGAGGGCATGGAGTTTGAGGGTGTGCACCTGCTGAACAGCGAGGTGCTGAGCATCGACGGCTCGGTGGTCGCCGACAGTGGGAATCTGCTGGGTGTGTGGGACAGCACTGGCAAGTTCTACGCGTTGATGCAGCAGCCCGGCAACGATGACACGAACTTGGTGATTGTGCACACGGCGGCTGGCGTGTATGCGTCGTGGAACGGGAGGACGCTGATACGCACGCCATGGTTTGACCTTAAATTTGAGTGAGCCATGATGTACGTGGAGATGACCAAAGACCTCGAGGTGAACCTGATGGGGATGACCTTGGAGGAAGCCGTGCAGCTGCAGACGATGATTGAGGGTGCGGGGCTGGAGCAGCGCCGGACGTTCAACGGAGTACTGCGGCAGCTGAAACAACCGATTGACAAACTGAGGAAATAAACCAGCTACGACATGAGAGTAGGAGAAAGAGTAATAGTTGATGCTGCCGTCACAGGAGACGGCGTGCATCACAGCGGAGTCATTGAGGACATCTACGACTTCGCAAGGGCATCGTTTGTAGATGTGCATTTTGACGAGCCGACCCCTTGGGGAACGTGGGGCACGACAGTTACTAACCTTGGAATGATCAGGAAGGAGGTGGCGGCATGATTGTATGTCATAGTTTTTTTTATAAGGCGCATCCAAAATACCTGAATGAAGCCGTCCAGATGATGCGTGACGTGAATAATTGCTGTTTCTTCCGGCATGGAGATTTCGATGGCTGGGTGATAGAACTCCGGAGAAGACTTAGGGAGACAACTGGTGGCCGGTTCGAGAAGAATGACATCCAACTGTTAAGGAAAGATGTTCGTGGTGAAGGTCAGGTTCAGATAGAGGTTAAGCATGGCATGGACTATGCAGCCAGGATTTCTTTCGTGATAGTAGAGAAAGCCCTGACTCAGCGAGTCATCGGTGGTGATATTGTCAAACAATGTCGTCTAGATCCTGAAGGAAGCATGATCTATAACGAAAAGGATGAGTAAGAAATGAAATGCTATGAATGTGCTCGTTGTCACTATCATAAGAAAACAGGGCGTCATTACTGTCACTGGGAAGGCTTTTGGGTGGATCCAAATGAAGAATCATGTCAAGATTTCATTTTAAATTGTGAAAAGTAATATGAAACGCGATTGTATGAAATGTGAGTTTTGCTGGATAGAGCCCGGGTGCAACTATCCCGAAGGCTGTGGCTTCGGCATTGACGGCTCGCGGGCTATTGGTAGCAGGTGTTACAAGGATGGTAAACTACTAAAGAAATATTGAGAAATGTACGGAGTATGTAAAGTGTGCGGTTGCACAGATAATAATCCTTGTTTCCATCCTGGAGTAGGATATTGCTGGTGGGTCGATGACAATCATGAGCTATGCAGCCACTGCGCCGACAAAACGATATATGATGACCCCGAGACGGTTCATTGCGTGAACTCTACTCCTTCTGGATTGTACGTAGAAGAAACAACTTGTGACCACCCAGAACTGGATTCATGTGATGGTTGTCCGAGATATATTAAGGATGAAGGTATATGTGATATGGAAATATAACTAAAAAAATATGGCATTTATAGGTGAATCAAGAGTGACGGAAATGTCACCATGGAAAATATATGTCTGCCTCAGTGCGGACGATTGCAAGGTGTTGTCGAATGTGATAGGCTCACTGGTAGCGCGGAAACTAAGAACCTTTGAGTACTATTACGGAATACATCAGTCTGGCGAGGCCACAGACAAACAGATTGAAAAACTGGAACAGGCCAGAGAAGAACTTAGCACGGCTGAGGACATAGAAGAAGTAGTAAGGAAATATATAAAACTGAAAGGACTATGAGAGTATATATCAGCGGAAAGATAGGCGAGAAGGTCATCAGCAAGGCCACCCGCCTGAAGTTTGCGCGGGCGGAGAAGATGCTGCGTGCGAAGGGATATGAAGTCTTCAACCCCACGAGCGAGAATTGGCAGTATCATCTGCGTGCGTCCTGGGAGAAGGAAAAACAGTTCTACCAGCCTTACACAGACGGCACAATGCCTGACTTCTACGGCTACTGTTTGCTGCGGGACCTGATGGCGCTGTCGGTGAAGGACGCCATCTATATGCTGGGTGATTTCCTCGACAGCAAGGGCGCTAAGACCGAGCATGCCTTTGCCATCGCCACGGGGAAGCAGGTGTACTATGCCGACGAGTTGTTCACCGACGGCACGCTGCGCGCCAAGAGTTACGAGAAGAACCGTTTGCCGGAGGTAGCGCCATGACATGCAAGGACTGCGACAAACATAACCTGGACTATGGTTACTGTACCGTATGCTCATGTAAGCCACCGACAACTGGCATCCCGGTGACATGCCCATATTTCAAGGAACGACAATGACTAAAGATAATTCCAAACACATGAAACTGCCGATGTATGTGGTGACTGGCATCAACAAGCTTACAGGAGAGCGCGAGGCGGTGACAAAGCCACACAGTCTGTGGAAGACGCGGGAGATGCGTGACAAGCTGGCATCCAGACAGCATTCGCGGTCGGCCTATAAATGGCTGAAGGTGGAGCCTGCGGAGCGTGAGGGGATGCTGTGGTGAAGGTATTTTATCCGACGGGGAGAAGCGAGTATCTTTGCCGTCGGTCACTAAAAGCAAGATTGAGATGATACCAGTTCAGAAGATCTACGATGCCACAAGAGGCGGCCTCGATATCATCCTGTGGATATACCCGCAGGCGGCCGAATGCGTGGGGGTGAAGGGAAAGAAGTTCAAGGTGCGCAACGAGAAGACACCCTCGGCGTGCCTCTATCAGCGCAAGAGCGAGAAGTATGGCGATATATGGGGCGTGACTGACTTCGGCGGCGAGGGGTGGCGGTCGGCCATCCAGCTCTACATGGAGGACAGGCATTTGAGCCAGGACCGCTTCAACGAGGCTGTGCTGCAGATAGCGGCACAGTTCGATGTTCGGGACGAGCTGGACAAAAGCGTGAACAAGGCCGACTTCACCGAGCGCGATGCCCGTGCCGACGAGCCTGACGGTCACCGCGACTTCGAGACGAAAGACTTCACCCCGGAGGAGCTGGCCGTGCTGGGTCCCAACGTGAAGCAGGAACACGTCGAGGCGCTGCACTGGCACTCGGTGAAGTGGTTCAGCTATACGAAGGACAGGAAGACCCGCATCCGCTACTCTAACGAGCACTATCCTATCTTTATGCGGGAGTGCGTAGTAAAGGACGCCCGCAGGCTGCCCGACGGCACGGAGGATGAGGAGGTGAAGTTCTACAAGGTGTATGAACCGCTGAATCCGGACAAGGGCTACCGTTTCCAGTATTTCCCCGCAGGCGTTAAGCCACAGAAATACATCAACGGCCTGCGTGAGCTCATCAAGGCCAAGGATGCCTTCAATGCCAAGGAGCAGAAGGAATGGGAGGCCACGCACACTGATGACGAGCCTTACAAACCTCAGAAGCTGCGTGAGGCCTTCATCTGCAGCGGCGAGCGCGATGCGCTGTGCTGCCGCTCGCTGGGCTATATGCCTCTGTGGTTCAACAGCGAGACCTATCACCTGGCCGATGATGAGGTGAAGGAGATTATGCAGCACGTCGACACCCTCTATAACATCCCCGACATCGACGATACTGGCGTGAGGAAAGGCACGGAGCTGGCGCTGCGCTTCATCGACGTGCGCACGGTGTGGCTTCCCGGCTGGCTGAGCAACTACCGCGACAACCGAGGGAAGCCGCGCAAGGACTTGCGCGACTGGATGGAGCTGCGCCACACAAAGAAGGAATTCAAGTTCCTGATGCAGATGGCCATGCCCGCGCGCTTCTGGAAGACCTCGACGAACAAGAAGACGCAGGAGGTTCGCTACTCCATCGACACCGCCTGCCTTTACAATTTCCTGAAGCTTAACGGCTTCTACGCTCTGCACGACGACAACCGCAAGGACACCTGCTACGTGAAGATTGACGGCTACATTGTGCGCTCAGTGACGCCGAAGGACATCCGCGAGTTTGTGCGTCAGTGGGTCATCGACGAGGTGCGCGACCTGGGCGTTCTCAACCTTGTACTCGACACTCCGAAACTCTCTGCCGGAATGCTGGAGAGCATCGACGAGGTGACCCTCGACTTCACCAGCTTCGATGCCCGGACACAGTTCTTTTTCTTTCCTAATGTGTGCGTGAAGGCCAGCGGCCAGAAGCTCGATGTCATCAAGAAACAGGACTTCAAGTTCCAGAACTACGTATGGGCCGAGAACGTCATCGGCCATGACTTCAAGCTGCTCGATGACTTCTTCACCATCACCAGGACCGCCGACGAGGACGGCCAGCCCCTGTTCTCCATCACCATCAACAAGGTCGGCTCTAACCTGATGGGCTACTTCATCAACTCCTCGCGCCTGTTCTGGCGCAAGGAGATGGAAACCCGGTTTGAGACTGAGAGCGAGTGCCTGGCATACCGTGAGGCCCACCGTTTCGACATCAAGGGCGAGAGCCTGACCGCTGATGAGAAGCAGGAGCAACAGCAGAACCTCATCAACAAGATCTTCACGATGGGCTACATGCTGCACCACTATAAGAGTCCCAGCCGTGCATGGGCGCCCATGGCCATGGACAACAAGATAGGCGAGGATGACGAGTGCAACGGCCGTAGCGGCAAGTCATTCTTCTTCAAGGTGCTGTCACTGCTGATGAAGACGGTGAAGCTCTCAGGCCGTAACCCCAAGCTGATGGACAACCCGCACGTGTTCGACCAGGTGACTCAGCACACGCAGATGCTGCTTGTGGATGACTGCGACCGCTACCTGAACACCGGCCTCTTTTATGACAACATCACCTCGGACATGACCGTGAACCCGAAGAACAACCAGAGCTTCACCATTCCCTTCGAGGAAAGCCCCAAGATTGCTTTCACCACCAACTATGTTCCGGCAGATTTTGACCCTTCGAGCGAGGCGCGTTTGTTGTATATGGTATTCTCGGACTATTACCACCAGAAGACTGAGGACAACGACTACCTTGAGAGCCGGAGCATCCGCGACGACTTCGGCAAAGACCTGTTCAGCAAGACATACTCAGAAGAAGAGTGGAACCAGGATCTTAATTTCATCCTGCAGTGCGTGAAGTTCTATCTTTCCGTATGCGACGAGCCTATCAAGCTGCTTCCTCCGATGCGCAACATCGTCTTCCGCAAGCTGAAGCAGGATATCGGCACGAACTTTGAGGACTGGGCGCAGGTGTACTTCTCTCCGGACAACGTACACCTGGACTGCTTCGTGCCTCGCACCAAGGTGTTCGACGACTTCAAGAACCACGGTGGCAAAGTCCAGAACATGACCTCACAGCGCTTCATGCAGAAGCTGCGCTATTTTGCCCAGATATGCCCTTGGGTGGATGAGATGAACCCCGAGGAAGCCCGCAACGCCCAGGGCCGCGTGATGCGCCGCGACCCCGACAATCCCGCTGCGGGCCCGGTAGAGATGATCTACATGAGGAAGAAGACCGGCTACATGCCCAGTGAGGCCACTGAGCTGGAGCTGTGGGCAAGGGAACACGACGGCGAAGCCTTCTGAGCAAGTGTGACAGACAGCGTGTAGCACTGCGTTTAGCCAGGTGACTTTCAGAGAGGCGACAGGGTGACAGACCGCCCTGCCGCCTCTCTTTATGCCCGCACGGCTGCCAGCCTTTCCCCATCCCCTTTCTTTTTTTGTACTAAAAAGTTGTCACTTTGTATACAGGAGTCGGTGAACCTTCGAAAAGTATAGTAAATAAAGGAGAAAAGAGAGGTCGGCTGTGTAGACAAAGTGACGTGACAAACTGTAGACAGAAATAATTTTTGTCTACAGTTGGAAGTTTGTCTACAGCCGAAATTAACGGAAATTAACGTAGAAATGCCTCTGTAGACAACTATTTTTGCCTACAATTTTTGTCTCGCAGTTTTGACTACGTGACAAAGTGACTGAGTGACAGACAGATAGTGCGTAGAAAAAGTCCCGTGACAAAGTAGCAACTTTTTCTGACGGAATTACATCAGGCGAGAGAAGCGAAAAAGTCAATTATAGTTATATTTTTTCTATTTTGATAGTGTTTTTACGAAATAATCACTATCTTTGCGCCATAATCACCATCATGAAACATGAGCAAGTTTGTAATCTATGTTGAACTGAAGCCTTTCATACGCCAGTGGGCCGTAAATCACTTCGGTTGCCCTGTGGTGTTTCCGCCGCAGTCGGTAGGCAACGCCCGCATTGTGGCCGTCCTGAAGCGTAGGCCGGAGAATGTGGAGCCAGATGTCGCTGCTGATGGGCTGACTCCTGTCTGCATTCCCTACTCCAAACAGAAGGATCCTGAGTCATGGAACTATGTTACGCCTTCCGGCAAGCGGTTCATTGCCGAATACATCGAGGCACTCTTCAAGGATAACCTCTATAGTGAATTCAAGGAGATGTGCAGCGAGGACTCGAAGCTTCAGACTGCTGCTTATGCATGGTGTGAGATGCACGGCGTATCGATAGACTACGCCGACACCATCCGGCAACGGTTCTACCGTGAGCGTGAAAGGTTGCTGGCATGTGGTGTTGATCTTCGGAAACGGAGCCGGACGAAAAATGGAAAGAAAAGTTAAAGGTGAGTGAAAATCATCCCATAAAGACCCCTCGTTTTGTACACGCGCGAACATTTATAAACAATTAAGAACAGTTAAGAACAATTATGAACTCGCCCCGTAATGTCATTGCCATTGACCGCTTACAGTCAGGATCAATCGTTGGGCTTCGCAAGCTCAGTAAGTCGTGTGTGTCTGTCTCTTCTGTCAATTCGTGGGAGAGCATTCCTATAAAGGTTCCTGCACGACTGACAATCAGTGATAAAATAGATGATGGTGTGCGACTATATACCGCACAGCTTGTATTCCGGACATGCGAAGAACCTATTGACATTGAGCGAATGGTGTATCGCTGCAAAACCGCTGACGGCAGATATTACCTAATTGGCAACAATGATAGACCGTATCCTGTCACCACTGTCAATGACAATCACCCAGACAACATGACAGATTCACAACTCTATGAAGTGACCGTTAACTACACTTCAGCCAGCCAAATACCCTATATACAGTAGTTATAAGTAGTTTTAGCATTCGTGCTTCATATCTACCTTTGCGGAAAATCGAAGGCAGATATGAAGAAATATGATCTTTACTTGACTGGCTTTGTCGGTGGATGGGGAATCTCTGCCGACTACGTGAAATATATTCTGGATAAGAAGAAAGACCAGCCCGTCGATGTGGCCATCTGTTCTCTGGGCGGATATGTCACAACTGGTCTGGAAATTTACGAGCTGTTTAAGAATCACGGCCAGGTGACGTGCTACTTCCTGGGCATGTCGGCAAGTGCCGCCACCTTCATGGCTATGGGTGCCAAGAAAGTGGTGATGTCCAAGAATGCCCTCATCCTCATTCACAACGCCATGGGGCATGTGTTCGAATGGGGGGATATGAACAAGGAGCAGCTTGACGAATTGGTCGAGCGCCTCCAGTTCCAGCGCTCTCAGCTGAACACCATCGATGATGTTCTTGCTGAGATTTACGCCGAAAAGAGCGGCAAGCCCGTTGATGATGTAAAGGCTAAGATGAAGGTGGCTGCCTGGATTAAGGCCGCCGATGCCAAGGACTTCGGACTGGTGGATGAAGTAACCGAGCCGGAACAGATGCCGACCAACGTTAGAAACATTTATACCAATTCAATGATAAAGGATATGGGTCTACCAGCCTTGCCCAAAGGGTTCAATCCTGAAACGGGCGAGGAGAATCCAACCGCAGGCGTTCTCCAAAAGGTCGTGGAGATGCTGAAAGGACTCATGCCGGAACCCACGACCGATAAAAGTCAAAACGAGATGAAAATCACTGTTTTTGCAGCCTTGGCCGCCCTGCTGGCAGTCAAGGACGGCTTTGAAGCCGACGAGAAGGGCAATGTGTCCCTGACGCAAGACCAGCTGAAGTCCGTCGATGATGAGTTGAAGAGGATGACCGATGCCTGCAAGCAGGCTACGGACACGCTGAAGACTCAGAAGGCAAAGATCGACCAGCTGGAGCAAGAGAAGAATGACCTTGCGGAGCAGGTCAAGAACCTCAAGGGTTCTGCCGGCACCAAGGAGGAAGAGGTGGTTGACGGTGCTGAGAACACCATCAGTGCTGCCACCGAGTTGTTTAACACCATTAAAGACGCTCTGTAACTATGGCTAAACCTGCAACCGCCGTGGATCCACAGACCACGTTTACCCCTGCGGAACTCTCAAAGAGTTTCCAGCAGTACCGCACAGAGCTGATTGTCATGCCTATGCTGGCCATGCAGGCTGCACTGCAGCACATGACCGCACGTACCGGCATCCGCTATCAGCAGCATGTGCATGAGATGAAGGGCAATTTCGAGATTGGCCCTTACAACAAGTATAAGATGGGTGAAGGTGCCGTTGCCATCGTGCAACGCACACTGGAGACTTTCTTCGGTAACTGCATCGAGCCTATCGATCCTAACAGCATCGTCCAGAGCCTTTGGGGTAGCGACGTGACAAAGGGCGAAGCTCTGAAGAACGTGCCCTGGGTGAAGCGCGTCTGCGCTTACATCATGGCTCAGCTGGGTGAGAAGCTCTTCATGGAGATGTGGACGGCCAAGCGTAACGCTGCCGGTACCACCACCCACGACCTCTTCAACGGTTTCCTGGCCATCGAGGACATCGAGATTGCTGCAGATGCTATGTCTCAGGAGGAAGGAAACTTCTATGAGTTGCCTGAGGCCTTCGACGGTGACAACACCGAGGAACTGCTGAAGGACTGGTTCTTTGGCTCTGGTTCCTGGAAGGGTATCGGCCCCAAGTTGCGCTCACAGAAGCTGAAGCTCTTCATGAGCGACCGCACCAAGCACTTCTATGAGGAGAGCTATCAGAAGAACCACGGCTCACTGCCCTACAACCAGCAGTACCAGAAGGCATCGCTGGAGGGCGCTCCCAACGTGGAGTTCGTGCCGTTGGCCAATGTGCCCGACAACTACCTGTCGCTCACACCGCGTATCAACATCCTCTCGCTCTGGAACCAGCGCGGTCAGGATGAGACGTTCCTGGTTGAGAAGTCTCTGACCTCTCACTACGATCTGGACTTCATCGCCAACCTCTTCTATGGCGAACAGTACCTCTCCATCAACAAGGAGATGCTCAATGTTGCCCGCTTCTACACTGCCGTTGCCATCACAACGGGCAAGAACCCGAAGAACGAGGGATGGTATGTTAAGAGCGGCTCGAAGTATGTGCTGACAACCGATACCACTCCTCAGAGCGGTACGACGTACTATATGATTTAACCTCTAAACAGTAGAACAAAATGGCTGAAAATCAATCACAAGTACGCTGCGCAGACGATGCCGCTCTCTATGAGGACATCGACTTCTGCATGGGCGACAAGTCTCTACCTGGTACTCGTAACCATGGTTACTATGTACCGCGCCGTGACATTAAGACTTTTCCACGTCCTGCCGGTTCTGCGGCTGAGAAGATGGAGGATGTGGCCGTCATCAAGTCCAATATTGAGTTGTATGCTGACAAACTCTGGAAACGCTTTGCCCTCGTACCCAACGAGAGCGAACCTACTGCAGAAGGCCAGGGCAGCTATGGTTCGAAGACCATGCTCAACAAAATCACGCTCGTTCTGCCTGGTACCGGGAAAAAGGCTACTGGCTTCATCTCCCAGCTGAACAACGACGACGTGGTGTTCCTCATTCCGATGGCCGACGGCAAATGTCGTCTCTTCGGTTCTCCTCTCTATCAGGCTGAGATAGCCGTGAGCCAGGCTTATGGCAAGACTGCCACTGATGCCAACACCACAACGGTGGAGGTGAGCGTGACCGATGAGTTTGCAGCTCCCTTCTATGAGGGTGAGTTCACAACTTCTGAGGGTACGTTCCTCGGAACCAACGATGAACTGAAGCCCGAAACGAATCCCTGATTCCTCCTTTCATGTCGTAAATAACGTGACCGTGGGGCGGTCTCACACGCTAAGACGGTGAGATGGCCCCACTTTTTAATATTAAGCAATATGATAGACCCAAAATTTACTGAAAAGATTGCCCGCTGGCTTGACAGTGAGCACGCCACAACAGAGCAGATAGAGGAAGGTGCCCAGATGCTGCTCTCCTTGAATCGCGATGGGGCCATGTACCAACGCATTATGCGCCGACCACAACGGGAACTGAAGTTCCTCGAATACAAGTTGCAGCGGTTCCTTCGTCTACGTCAGGACGGCCAGACCATCCGCGATGTCATCAAACTCAACGATGAGATAATGCCGGTACTGAAAACTGTTACCGACAAAGAGCCGCTGCCCATTGAGGAACAGGCTTTGCTCCTTCCTGTCCTGCAGCCTGACGAGCAGAATGGTGGCAAGGAACAGTTCGTGCGCAAGGGCATCCGTCCTGATCATGACCAGGTGCCTGCAGAGATTCAGGTCATCTGGCGTGCCAATGCCGAGCGCTGGAAGAACATCAAGGAGGCTTACGAGACCTGCAAGCAGCTCACTGAGCCTTGTGACCGCTACGAGTACCTGAAGGTGCTGAAAGATACCTGGTACAAATACAAGCAGGAAATGGCCCGCTACGACGATTACCGGCTGACCGATGACAAAGGTTCTGATGGTGCTGCTGAACAAACACCGGCGCTTACTCCTGAACAGGAGAAAGAACTGGGCAATGCTGACAGCTATATCTCAAAGAATCTGCCTCAGATGCAGCAGCTGGTAGTCGCTGCCAAAGAGGAGGATTTCAACGAGGCACAGAAAAAGCAATTGGAGAGTCTGCGTGGTCGTATCCAGCAGCGCGTCGATGTGCTGCTGAAGTATGGTCGCACCCTCACTGATGAGCGCCGCGAGCAGCTGCTGCAGTGCGATATCAGGGTAACTATTGAAGCACCTGAAGAGAATGAGCAAGGGCACGAGTCCGAGTAAAATATTGCGTCCGTTGGCCACGCACCCGCTGCAGTCGCATCTGGGGCGTGGCCTTCATACCTTGGGACTGTTGGGCTGGATCCTGGAACAAACAGGACCGGCCGATGTGTTCGTCTCGACGTTCTCCACATCAGATGCCTTCCTGCGTGGCTTCTACAACCTGAAGAAAAAAGGCCTGGTACTGAAGAGTGTGCTGCTGGCTGACCTGAAGGCCTCGAAGAAAACGTATAAGCTCTATAAAGAGATGCAGCAGAACTTCGATGCAGTGTACTTGGGTCAGAACCACTCAAAGGTGGTACTGGTGCAAAATGACCGATGGACGGTGACAGTCATCAGCAGTCAGAACCAGACGTATGGCGACCGCGCCGAGTGTACGCTGATCACCACCTCTCATGAGATATTCTATGAGCAATATTGTGGCTTCCGTGACATAGTAGATGATAATTCAATTCAACTGAATGGACTATTCCAACGACTTACTGAGCAGAATACAAGACCTCTCCAGTCAACTGACTCCCCCAGCGGAGATTTCCGCATTATTGGGTTTTGACGAAATAGAGTTCAAGACCGATATCAACACGCCTGGCCATCCTGCCCGACGTACTTTCATGAAGGGCTATTCGGAGACTGCCCTTCGACTGCGCAAGCAGAACCTCGAGCTGGTGGATGCCGGCAGCCCTGCTGCCGACGAAGCCTGCCGGGGCTACCTGAGAAGAATGACCCGTGACATCGATATATGAGTGTTCCCGTAAACATAGACGAATATAGCGAGTATCTTCCTGTCAGTTCTGATGAGCTGCGCCAGCAGCTGGTGCCGGAAGATACCATTCAGCGCATAGAGCGGCTGCGCGAGCTCAGCAGCTATTGGCGCTCCTATCCCAGCACCTCGCCCAAGGAGCTGGTCACTCGCTGTATGCAGATCTTCAAAGTCGGGAAGAGTCAGGCATACGACGATATCCATATCCTGAAGATTCTCATTGGCAATCTGGAGGCAACCACCAAGGAGTTTGCCCGCTGGCGCGTGAACCAGATGATTGAGGAAGACCGTGTGGCCGCACGGCGTGACGGTGACTGGCGAGCCGTGGCCTCGATGCAGAAGAACTACATCCTGAATAATCAGACGGACAAGCCCGATACGCCCGATATGGCCTTTGACCGTATCGTTCCCAAGGAAATGGAGCCGTCTGACGATCCAAGGGATGCCGGCATCACTATGTCGAAGAATCATCGTAAACTGCGCGACAAACTTATCAAGCAATATTCAAAGGACGATGAGTACGCGGAATACACGGAGGTGCCATCGACCGATGATAAGGAGGAATAGCAATGGCAGAGAAGCTCAGACAGTACTTCAACGATGCACAACTCTATCCGCTCTTGCTGTCGCCGCGTGATTTGGTGTGCGAGATGGGGCGTGGTACCGGCAAAGGCCTTATTGATGCCAAGCGTCAGATAGATGTATTCCAATTCATGCCAGGCTCAACGACTGGCTTCGTATCTCCGTCCTATAAGAAGTGCCTCACTACCACGCTACCCTCGCTCCTGGTACACTGGGAGCGATGGGGCTACAAGCGTGACATCCACTATACCGTTGGCAAGAAACCGTGGAAAGCATTGAAGTGGAAAGACCCTATCTTCACCCCTCAGAACTGGGAGAACTGCATCGGCTTCTACAACGGCAGCGTCTGTCAGATCATCAGCCAAGACCGCGAGGGAATGAGCAATGGTATGTCTATCGATCACGTCCTGATAGACGAAGCAAAGTTCGTGGACTATGAGAAACTGAAGAACGAAACCTTGCAGACCAACCGTGGCAACGAGATGTACTTCAAGAAATGCCACCTGCATCATGGTCTGACCATCACCTGCGACACGGCCACAACAAAGAAAGGCTCCTGGTTCATGAACTACGAGAAGCAGATGGATCCGGAGCTGAAACAATGCCTGGAGGGACTGGTATATGAGCGGTGGAAAGTGAAGCAGCGCATGAAGGAGCATCCTGAGCGCCTGAAATATTATGAGCAGGAGCTGAAGCGCATTGAGCGTGACCTGTTCATCATCAGGAAGAACACGCTGCTCTACTGTCGCTACCCCAGTATCTACAACATAGCCATTCTGGGCGAGGATTTCATCCGTCGCATGAAGCGCGACCTTCCCCCGCTGACGTTTGCTACGTCTATCATGTGCAAGCATATCGGTATTGCGAAGGATGGCTTCTATGGCTCCATGCGAGAGAGCGTGAATTGGTACACGGCACCCAACACATCGAGGATGGCTCTGGAGATGGTGGGAAGACTGGAAGATGGATGCCTTCTGGATGCTGACTGTGACCCTAACGCCCCTTTGGTGATTGCCTTCGACGCTAACACGAACATCAACTGGCTTGTGGTTGGCCAGGTGGGCATTGATGGCAAGCTCTATGTGCTGAAGTCTTTCTATGTGAAGTACGACACCATCGATGCCGTCGTGGCGCTCTTCAATGCCTACTACAAGCACCACAAGAACCGTCAGGTGTACTTCGTATTCGACTCGACGTTCAAGGGGCAGGGCTATGGTGCCAACCAGAACGAGGACTTCTATATCCTCATCACCAACTTG
>JAEEGG010008431.1_pt1 | contig 23380 bp, 20 predicted proteins | sample 9134161 | NCBI WGS metagenome assembly JAEEGG01 (sample SAMN16246543, study PRJNA631951) | gut metagenome | biome: gut microbiome; feature: rumen; material: CR-attached | host: Bos | place: Iran: Karaj | collected 2018-10
ACACGTCACTGTTAGGCGGTTCGGTGATGATATTGATGGTTGCGGCCTTGCCACGCGGAGGTGGATCTTCTTCGTCAGCGACGGCGGTCGTGAAGAGGAATGCCATCATCAAGGCAAAAAAGAAAAGCTTTTTCATGGGTTGTACTCCTGATTAGCATGTAAAAGAATTAGTTCACCTCTAGAATTTAATTCTTTTTTTACAAGACAAATGTTAAAGTGCCGTAAAATGTGCGTAAATAATAGGTGTAAAATTGGTCTAGTTTAACTACTTTTATGTATATGAAAGCTCTTTACCAGAAAATTCGCAGTTTACAAGGGAAAAATTACGGCCTTTACAAGTCCTTGGCGGACCGTTCGTGGGACTTTGGAGACTTTGTGCTGGAATTCCTGCATGTGCAGGGAGACCCGTACGCACCGGCATCTCGCGTGATGATTAAAGCGAGTTTGTTAATGCTTGGTTTCCCGAGCGAATGGGGAGGCTCGTTTGAACGCCGCCTGGCATTGAGCGATTACCTTTACCGCAGGCTTTCAGCGCTTGTGCGCGAGAAGTACCCGGACAGGGATGCGGCGGTCGTCTTTGACACTGCTGGACCTGAAATGCTAGTGCGAAACGCGCTCTGGGTTGACAATGGCGAACTGCGTGCTTGCTTGCAGGTGCGCTTGCCGGGTGACGGCCGCAAGATTCAGGCGGAAGCCGCTGCCGAGATTTTGACGATGGTGCTCCCGGACTTGGTGTCGGCTGCGCTTTATAATTCGGGAGAATCGAAGAAGGATGGCGTAGAGCCGGAACTTGTTGAACATTATCGCGTGCTTGCCGAGCGCAAGGAAATTTTGTCGCAGCTCGAGGAACGTGGACTTTGTGCGTTTGTGCCGGATGGCGCCGTGCTCCCGCGTGCATCTGGACTCAGTGAACTCCCGATGGAAGGGGCTGTCCCGTTTGTGGCGCCCGAAGAAATGGCTGTGACGCTTGTTGCGAACGGCCGTGAAATTCGCGGCATGGGAATCCCGAAGGGAATCACCGTGATTTCGGGTGGGGCGTTCCACGGAAAATCGACGCTTTTGCAGGCCTTGACGAAATCTGTTTACCCGCATATTCCGGGCGACGGCCGCGAAGGCATTGTCGTTAGCGAATCGGCGGTGCGCGTGGGCGTCGAAGACGGCCGCAGCGTGCGTGGCACGGACCTTTCGCAGTTTGTGCGTGACCTGCCGGGTGGAATCTCGACAAAGAACTTTACGACCGCTTGTGCGTCGGGCTCGACGAGCGAGGCCGCGAACTTGATGGAAGCAATGGAAGCGGGGAGCGATGTCTTCTTGATTGACGAAGACTCTTCTGCGGTGAACTTCCTCATTCGCGATGTGCGCGTGCGTAAGCTCTTGGGCGATGACCGTGAACCGCTTATCCCTTTGACGGACCGCATTCGTGAAATCAAGGGACGTAGCTTTATTTTGGTGGCGGGCGCCTGCGGAGACTTTTTGGACTTGGCGGATAACATCATCGTGATGGCATCGTACAAGGCAGAATGCGCAAGAATCAATGGAAAGAATGTAGCGGCCGGATTGGTTGGCGGGGATGACGCAAAAATCGTGCCGGGATTGCCCGCGTTTGTGGAACCTGAGTGCCGCGACTTTGCGGAATACGTGAAGCCATTGCTCCCGTCACTCCGCCCTGCATCTGCTGTGGAACGTCAGGTGAAAGTGAAAATCTCGGGCGATACATTGCTGCAAATCGGTTTCCTCGTCTCCGATACGTCCAAGGCGGGTGCGCTTGTGGATAAGCAACAGCGATTCGGTGCCGGGTTCATGTTGTTGAATCTTTGCCAGAATGCCGCAAGCAACAACGATGCGAATGGCGAGTCTGCGAAGGCGACTATCATGGAACGCATCAATGCGCTCTGCGAAAAAATCAAGAACGTCGGGTTCCGCAACTTGCCGCAAGGACTCAGCCGTGAAATGAGCCTACCGCGTCCGATTGATATCGCGTGCGTGCTTTATCGCCTGCGAGATAACGGAAGGTAAGGAACATCTCTCGACAAAAATGTCCACACCTGAATCAATTTTTTGAGATATTTGCCCCATAATAATTTATTTTCTGAAAAGCATATCCTTAATAAATAGGATATGTAGTTTTTGGGGTGTGAAATGAAAAACACAAGAGTTTTGCAAGTGCTGGGCGTTGCGCTAGGTTGCGCTTGCGGCAGTGCTTTTGCCATTACGGCGAATCCGAACGTGAGTCTGGGCAAGAATCTCTACGTGGCGGGCGCAGTCAATTCCAACTGGAAACCTGAAGTCTATACCGATGGAACGCTCGACTTTAACCAGGTCGCGTCGGTATCGGATTTTGCGCTGAACGTGGGCGAGGGTCCGACAAAGCTGTTCATCACGTGGGAAACGCGTGGTGACGAAGCATGGGCAAGCGAAGAGTTTGTGCATGCGGCGAGTTGCCAACATTCCTTTGCCGAAGGCGCGACTTTAAAGAACTTCAAGGTGATGACGTCGGCAAACACGACGAATGGCGTGGATGGCGATTGGGAGACGGTTGCCGAAGTGGGCGAGAGCGGGGTGACATCCCGCGGTCTTGCGATTGATTTTGCAGGCAAGTCCTGGTTCCGCATTGTGGCTGAATCTCCGGTGAAAAATCTCGAAGAAGTCGGTGCGTACGACATCAGCAATGGCGGGGACGATACGTGGTTCTTCATGGGCACAAGCATCAGCCAGATGGGCATGAAGCAGTTTACCGTCGATTCGAATTTTGCGCAGCTGATTCACGCGCGTTTTGCGGATTACTACCCGGCGATGCTTCGCGGAGGCATTGGTTGCGTCACGAGTCAGGGCGTTGTCGATGCGCTCAAGTATTACGCAGAATACGTAGGGAACGTGAAGTTCTGGGCAATTGAAATGGGAACAAACGATGCCTGGGGCGGCAGCAATGCGAATGTCGAAACGTTCACGAAGAACTTGCAGACGATTATCGATACGGCAAAAGCGCATGGCATTACTCCGATTATCGCCCGCATGATTGCAACGAATCCCGAAATTGCAAAGTGGCAGGTGCATCAGGATTACCTCGATGCCATCGACAAGCTCACGAAAGATAATGAATTGCCGGCCGGCCCTGATTTCTACAATTACTTCTTGGAACATCCCGAAGAACTTTCTGCAAGCGATGGCGTGCACCCGGCAGAGCCTAAGGGTGGACAGTCGATGCATCGTTTGTGGGCGGAGGCCGTGGCGCCTTTGTACAAGCATGATCCGTGTGCCAATAGACCCGACGTTGTTGGCTGTGGAGGCACGTCACTCCCGAAAATGCACAATGTGGATTTTGCATTGCCGCGCGTGAACGTGAATGGTCGTGAAATTTCAATTTCTGGATTGCGCGAAAATGACCGCGTGACCATCATGGATGCGATGGGCCACGTCGTATGGAACGGCTCGACGGGAATTCCAAAAATGCGCGCGGGAAATTACTTCGTGAATGTTCGCGGTGCAAATAGCAATTACTCGACAAAGATATCCGTTAAGTAAAAAATTGCAAACACTCCTTTTTGGAGTATTCTATTTTGTGCCGAATTTCGTCGATTTTAATGTCAAAAGGTGACTTGCGTCACCTTTTCTGATATGTCAAATTTCATACATTTTATAACTTTACCCCATAATAACCTATTTTATGATTGGTGGCCAAAACAATGGGGTGTGGTATGTCGATGTCTAAATTTACACAGATGCTCTGGGGAGCTGCGCTTGGTTGTGCAGTTGCTTGTGGTAGCGCATTTGCTATTACGGCAAATCCCAATGTGAGCATAGGTAAGCCCCTCTACGTTGCGGGCGATGTGGCCAATGATTTAAATCCTTTGGTCTATACAGATGGTAAATTGGATTCTAACCAAATTACCATTGTGAATGATTTTGCGTTGAACGTGGGTCAGGGCCCGTCCAAGCTGTTCATCACGTGGGATACTCGTGGTGACGAAGCGTGGGCTAGCCAGGATTACGTGTATGCGCAGGGTTGCTTGCATAACCTTGCGATTGGTTCCACGTTGCAGAATTTCAAAATCATGACGTCTGCCAATTCCACAAACGGTGTGGACGGTGACTGGCAAATCGCTGCCGAAATTGGCGAGAGCGGTGCAGCCTCCCGTGGTATAGCCATTGATTTTGAAGGAATGTCCTGGTTCCGTATTTTGGCGTCGACTCCGGCAATTTATTTGGAAGAAGTCAGTGCATACGATATAAGCAATGGTGGAGACGATACATGGTTCTTCATGGGTACGAGTATCACGCAGATGGGCATGAAGCAGTATGCGGTGGACTCGAACTTTGCTCAGTTGATCCATGCGCGTTTCCCGAGCTATTACCCGGCGATGATCCGTGGCGGTGTCGCTTGCGTCACGAGCCAGGGCGTTGCCGATGCTTTGAAGTATTATGCGGAATATGCGGGTAACGTAAAGTACTGGGCGATTGAAATGGGTACGAATGACGCCTGGGTGGGTAACGACTATACCGTCGAGCAGTTCACGAGGAACATGCAGATGATTATCGATACCGCAAAGGCTCATGGGATTACCCCGATTATCGCCCGTATGATTGCGACAAACCCGGTATACTCTGGCTGGCAGGTCCCCCAGGAATTCCTGGACGCGATCGATAAGCTGGTCAGGGATAACAACTTGATTCCGGGCCCGGACTTCTACAACTATTTCTTGGCGCATCCGGAACTCATTTCTGAAGACGGTGTGCACCCGGCAAACCCGGCGGGTGGTGCGGCCATGCACCGCTTGTGGGCCGAAGCCGTGGCTCCGCTTTACATGAACAAGAAGCCGGAACCGGTGATTGGCTCGAATGCGGGTACTATTGCCCTCAAGAAGATGCGCGATGTGAAGATTGCGCTCCCGAAGGTCACGGTGGACGGCCGTTCTATCTCGATTTCCCGAGTGAACGAGCCTGTGAATATCAGCATCGTGGACCTGACGGGACACATCGTGTGGAAGGGTAGAATCGGTAACCCTGCGGACGGTTCGCTCGAGTCCTCGAACTTGCTGAGCGAAGTCCCTGCGGGTAACTACATCGTTAAGATTCGTGGCGCTACGACCTCGTATAAGACGCGAATCTCGATACGATAAATTTGGGAGTCCGGCGAAATTGCCGGGCTTTTTTTTGCGATGTCATGCCGGCCTTTGTGCCGGCATCGGTTGTTTGTAGCAATGTATTTTATCTTTACTTTTTGCTACATTGTCGCAAATTTTGAACGTTGTTATTGGCGTTTTAAAAAGCTTGCTTTATATTAAGGTCATGAGCTTGTTGAAAGTTACCATTTGCATGTTACTTGCGCTTAGCCTTGTGGGCTGCGCTGTGAGCCGGAACCCGAACCCTGTAATCCGCTACGCTGCGAATACGGGGGTGACTTTAGCGGGGCCGGGCCTTGCTGTAATGTGTGTGGCGGGCTCATTAGATGACGAAGACCATTCCAACAAAGATATTGAAAGGCTTGGCGTGACAGGCCTTGCGGCTGCAGCCGGTGGTTTTGCCATTGGAGCTATTCTCGGCGGGACCGTTGGATTTTTCAAGTGGATGTTCAACGGATTTCAAGATGACAATATGGCAAGAGCAGAGCCCTTGCCAGAAGATATTTTACCGCCGGAGAGAGAGAATACGTATGGGGACAGGCTGTAGTCGTGCTTAGTGCGCGAGGTGCAGCTTGCGGAGAACCTTTCCTAAAAGCTCGTTCAAAATGTCCTTCGCGTCTTTACTGCCGAGGTAACGCTGGATGATGAGCGTGAGCGTAAAGAGCGCGATTCCTGCGGCGCAGGCGTAAACGACGAGCGTTACAAATCCTGCGTTGCGGACAAAGTCTCCAGAAATGTGATCAAGGCCGACTGCGGCTGCAATCATGATGCCAAATGCGATAAGCGCGCGTGCCATGTTGAAAAGCGCTTCTTTCATGCCGTCGGTGCCGTTCTTTTTAGCCCACATGAAAATCATCGAAATCACTTGCAGGATGGCGCCTGTAGCGCCGATAATCGGGACGCTCTTGATGCCAAGCCCCACTTCGGGGGCGCCAAGCAAAATGTAGGCCGGGATGGTCGCTGCAAAAATGCCGGTGTTCAAAAGTGTCGGGACCCACATGCGTTCGCAAGCGTAGAAGCTGCGGACGAGAACCGCCTGCAGGCAAAGCCCAAGGCTCACGGGCAAGTACCAGCGGAGAATTTCAGAAATCGCTTCGGTTGTTTCGCGGTGGAATGCGCCTCGTTCAAAGAGGATGCGCACGGCCGGGAAGCTCAAAGCCCACACGGCGACAACTGCCGGAATCAAAATGCAGAACATGCGCGAGAGGCTTTTCCAGATTTTGCGGTTGAGTTGCGGGAAGTCGCCTTCCTTGACGAGACGCGCCATGTCGGGGTAGCTTGTGACGCTGACCGAGAATCCGAAGACTGCAACGAGCGTGTACATGACGCGGTAAGCGTAGTTGAGGCTCGAAATGCCGCTTGTGCCAAAGTTTGCACCAAAGCTACGGATGATAAATTCAAGGCCGAACATGGAACCCACGCCAAGAGACATCGGGAGCATCATCTTGAAATAGCGCGCGATATCCGGGTGCTTCGGTTCAATGATAAATTCATAATGGACGCCGCCACGCTTGGCGCCAAAAATCTGGAGAGCGAAAAATCCGATGAATGCGCCGACCGGAACGCCCCAGGCAAATCCGGCGAGACCGTAATCGTTGCCGGTGTAATTCGTGAGCGCAAGGCCTGCGGCACCGCCACCGACAATCGCAATGTTGTAAATAAGGCCCGTGAGGGAGGGAATCAGGAACTGCTTGCGAGTGTGCTGAACCGCGACAAGGATGCTGCCGACAAAGATGAAAATCTGCCCCGGAAGGATAATGCGTCCGTAATAAGTTGCGCGTTCCAAGAGCTCGGGCGTCACGCCATCGACGGTCAAAAGCGAGATGAGTTCCTTCATCCAGATGAACGCTGGAATCACGAGAATCAAAAGCGCAAGCCCAAACGTGTTGAGCACGTTGCTGAAGAACTTCCAGCCTGCCTTTTCGTCACCTGCGACTTTGTAGCCCGTGAAAATCGGAATAAATATAATGGACAAAAATCCGGTGCTGACCACGTGATTCAGGATGTCTGGAATCATGAAAGCGAGGTCAAGGGCATTTTTTTCGAGCGACACGCCGGCGGCGTGGGCGAGGAGCATTTCACGGAAAATCCCGAGTACGCGGCTCAGGAGCATCGAAACGGCAACAATAATAGCGGCTTTATTCATGTTGACAGAAAATTTATATATTTCTTATCATGAAAAAGATACTTTTACTCCTTACTTTCCTCGCCCTTGCGGCATTTGCTCAGAACTACGACACTATTGAACCGGAGAAAAAACTCCAACGTCCGGTTTATAGTTTCCAGACGGCTGGTTTTGGCCTTTCTTTCTGGAGTAACTATAAGGATGACGTGAAGAATCCTGAAAAGGATCACGTCACGGCATTTCCGCTTATCCGCTACGGTCACATTTGGGAAATGACGACCCATGGCGCTATTACGGCGATTTCGAACTGGCATGCCGAATTTGGCACGGACTGGGAACTTGAAGGCAATATGCTTATCGGTGGACGTTTTTCTCCGCTTGATGAAATCGTAAGTCCGTTTGTCGGCGCCGGTATTGGTCTTGGTTTCCAGGTTGACGCATTCTTTGACGACTGGATTGGTGCTTTCGGTATGTGCTTGGGCGGTGAAGTCGGTTTGAACTTCTTCCACAATTCTGCCGTTCAGCTCGAAGCCGGTTTTGGTTTCAACATCCTTGCTACGAAGGTTGACTTTACCAAGGGCTTCAAGAGCTGGAACCTCTTCTTCGCTGTGAACTACTAATTTTTAAAGCAAAGGTTGCGCAGCGAAATCGAGATGCTCGCGTAATTTGATGCTGAAAGGCCCGCCTCCGGCGGGCTTCTCTTTTATACTGCGATTTTGAAATCGTTCAGGAGCGTGCGGCGATTGAGCTTGCCTTGTTGCTGCAAGCGTTCGACAAGAATGCCTGGGCGCACGTGGAATACGCCGGAAAAGTGCTGGATGCAACGGCGTTCGTAAAAGCGACCGCAACAGATGAGCTCGCATTCTTCGGCTTCGGAGAGGAGAATGTCTTGCGCGAAACGGTCGGCTTCAAGTTCGAGAATTTCTTCAGGACGGGCCGCGTGCATTTCAGAAACTTTTGCTTGTTGCGAGAGTGCGCCGAGTTGCAGGCACGAGGTGTGCTTCGCGTGCAAAAGCAAGTGTCCGACGGCATGGAATAACGCTTCCAGAAATTTGGAATCATCCATCTTAGTTGTCGGGAATTGGATGACGGGGCGTGAACCTCTCCAGTAGAAAGCGCATACAGGCGTGGGTGCCGTGAGGAACGGCTCTACTTCGATGAGCTCGATACCGCAAGCGTGGAGCGCTTCACGGGCGATGCTGCGGATATCCTTGTTGTGGAAAAATGTATTTGTCCGCAAAAATTTCAGGTTAGAAATAATGGCGTTGCGGTCCGGCGTGAATTCCGTTGCCAAGCGCTTGACCTGGAGCTCGCCGAGGCGTATCCAGGCAGCATATGTCTGCGGATTTGCAGATGGCAATGTGGCGCAGTAATAATTTTCGAATCCGGCAATGCTCCCGATTTGCATAAACTTGAACACCGCGCGAACGAGGTCTGCGTCCTTGACGTTCTCGGGAATGTGGCCCATCTTTTGCAATGCGCGGATGGGGAACTTGCGAACCCACGTTAAAATTTTTTCGAGCTCTTTTTTGTCTTTGAAGAATGCGACTTCGGAGATGCGACCGGAATCGCTCCCGAAAGCGAGTTGGAATGCGGCTTGTGCATCATCGCTATTGCGTTCCATAAGGCTACTGCGGGAACAGCCAAGACGGCGCAAAAGTTCGTCTTGCGTGATGTGCTCCCGTTTTTGAAGTTGCTTAATGGATTCTTTTAAGCTCATGCTTTTAAAATAAATAATTAACGTGTCAGGTGTCAAATTTATTTCAGCAATTCTTCGGGGACGCATTCGGCCATAGCTTCGTACGCCTTGGCGCTCGGGTGCAAGTGATCGCCTGAGTCGAATCCAGCGGCAAATGCTTTCGGATCGTCATGACCGCGCACAGCCTTGTCGAAGTCTACGCAACCGTCGAAATCCGGTGCGGTGCGGAGCCATTCATTGAATGCCGTGCGAATGATATCGCGGTTTTCGTTGTAGGTGCGCCAACCGTAAATCGGGAGGAGTGTGCCGCTATAAATCTTGAGACCGAGTTTGCGCGCGTGCGTGATGTAGAGCGAACGTACACCGTTGATGAGATCGTCTGCGGTAGGCATGTCGCTCCATGGGCGGAACTTGTTGACTTCGACACCGACAGGGTGGATGATGTCATTGATGCCGTGCTGCACGATGACCGTGCGGGCGCCTGCGACATTCATTTCAATCGGGAAGCGCGTAGCGCCTTTGAGACCGTAAGCCGCGTAGGTGATGCAACTGTATTCGCGGAGAATGCGTGTGCCGCTCACAGCGCGACGAATGATGGCAACGTTGTTGAAACCTTCTCGTGCGCAACGGAGCGTGAGGTAATCGGGCCAATCCTGCGCCGTGATGGAATCGCCGAAGCAGACAAGTGCGAAGTTCTTTTCTTCGGTGAAAATGTCAATCGTGTTGAGAAAATAAATCCAGTTCGTTTTGCGCGTGAGGTCATCGGGGAGTGTGGCCGACTTTGCAAAATTGCCGTAGCTGTACTTGCCGCCAGAAAGCGGGCCCGTGATGGCTGTACCGGCGTTCATTTGTGTGAAATTTGCAAAGTAGAGGCTCACATCGAATGTCTCGCCTGCAGTCACGTCAAATGCAATTTCGTCACTCAAGATTTCTTCGCCCGCGGGGATGGTGGCAGAAGTTTTTCCACCGAAAGTAATTGCGCGTGGAGAATATGCTGGAATGTTTGCGGATGTAGCTGAAGACTGCGCAGCGTCTAGGGATTGCGCGGACTTTGCGACGTATGCTTCGCTAATTTGTACGGAGTCTGTGCCCGTGAGGTTAGAAAAATGGAAACGCAACTTGCTCCCTGAAAAGCAGGCGCGAATCGGATAGCGGAGTGTCAAGTCTTTAGCGTAAGTCGCTTCTTTGCGGTCGGTGATGGATGTGGCGTTGCCCCAGCATGCGACCCATTTTGAAAATTTTTCTGGCATATTCCAAATTATAGTAAATAGCGGTGCATCATAGTTTTATGAAAAAATTTTTTCGTTGCAGAACGTAAAAAACATTTATCCAGATTCGAAGCCGATTTGTTGGTCTCGCAAAATTGAATGTGCTAGTTTGAGAGAAAACAAGGAGGACATCATGAAAAACAAATTCCTTTTAATCGCAGTAGTAGCAAGTGCCCTGTTCTGCATGAACTGTGGCGAAGAAAACAAAACAGAAGAAACAGAAAAAACAAAAGTCGAAAAGTCAAAAGATGACAAAGGCGACGAACTCTCTCGCGCAAGTGAATCAGAAGTTGCCTTGACAACTACGATGGTTGTTGACGGATCCAGATTGGCTGACAGAGGAAAGACGATGGTGAAGGCCGAGCGAAAAGCTCCTGCAGACGGTGCGCTGAAGTTGTTGGCTGCATCATCGAAATCCGCGACATATTCGATGGATGCTAAGTTCACTAAGGATATCGATAAAGTTCTTAAAAGTGTAGATGGATTACACTCAACGGGAAAATCAGTTCTCGGTGGCCGCCGTGGAAAAGTCGCCGCTGGGTTTAACGAAGGTGTTGCAGGCTCTGGCGGAATCGGTGACGGATTGGCCGGGCTGATGGCCGGGAGTGCCTCAATGCTTTCGGACTCAAGAAGTACTGTTCGAAGAACGTCGGTCAAGGCTAAGTCTATATCGATGGCTAGTTCTAAAATTGCCAAGGCTTCGAGTAGCGAAGTTTATCTGATGTCAGATAGCGAAGAACGTGGCGAATGGCGTGATGACGAATCTACGTATAGAAAATCCAGAAGACGCTATGGCGATTCCAATGAACGCAGGTCGGGACTCCTCACCGCTGGCGAGTGGAACGATTTGGAACATTGGTATTTCTGGGACGATATCATCAATGACGATAACTTCAGCGACAAAACCGATTACTGGCAGTTCTTCCCGAAGAAACTTGTGGCCGTCAAAGTGGTTGATCAAAATGGCAAAGGTGCTGCAAACGTTTCTGTAATTCTCCTCAATGGCAAAAAGGTTGAATTTGTTACAAAGACAGATAATACCGGGCGTGCCTATTGTTGGATTGGCCTGATGGATGGTGAGTTCGATGAAGTCAGGGCAAGAGATCTCACGTTGATTGTCGATGGCTCGCTCATCAAGGAACAAATCCAGGTTACGTCTAAAGGCGATGAAAGACTCAACATGAACGTTGTTATGCACAAGAACGTGAAGCGCCCAAAAGCCAGTGCCGATGTTGCGTTTATCGTAGATGCGACAGGTTCAATGAGAGATGAGATTAAGTTCCTCAAATCGGATCTCAGCTATATCATTGACCATGCAAGCTCGGAAAGCAATATCCCGCTGCGCACGGCTGCCGTGTTCTACCGCGACAAGGGCGATGATTACCTCACTCGACATCATGACTTCTCCAAGAATGTGTCTGTGATTCAGGATTACGTTGCGGAACAGGATGCTGATGATGGCGGCGATTACCCCGAAGCTGTGCACTCTGCGCTTGAAACTGCGCTGAAGAAACTTTCTTGGGATGAGTCGGCACGTGCACGCGTTGCGTTCCTGATTCTCGATGCGCCCGCGCACCATGAGGATGACGTTATCGAAAGTCTCCAGAAGTCCATCACGCTTTTTGCCTTAAATGGCATCAAATTGATCCCTGTGGCGGCAAGTGGTGTTGACAAGGATACTGAATTTATGCTGAGATTCTTTGACCTTGCAACGGGCGGCACGTACGTGTTCCTCACGGATGATAGCGGCATCGGCAATTCGCATATCAAGGCAACGGTGGGTGACCACAAGGTGGAACGACTCGCTAACTTGATGGTAAGACTGATTAAGAAATATGTAGAGTAAAATGCTCGCGAGATGCAGCGAGTGCTGCAATGCTAAGGATAATGCATCGAGACGCGTCGCGGAAAATGTCGCGAGATGCGCTGGGAATGCGCGCGAGAAGCGCCGGCACTGGGTACAACATTTTATTCTCTGGCTTTGGAGGGAGCCGGAGAATTTTTTAGTTTTGTCACCACGCTGACACTCCATTATTATATATTTCCACTATGCCTAAAGTTTCTAAAAAATCCGTCCCTGAAAAGTCCGTAGAGGCGTCCCTCTGGGAGTCTGCGAACAAGTTGCGCGGTAGCGTGGAACCCGCCGAATACAAGCATGTGGTGCTTTCGCTTATTTTCTTGAAGTTTGCAAGCGACAAGTTCGAGGAACAGCGCGAAAAGCTCATCGCTGCCGGTCGCCAGAAGTACGTGGAAATGCCCGAGTTCTACAACAAGGACAACGTCTTTTATCTGGAAGAAACTTCCCGCTGGAGCTTTATCATCGAGCATGCCCGCCAAAGCGACATTGCGCTCCTGATCGACACTGCGCTTGCGAACATCGAAAAGAAGAACAAGGCGTTGCGCGGGGCGCTCCCCGACAACTATTTCTCTCGTTTGCAACTTGACACCGCGAAACTGGCGGCGCTCATCAGCGATATCGACGGCATTGACACCATCAAGGACAAGGAACAGGATGTTGTCGGACGCGTGTACGAATATTTCCTCGGGAAGTTCGCCATCGCCGAAGGCAAGGGCAAGGGTGAATTCTATACGCCCAAGACAATCGTCGGACTCATCGCCGAAATGATTGAACCTTACCGCGGCAAGATTTACGACCCCTGCTGCGGTTCGGGCGGCATGTTCGTGCAGAGCATGAAGTTTATCGAAGCCCATCACGGCAACAAGCGCGAAGTCTCCGTATATGGCCAGGAATACACCGGAACCACGTACAAACTAGCGAAGATGAACCTCGCCATCCGCGGTATCTCTGGCAACCTGGGCGACAAACCCGCCGACACCTTCGCCGAAGACCAGCACAAGGATTTAAAGGCCGACTTTATCATGGCGAACCCGCCGTTCAATCAGAAGTCGTGGCGTGCCGAAAATGAACTCCTCGATGACCCGCGCTGGAAAGGCTACACCGTGCCGCCCACGAGCAACGCGAACTACGGCTGGATTCTGAACATCCTCTCTAAACTCTCCGAAAACGGCGTGGCAGGCTTCTTGCTCAGTAACGGCGCGCTCAGCGGCGAAGGCGACGAACAGCAAATCCGCAAGGAACTTTTGCAGAACGACAAGGTCGAGGCAATCCTCATTCTGCCCCGCAACATGTTCTATTCCACCGACATCAGCGTGACGCTCTGGATTCTGAACAACAACAAGACCGCCCGCGAAGTCAAGGTCGGCGATTCCATGCGCAAGTACCGTAACCGCAAAGGCGAAGTGCTCTTTATGGACCTGCGCCAGATGGGCGAACCCTTCGAAAAGAAATACACCCAGTTCAGCCTCGCGGATATCGAAAAAATCAGCGGCACCTACCACAAGTGGCAAACGCAGATAATCAAGGACGAACCCGAATACTGCGCCACCGCCACCCTAAAAGAAATCGAAGCGAAAAACTGGTCGCTCGTGCCGAGCAAGTACATCGAATTCAAGAACCGCGACGAGGCCGTGAACTTTGATGAAAAGATGCGCGAACTCCAAGCAGAAATGCGCACCCTCCTCAAGGCCGAAAAAGAAAGCGAAAAGGAACTCGCCAAAGTCTTCAAGAACCTGGGATTTGAACTATAAATGTCATGGTTGTCGCAAAATTTGCGACAACCACAGAGTGTCATGAGCGAAACGAAGTGAAGTCGAAGGATCTGATTGATGTCTGAAAACAATATGAAGCGGCTTGGTGACTACATACGGCCCGTAGATGTGCGGAACAGGAACTTGAAAGTGACGCGGTTGGTCGGTTTGACGATTGACAAAGCGTTTATCCCGTCTGTGGCAAATACGATTGGCACCGATTTATCGAATTACAAGGTGATTTCGGAAAATCAGTTTGCATGCAGTTTGATGCAGGTCAGTCGCGACGGAAAAATGCCTATTGCGATGTTCAAAGGCGAGCCTTGCATTATGTCTCCGGCATACCCGATGTTTGAAGTCTCAAAGACGAATGAGCTGTTGCCGGAATATCTGATGATGTGGTTTTCTCGCTCCGAATTTGACCGCGAGGCAAGTTTTTATGCAGTTGGTGGAGTCCGCGGAAGTTTGGAATGGAATGATTTCTGCGATATGCGAATCCCCGTCCCCGCAATTGAAAAACAGCGCGAAATCGTCGCCGAATACAACACCCTCGCCACCCGCATCGAAACCAACAAGAAACTCATCGCCACCCTCGAACAAACCGCCCAAACCCTCTACCGCCACATCTTCGTCGACAACATCGACCCCAACAATCTACCCGACGGCTGGAGAATGGGAACCTTGGGGGAAGTGTGTACTTTTAAATACGGGAAACTTCCGTCTAAACATGAGAAAAGTGTAGATTATCCTTATCCTGTTTTTAGTGGCTATGCAATAACTGGATATACAGATGAATATACATTAGATGATTCCGAAATTGTAGTGATTGCTCGTGGTGATGCTGGAACTGGGAAAATTTGCATGTCTCCTGAAAAATGTTTTTTATCGAACTTGGCAATTGCTGCAATCGCCAATGATAGAGACATGAAATTGTATTTGTATTATCATCTTTTGACATTAGATACAATGTCTTTGCGATCAGGAACGGCTCAGGCTCAGATCACGATAAGTAGTCTTGAACCATTTGAAGTAATGTTGCCGCCAAAAGCAACATGCAAAGAATTTTCTGATAATATAAAGGTCCTTTTAAAAACTCAGGAAAATTATAATACAGAAATTCAAACCCTAACCCAAATTCAAACCCTTTTTCTCTCAAAAATGGGGGCATAGAATATGGCAGAAATAAAAAAATACATTCCAGAAGGAATGACTTGGCTACGAGCTGCTGTTTCGGCTATTCCATGTGTAGGTGGTGCCGTAGATCATTTGCTTTTCGATAAAGCTGATGCTATTCGAAATAAAAACATTGAGCAATCTTTACAAAGCCTTTCCGTATCAGTAGATGAGTTAAAGGACAAAATCAATCAACCTTGGTTTTCGTCTGAAGAGTTTTTGCAATTATTAAAGAAATTATTTGATTCTGTATCATTCGAAACGGATAAACCGAAAATAGGTACTTTGGGGAAGATTGTAGCTCTTTGCGGGACGAATGAATATGTTCCTGATCAAAAGAAATGCTCCGTTTTTGATCATATTGCAAAATTAAGCTATGTGCAAATGAATTTATTAAGGATTATTTCGTCCATTCCGATTAAAAAGAAAGATATTAAATCAACGGGTCTTGTACAGACTGTTTCTGCAGTATGGCTTGAAGATATTGTAGCTGAACTAAATAATCGCAAGTCCAATCCTTTTTGGGAGGGGACTATTGTTGTTGACCAAGAAATTGAAATTTTGGAATCCTTAAATATGGTTCGCCTAGTTCCTATATGGGGGAGTGAAAAAGCGTATGCTTTAACATCAATTGGAAATTTGGCGGCGAATTATATTAACAAATTGGAACAAAAATGATACTCTGTCCCAAAACAATTGAAAAACTAAGAATAATCATAAATGAAGAGTCCGAATATCGTAGCGGACCACAGTTGGTTTCGTTCTTTAATAATCTTGGTTTTAATGATGAATATCGACAGGGATTTCCATCTCGTTGGGCGTATACTCAAGAAAAACTTGAAAAAATTAATGGAACTCCAGAATTAGATAAATGTATAAAGACTGTTTTTAATCCTATTAACTTTATTGAAGATCTAACACAATTACAAAATTTGATTGACGCCTTCAATAAGTATTTGGCATTTGATGGTTGGATGATTATTCGGCAGGGGAAAGATATTTTAATAAAAAAGGCTGCTTTTGACGAATCTGTTTTTTCTGAAAATTCCGATGAAATTACAGAACAAGAATTTCTTGCGAAAGATTTTGGAGCCATTGAATGGAATCAGTTGAACATAGAAAGCTCTTTACTTCCTGTTATAAAACAAAGAGTAGAGGAAATTTCAACCTGCCTCAAAAATAATGCTGCTCTTTCTGTTATATTTCTTTGTGGTTCTACATTAGAGGGACTATTATTAAATGTTGCTCGAATGCATCCTAGAGAATTCAACACATCTGCATCAGCTCCTTTAAAGGATCAAAAGGTCAAACCATTACAAGAGTGGACTTTGGACAATTTGATAAATGTCACTTACGAAGTCGGCTTTATTGATCTAGATGTGAAAAAGTTTAGCCATGTCTTGCGTGATTTTAGAAATTATATTCATCCATATGAACAAATGGCTAGAAATTTTAATCCGACAATAGAAACGGCCAAAATCAGTGCTCAGGTACTGAAAGCGGCAATTTCGCAGATTACGAATGTTAATTATAGTAAACAGAAACATGAATAATTGAAAAAAGGACTTATAATGAAAAAATTAGCTTATGTGATAAAAAAATTAAATCCTTTCCAGAAGCATCTTTATATAATTGGAAATGGATTTGATATTCATCATGGCATTAATAGCCGGTATTCTAATTATAGAGAATGGCTGCATAATTGGAACCGTCTTCTATTGGGTGATATTGAAGAGTTTTTTGGTAGAAATGATGAAGAATTTTGGAATGAATTTGAAAAAAATCTATCTGAGGTTAGCACAGGTGTGATTTATGCTGAAATCGAAAATAATATTCCAAATATTGCTAGCCCGTCGTTCCGAGATTCTGATTACGAAAATGCAACATATGCTATAGAATTTCATTTAAAAGAAACATTTAGTAAGATAAAAAGTTCTTTTAAAGTATGGGTTGAATCGTTAGATGCTCCAAATGAGAGTAAGAAGATTAAGCTTCGCGCAAGAAACAGCCTTTTCATTAATTTTAATTATACAGATACATTAGAAAAACTATATAACATAAGTGAAAATAATATTGAATATATCCATGGAAAAAGTAAAAGAGATGAAAATCTTGTTTTAGGACATGGTTCTGAAAAAGAAAAAATACAAAAGAATATAAAGGCGGACTCTCCTCTAAATCGTAAAGATTTTGATGATTTAGATGTTCCTGATACGCTATTTGACAATGCTTTAGATAAAGCGGTAAATGAAGTATGCTTTATGCGGAAAGATGTTGCATCTATAATGCATAGACTTGGCGAATTCTTTAAAAAAATAAAAAGATATTCGTTTGTACATATATATGGATTGTCATTTGGTGATGTCGATTTGCCTTATTTGAGAAAAATCATTGATGTTATTGGGAAAAAAAAGATTTTCTTTGAAATTAGCGATTATAAAGGGTACGCTTTATCCCGTATAAAAGCGTTTATGGAAGAAAACGGAATTAATGAGCGGCAGTATAAAATTGTTGAATTGTCATCTCTTATGAAGTGTAAACAAAAAGATTGCTAATAAAATTTATGTCATTCTATAGTTTCCTTTTTAGTGTCGTTAAAAGGAAACTATAGATTATAATCAATAGTTTTGAATACCCCAAATATTAATTAGCAAATCACTTTAAGATTGGTAATTCGGCTCCTGATTTTATAATTGTAAAAAACAGAGATGCATACAATTAGAAATTTTGCAGATGCTTTTTTTCGATACAAAAAAATGAGCTGCCGGAACGGACTGGTCATAATAACTTGTTTATGATGGTTAAGTGCTGTTTTTAGATATTGATTTGTTAATGTTTTTCTTTAGCCAATTCCAAAACTTGTCTGTCATCCATCCATTTCTATTTTCTATATTTAATTCACAAATAAAAAGCGTTCCATCAGGGTCGACTAATTTTTTTAAACGAGCCATCCATTGGTCTACGTCTGAAGATGAATATACTATCCAAAACGATTGATTTAATCTGAACCAATCTAATGCTTTATTCATTTCATTTTCAACTTGTTCAATACTGCTGTCTTTTTTAGGATTGATATAAATAGAGTAAAAATTATTCATTTTAATTTCCTCCTTCTTTTACATCATCGTCGGGTTGTTCTGCTATTTGTGGATCTATTGGTTTTAAATTAACGGCTGGGTCAGGCATTCCATTTTGCATATCAATTATACCATTTGTTTTGGACGCTAATTGAATTCGTTCGTGCATAATGAGTTCTGCACCTTCTAGTAACGCCGCATGTGGATTTTTATTCGCAAAAGATGTCAATTTGAAAACCGCAATTAATGCCAATACTGTAATTATCGCCACAACTGCGATGTACAAGCCTAAAACATCTGCTTTTATTGCTAAAACAGTTAATAATACTGCAACAACAATAAGGAAAAATGTAATCTTACCAATAAAACCATTAGGCAATTTTACCTTTGCAAAATTTGCAATATTTTGAAAAAATTTATTTGAATTCATTTCGTTCCTTTTTAACGATGTATTCCCTAATAAATGTAATTTTTTATTGAATAGCTGTATGATTAATTTTTTCAAATTTGTTACTCAATATCTGCAGCAAGGTAGGTTCCGTTGCTGAGGAGTATTACAAGGTTTTGGGGCGCGAACTAAAGAATAATCCGATAGTATCACGAATGGCCTGCTGACGAATTCAGCTTGCAACAGGGGGACCGACAAAGTGGTTGAAACCATAAAAGTGCCGAAATTTGCGTAAAAACGGCAAAAAAATTTTTTTTGTTGTTTCCTCTTGTTTTAGTATAGCATATATGCTATATTTATTTCATGGAGTTCGTTTTCTTTCCAGATCCGCAATCTTATAATCCCCAAAGAGGGGAGTTTAAGGATCAAGCTGGAGATGTCGGAAAGGAAATAAAGGATTTATCGAAGCACCATCGTGATTTGTATTTGCGTGTTAAAACTTTTTTAGAAGCCCTGAGAAAGGTCAACGACATATCGCCTTATTTACGAATTGAGCAGATTTACAAATTTCCAAAGGATCATGAGGGTCTCTACGAAATGCGAATTCCTAAACAGGCGCGAGGCGGCGTTTTTCGAATTTATTTTTGTATATCTTTGTGTAAATTGAACACGCTTATTTTGCTATGCGCAGAACTGAAACATAAAACCAAGCCAATGAAGCTTGGAATAGCAATGGAAAATCTGAAACTCTACAAGGAACTTGTCGAACAAGGAGTCATGTCATGAAAAAGGATCAAGTTTTAGACTACATGGATTCGCTTGAAAAAGAAGACGAAAGCCTGGATTTGTATGTAAAAATGTACGAGGCATTGTCTTCTTTCTTGACGGATTTTGAATTCATGAAGGACTCCTTGGGCATGACACAAAAAGATGTGGCTGACAAGATGGGAACAACACAGAGCGCCATATCCCGCATTGCATCGCTGAAGACGAATCCTTCTTACAAGCAGTTGCAGAAAATGGCGGAAGCTGTTGGCGGAGATTTGTACATCACTCCAATGAAGGACATGACTGTCCAAGTTCCATACGATTTGCAAAAAACTGTTCGAAAATTGGCCAAAGGTGAAAAAAAGACGACTAATGAATACCTTGATGAAGTGATTCGCGATGCCGTTGAATCGGAATACGAAACCTTCACAAAGATGTATTGGAATAAGGTGAGTGATTGTTTCTCCATTTATAAAAACGATTCTGTGGCGTGCTGTGATGGCTCAGATTTGTCGACTTTAGATTTTGGAGAATTCGAACCAATATCTAAGAATTCTGAAACGCAGAAAATGGCTGTATAGAATAAGGTGAAGTATGCAAGAAAAATTTCAAGAACTCATTAAACTTCTTCAGTTATTCGATATCAGATTCATGGACTCTCACGAATCCGTTTTGTGCTTGCCAGACAACTTGGCTTTAGGAAAAGGAATTGAAATTGAATCAGGACAGGCTTTTGCTAAAGATGATCCTGTGGTCAACGAAGATTCGATACTTTTCCGCATTAAGTATGTATTTAAGTTTTCTTGTGAAAAGAAAGAATATTTTAGAACAGAGTATGTTGTTATGTTTTCGTTCAAATCGGCTAATGTGCAAAAAGCAGCAGAGCTGTTGAAAATCGAAAAATTGAAGAAGATTTTTGTTGAAAAGCAACTGAGCAGAACCATTTGGACAATCCTGCGTGGGACGGTTATGGATGCCTTCAATCGGCATTCTTTGCCCCCTGTTCAATTGCCTTGGATTATTTAAAAAAAGAAAAAAGGGCAGGCATAGCCTGCCTTTTGTGTAAAACAGCCTTTTTCGCCCTAAAATCGCCATTTTGCCTATTGCGCAGAAAAATAATGAATTTATTTTTACGGCATGGCGTTCAAGGAAGCCGACTTAGAGAAAGTGTTTATTGACCTCCTGGTTCAGGAGGGCTGCAAGTATGTGCCCGGCGAGGCGATTGACCGCGGCGAGGGCGAGGTCTTGATTGAGCAGGACCTGCGAGACTACTTGCACCGTCGTTACGATTCCGAGGGCATTACCGAGAACGAGATCCGTTCGGTTGTTCTGCAGTTGCGTTCGCTTTCGGCGAGTGCGCTTTACGAAAGCAACAAGAAGTTCTGCTCCTGGCTTTCGGACGGCTTTATGCTCAAGCGCGAGAACCCGAAGGACAAAGACATTCTCATTGAGCTTTTGGATTTTAGGCCGCTGGGTGAGCAGAGAAAGTCGGGTTTCGGTGTTGATACCGATGAAGAGGCTATGCCGCTGGCTGCCGATGTGGCGGCGAAATACTGTGCCGATTGCAATATCGTCAAGATTGTAAACCAGTTTGAAATTATTGGCCCCAGCGATGAACTCCGAATTCCCGACGGGATCCTTTTTGTGAATGGACTCCCGCTTGTCGTGTTTGAGTTTAAGAGTGCCGTTCGCGAAGAGGCTACTGTTTTCAATGCGTATGAACAGTTGACGGTCCGCTACCGCCGCGATATCCCGCAGTTGTTTGTCTATAACGCCTTCTGCGTGATTAGCGATGGCGTGAACAACCGGGCGGGTAGTTTCTTTGCTAAGTACGATTACTTTTATGCGTGGCGTCGCGTGGAATTTGGCGACAAGCGAATCGAGGCCGAGGGCATCGAGAGCCTGTATTCCATGATTCAGGGAATGTTCAATCGCAAACGCCTGTTGGACATTTTCAAGAACTTCCAGTATTTCCCGGACAGCAGCAAAAAGGAGCAGAAGGTTCTGTGCCGTTATCCGCAATATTATGCGGCGCGGTCTTTGTACGAAAATATTTGCAAGGCTCGCAAGCCGCATGGCGACGGCAGGGGAGGCACGTATTTTGGCGCGACCGGTTGCGGCAAGAGCTTTACGATGCTCTTCTTGACGCGGTTGCTCATGAAGTCGCTGGAATTCAAGACGCCGACCATTGTGCTGATTACCGACCGCACCGATTTGGACGACCAGCTTTCGGGACTGTTTACGGCATCCAAGAAGTATATCGGTGACGAGCGTGTCGAAAGCGTGGAGAGTCGTGCCGACCTGCGTGAAAAGTTGCAGGGCCGCAAGAGCGGTGGCGTGTTCCTCACCACCATCCAGAAGTTCAGCGAAGATATCGAACTGCTGACCGACCGCGATAATGTTGTCTGCATTTCGGACGAAGCGCACCGCACGCAGACAAACCTGGACCAGAAAATTACCGTGACCGATAAGGGCGTTAAGACGAGTTTCGGTTTTGCGCGTTACTTGCACAACTCCTTGCCCAATGCGACTTACGTGGGCTTTACGGGCACGCCGATAGATGCGACGCTGGATGTGTTCGGCCCTGAGGTCGATATTTACACCATGACCGAATCGGTGAAGGACGGCATTACCGTGCCCATCGTTTACTAGGGCCGTGCCGCCAAGGTGGTGTTGAACAATTCTGTTCTCGAAGAGATTGAGAAGTATTACGAAGAAGCCGCGGAAGCGGGTGCCAACGAATACCAGATTGACCAGAGCAAGCAGGATGTGGCCCAGATGGGCGTGATTCTCGGCGACCCCGACCGTTTGAAGGCCGTGGCGAAGGATTTCGTGGCGCATTACGAGGCCCGTGTTCAAGAAAAATCAACGGTCCGCGGCAAGGCGATGTTCGTTTGTTACAGCCGCCAGATTGCGTATGCATTGTACAAGAACATTTTGGAACTGCGCCCGGAATGGGGCGTGGCGAAAATTTGCGACGATGCAGAATTTGCAGGCGAAGCGGCTGAACTTACAGATAAAGAAAAGCGGGAACTGAAACCGGTTGAAAAAATCAAGATGGTCATGACCCGCAGCAAGGACGACGAGAAGGAGCTTTACGACTTGCTCGGCGACAAGGATGCCCGCAAGGAACTGGACTGCCTTTTCAAACAGGAACGTTCTAACTTCAAGATTGCGATAGTCGTGGATATGTGGCTCACGGGTTTTGACGTTCCGTGCCTCGATGCCATTTACATCGACAAGCCGATTCAGCAGCATTCCCTGATTCAGACGATTTCCCGCGTGAACAGGACATTTGCGGGCAAGGACAAGGGAATCGTCGTCGATTACATCGGCATCAAACGCAAGATGAACCTGGCGCTAAAGCAATACGGAGCCGGTTCCGAGCAGAACGTAGAAGACATTACCGCAGCGATTACGGAGTTCCGCAACCATCTGGATTTGCTTGACAAGTTGATGTACAAGTTCGATGCATCGGCGTATTTCAAGAGTACCGGCGATGGCGCAGAACTGAAGAAACTGGAATGCCTCAAGCAGGCACAGGAATTCGTGCAAACCACGAAGGAAAAGGAAGCCCGCTTTATGGGCCTCGCGAAACGCCTGAAGGCCGCATACGATATCTGCGTTGGCAACGAAGGAATTACGCAGGCCGAGCGCGACCATGCGCATTTCTATTTCGCCATTCGTTCCATTTTGCATAAACTCACCAAGGGTAATGCGCCCGATACCGCACAGATGAACGCCCGCGTCCGCGAGATGATTGCCTCGGCGCTCCAGAGCGAAGGCGTGGAAGACGTTCTGCAGTTGAGCGATGCCGAAGCCGACCAGGCAAAACAAAACATCTTTGACGATGAATATCTGCAGCACATCAACCGCATCAAACTGCCGAATACCAAAATCAAGTTGCTGCAAATGCTCCTGCAAAAAGCCATCGGGCAAATCCGCAAGGTGAACAAAGTCAAGGGAGTCAACTTCACGCAGAAAATGCAACAGCTCGTGGAGCAGTACAACGACCGCACCGAACAGGACATCTTGAAAAGCGAAGTCTATGAAGAAATGGCCGAAACCTTGACCGACATGATTGTCCAAGTCCGCAAGGCGTTCACCGAAGGCGAAGAAAAAGGCCTCAGCTTCGAAGAAACCGCGTTCTATG
>JAEEGG010008432.1_pt1 | contig 23372 bp, 19 predicted proteins | sample 9134161 | NCBI WGS metagenome assembly JAEEGG01 (sample SAMN16246543, study PRJNA631951) | gut metagenome | biome: gut microbiome; feature: rumen; material: CR-attached | host: Bos | place: Iran: Karaj | collected 2018-10
CAAAGTCTTTGCGGATTATTTTAGGTTATTTTTTGATAAATGTAATCTCTGTTTGCATTTTGTTACCGAAGACATCGGAAAAAGCGTGAAAAACGTGCCGATGTTTGGCAAAATGAATGTTTATCCTTACCTTTGCGCCCTCAATCACTTATTCCAAACAACAATTTCAGATTGATTATGAGTAATTCCAAGATTTCGATGAGTCCTAATCCCCTGGTGCGTTTCCTGAAGAAGGAACCCAAGGATTTCACTCGTGAGGACCTCATCAACTATTGCAAAGAGAACGACATTCGCTTCATCAACTTCCATTATTGCGGTTGGGGCGGTCGCCTGAAGACGCTGAATTTCGTGATCCAGAGTGAGGAGCATCTGCGTGGTATCCTCGAAGCTGGCGAACGTGTCGATGGTTCCAGCCTGTTCCCCTTTGTGGAGGCCGGACGTTCGGACCTTTACGTGATGCCTCGTTACAAGACGGCTTTCGTCAACCCTTTTGCCGAGGAACCTTCTCTCGATGTGCTCTGTGCTTTCCTCGATCGTGATGGCGAGTTCTTCGAGTCATCTCCCCAGTATATCCTCCACAAGGCCAATGAGGCTTTCATTCGCAAGACGGGCATGCAGATGGAGACGATGGGCGAATTGGAATACTATGTCATCGGCGAACAGGATCCCCTCTACCAGGTCGAGGACCAGCGCGGTTACCACGAGAGTGCTCCGTTCAACAAGTTTGCCGAATTGCGCACCGAGGCCATGAAACTGATTGCCGAGTGCGGAGGCGAGATCAAGTACGGACATTCCGAGGTGGGTAATTTCACAGAGGATGGAAAGATCTATGAGCAGAATGAGATTGAATTCCTGCCCACCAATATCGAGGATGCGGCCGACCAGCTTGTCATTGCCAAGTGGATCATGCGTCAGCTGGCTTATCAATATGGTGTAGAGTTGACCTTTGCACCCAAGATCACCGTGGGTAAGGCCGGTTCGGGTATGCACGTACATTGCCGCTTCACCAAGGATGGCAAGAGCATGATGCTCGAAGGTGGCAAGCTCAGCGACCATGCACGCCGTGCCATCGCAGGCTATATGGACGCTGGCACATCCCTGCCCGCCTTCGGTAATCCCCATCCACTTTCATTCATGCGTCTTGTGCCCCATCAGGAGGCTCCAACTTCACTCTGTTGGTCGTTCAGCAACCGTTCGGCATTGGTACGTGTTCCCCTTGGATGGCAGACCGAAATGGATATGGCCAGCAAGGTCAACCCTTGCGAGAAACCGCTTAACAAGGACCTTTCTATCAAGCAGACCTTCGAATGGCGTGCTTCGGATGGTATGGCCGACACCTACCTGCTGATGGCTGCCCTTTGCTGTGCAGCGCGTCATGGCTTCGAGATGCCTGATGCCCTGCAGGTTGCCGAACGCACCTACGTCGATCTTGGTGTGAACATTCACGACAAGAGCAACCGCCAAGTGCAGGAGGCACTCGAGCAGTTGCCCGGTTCATGTGAAGAGGCTGCCGACGAACTCAACAAGGATCGTGCCATCTATAGTTCTGAAGGCGTGTTCAGCGACTCGATCATCGACTACACCATCCAGTATCTCAAGAGCTTCGACGACAAGCACACCCGCCAGGAACTCATGGCTTCGCCAGAGAAACTCCTCAACTACGTGATGACTAACATCGACAATGGATAACCCGTCCCCTCGGTTATAGTATCAGCCAAGCTTGGCTGATACAAACCCTATGAGGCGCTGCTTGAACGCAGCGCCTTTTTCTTCATATTCCTGTCTGCTCACGCCCTCCAGGAAGGGCGCATCTTTCCATTGCTCCCACGTTCCAAAGATCAAGGGTAATTCCAGGCAATGAATCGCCCCGAAGGATGATTGTCCGTGTCTCCAATCCAGAAGCCACGTTTCCGTCTTCACGCCCTTCTTCTCAAGATGTTTCGCATATTTCTCGGCTGGCCAGCGAAAGACGATTCGCGTCACGATGCCATTGAGGAAACGGAAGGGCACGAAAGGCAGGGCATCGTCCTGCTGCGTCCAGATAAGAACGGATTTCAGACCAGGAATAATGTGTTCAGGTGTCTTGATGTCGGTGCAGACGGGTGCAAAGGGCATGCCGCCAAGGGTGCCGTGCGAAGCGTTGTATTGTGCTTCGAGCATCTTCGCAAGCGGGGCTGTCTTTGGGTCATCGTTGAGGAAAGAATGGAACTTGCGTGTCCGCTTGGCTTGTGCCTTGGCAGTAGCTGGGATGAATGGTGCACTGGCGAGGATGGCCTTTTGGAAGAGCACTTGCCGCTGTTGGGCAATATGGCAAAGTACGCTATGTGCACCCGATGATTGTCCGAAGACGGTTACTTGTTCGGAATCACCACCGAAGAGACGGATGTTCCGTTGAATCCATAGCAAAGCGCAGACCTGATCCTGCAGGCCGAGGTTCACGATATCCTTTTCTTGGTCATAAAAGAAGCCGAATACACCCATGCGATAGGAGATGTTGACCACGACGATGTTGCCTTGTTTCGAAATCTCGCTGGCATCATAGCGCTGATACATCCCGCTTCCCGTCAGGTAAGCCCCTCCATGCACCCAAACCAGGACGGGGTGCCTGCCTTCGGTTGAGGGTGTAAAGATGGAGAGCCGCAGACAATCTTCGCTCTGCTCTTCCCCGCTCGACATGAGTCCAAGCAGCGTGTCGAGTTTCGACGGATTCTGGGGACAGATGGTCACCCGGCACGCGACATCGTCCACCGATGAAAGGTCGGGGGTAGGGATGGGTTTGCCAAAACGTTCAGCCGTGGCATACCGGATGCCGATGTATTGCTTCATGCCGATTGTTCGATAATTGTCTGTAGTTCGCGTGCATATTGTTCCGCATCGTGGAAGACGATGCCGTGCAGACCGACCTTCTCGGCACCTTCCACATTGATGGCCTTGTCATCCGTGAAGACACATTCCTCGGCTTGGAGGTCGAACTTTTCGAGCAAATGTTGGTAAATTTCAGGCTCCGGCTTGAGAAGATGCACTTCCGACGAGATGACCTGTCCGTCGAGCAGGTCGAAGATGTCGTAGTTCTTCATCACCTGGTGCACCTTGCTGCTCCAGTTGGTGAGGCCATAGAGTTCGTAGCCCTTGGCCTTCAGTTCCTTCAGGAGCAATTTCATGCCGGGCACCTCGCCCGTCACGAAATCCACATACTTGTCGAAGAATACTTGAAGTTGCTCGGTATATTTCGGATACTCCTGCTGTTTGCGGCGGATGATGTCGATGAAGGGGGTGACTTCGCGGTCCAGCTCGTTAATGAACTCCAACGAGGCGAAGAAGGTGTAGAACTCGCGTTTGTCCTCCTCGTTGTCGAAGAGCGGGTCGATGATGTGTGCGAAGTCGTAATCGACAAGCACCTTTCCGAAGTCGAATATCAGGGCTTTGATCATTGGGGCGGTTCTGATGTGGTTCTGTACGGTTGTTCTGCAAGCAGCCAAGCTTGGCTGCTGACGAGAACAAATGGGTTAAGATGGGCTAATACGGGAGAACTTTTCTGCAAAGTATTTCCAGAGTGGAGCAACCATCATGGCTTGATGAAACTCCCCGCGTTGGAGCATGTCAAGAACTTCTTCCTCGCTGAAGAGTTCGATACGGATGTCTTCCGATTCCTCCAGATGCTGGGCAGATACCTTCTCCACACCGATGGCAAGAAATGTATGGCTGTAGTTGGTGCATGCGCCAGGATTGGGACTGACGGTCATGAAATGACGCCATTCGCCGCCCGCATAGCCGGTCTCTTCGTAGAGTTCGCGCTTGGCGCCTTCCATCGCATCTTCTCCTGGTTCGACACACCCGGCGGGAATCTCGTAGCCCGTGATTTGTTGGGCGTGACGATATTGCCGTTCAAGGACGAATTGTCCTTCCTTCGTGATGGCGATGACGTTGCAGAAGTCAGGATACTCCAGGATGTAGAAGTCCTGTATCTCGGCCCCAGTGGGCAGTTTCACGTGTTCGCGTCTTGCGGTCAGCCAGGGACGCTTGAAGAGATATTCGCTTTCAAGCACTTCCCATTGCATCGGGTCTTTTTCCATATCTATTTGTTGAAATTTGCGACGCAAAGATAATGAAAAAAAGTATTGGATGGTATTCTCGCAAGGTCTTTTCTGAAAAATTGAAAGAATTCCACGCAAAAACTTGGAGTTTGTCGAATTATTCCTTATTTTTGCAGCGTTAATCAATCCACATAAAACACATGAAACGACATCTTTCCCTTTGCTTCCTTCTGCTGCTCGTTTGCAGTCTTTTAACCGTGAATCTTATTGCTCAGCCGCGCAATCCGATGCGTGCCACCGATGATGCGTTCTTCCAGACCGATGAGGCACGTCGCATTGGCGACCAGATATTGCTCTATCAGCGCGTCACGGGCGGTTGGCCCAAGAATATCGACATGGCACGCGATCTCGGTCCCGAGGAACGTGCTCGAATAGCACGCGACAAGCAGCGCAACGACGATTCGACCATCGACAACGGCGCCACCACCATGCAGATGAAATTCCTGGCACGTCTCTACAGGCAGACGGGCGAACGGCGTTATCGGGAAGGTTTTCGTCGGGGCGTGGAGTATCTGCTCAGCGGACAATACGAGAATGGCGGCTGGCCGCAGTTCTGGCCCAACAATTGGGGCTATCAGGTGCACATCACCTATAACGACGACGCCATGGTGAACACGCTCACCCTCTTCCGTGACCTTTTCGAGGGACGCGACATCTACGGCGGCGACCTTATCGACGACGAGATGAAGGCAAGGCTTCGCACTTCGTTCGACAAGGGCATTGACTGCATTCTCCGTACACAGATTCGCGTGAAGGGCAAGCCCACCATCTGGTGCCAGCAGCACGACCACGAGACGTTCGAGCCGGCTGCTGCCCGCGCCTACGAACTGCCATCCTACGGTCCGTCAGAAAGTGCAGGCATCCTGCGTCTGCTTATGGAGCTGCCCAATCCCGACAAGCGCGTCAAGGCGGCTGTGCATGGCGGCATGAAGTGGCTTGACACCTACAAGCTCACTGGTCTGCGCTATGTGCGTGCCCGTCAGGGACGAAACGATACCGATGCCGACACGCATCTGGAGAAGGATCCTTCGGCCAAACCGCTTTGGGGACGCTTCTACTACCTTATGAATGTTGAACCTTACGTCTGCGACCGCGATGGTCTGCCGCGCAAGCACCTCGATCAGATTGGCCCCGAACGCCGCAATGGATACAGCTGGTATGTCACACGTCCCGCTGAGCTCTATCCACTTTATGAGGCTTGGGCCGACAAATACGACAAGCGTCACAAGGTGAAGATCAGTCTCGACACCAAAGGCGCCAACGAGACGGGACTCATCGACATGGACAGCAAGCCTGTTGTCAATCCCAAAAACTTCGACATTGTGGTTCGTCCGGGCGAAAGCATTCAAAAGGCCATCGAACAGGCTCCCGATGAAGGCACTGAGCCCTTCAAGATTCTTGTCCTAAATGGTATCTATCGTCAGAAGGTCATCATCGACAAGCCGAACATCGTGCTGGTGGGAGAGGACCGCGACAGTACGCGTCTCATCCTCGCTGAAACCGGCAATACCATCACCGTGCCCGAATACAAGGGCAAGAAGGTGCACATGGGTGTCATTGTGCTCACCGAGGAAGCCGACAACTGCGTCATCAGCGGCATGACGGTCTATAACAACTACGGAACGACAGTCGAAGAGACCACCGTCCATCAGATGGCCATCTACGGACGTGCCAGCCATACCATCATCGTCAACTGCAACGTCTGGGCCGATGGTAACGATGCGCTTTCGCTCTGGGCCCCAGAGGGCGAAGGCATGTACTATCATGCCGACCTCGACCTGCGTTGTCCGGGTGTGGATTTCATGTGTCCGCGTGGCTGGTGCTTTGCCACACGCTGCAAGTTCTACGGCGACGGACGTGCCATCCTCTGGCACGACGGTCGTGGCAATAGGTTGAAGAAGTTTGTGGTCAAGGATTCCTGGTTCGATGCGAAGTCGCCCACGCTTCTGGGACGTTATCATCACGACCATCAGATCTATCTGCTCAACTGTCACCTTTCGGAACAGATCCTCGATGCCAACATCCAGTATGCCTATTCCGACAAGGTGCTCGATCCCTGTCCGTGGGGCAATCGCGTCTATTATTATCATTGCATTCGCGAAGGCGGACAAGGCCATTGGCTCGACGACAATCTCCAACAGGCTGTGGGCTCACCTCGCAACTACGAGATGACGGCCCAGTGGACCTTCAACTACGAATGGGATCCCGAGCAATGTCTGCGTGATCTCTGGTATCTTTTGGCTTATTGATTTTTTTCCGATAATTCTGACCGCATCGATAATCACTTAATAAAATGGGACAAGATTTTTTTGTCGGACGCTATTACGTAGAGCGTCGTTTTCTGCGAGAGTGCAGTATCTTTCATGTGCTTGCAACAGACAAGTCCATTGGCAGCGGATTCAATTATCGATGCGAAGCACTCGAATATTCCCACGATACTTCTGTGACCATTGAGTATAAATTCATTGGCCGCGAACAGGTATTATTATGCCATGAGATTACGGAAGAACAGTATCAGCGTGGCATAAATTTGTTCTACAAGTCACTCATGCAGATCCGTCAGTTCGTCACATCGCTGAAGGGTATTCCCTGCGACCGAATTCAGGCATCAAGGGCCTTTCGCTTGTTCGGCCAACTCTACTTCAGTGTGCATCATAATCCTCTTGAAAGCCACACCAACTGCCAAAACCTCGAGATTACTCCCTCTTCGATTATCCTACGAAGACCTTGGATTCCCTCCAGTCTGTTGGGTGTCAATCACATCGACTACGAGGAAATCGATCCCATCGAAGCCCAGAAAGCCATCAAGCAGTTCGAGCTCTTCTACGCCGCCATTAGCAATTATATCAACGCGTTGGCGAAGGAGTGATTTCAATGGCTGTAGTTATTCACTGACGTTGAAACAAAAGCACAAGTATGATTAAACAATTCTTCATTTCAATGGTACGCACAATGTAAAGACTAAACAACCCAACGAACTTGGCCTTTACGATATGACCGGCTACGGCATCGGTTTGCGTTTGGCTCTCTGAGTTAACAACCTTCCATTTATCCTTGTTCTAAGCTGCGAGACCATTCATACACGCTTGAAATAGCAAACTTCGTACAAAATATGTGAGCTAAATCGACTAAATCTATGTTTTTTTCGGACATTTAGTCGATTTAGTTCACATTTTGATGATCTTGAATAAAGATATAGAACAACTATTGTTCGAAAAGATCATCCATTGTCACCTCGCTGCCAACGATGCTGTGATGGATTCCGCTTGCTACGCCGAATGTAGTGACAAAGGTGTTGACAAGCGCCTTTCTGGTCTTCGTTTTTTCTTGGAAGATGCTCATCCGTCGGCGAAGCGATTGCTCATAGTCTTTCGTGATGACATACGGACTGACAGAAAACTTCATTTCACAAAGATTGATGATTCTGTCGGCTCGGTCGATGAGTAGGTCTATCTGTGTGCCTTTTTCTTTTGAGTCCTTCGCAGGTACAAATCGCCAGGAAGAAGCTTCGGTGGATATGCCCGATATGCCAAGGCGTTTTTTGATTTGGTTGAGGTGCGTCAGGCAGATGAGTTCGAACGAAACCCCTTGCCATGAATCAATGGAATGTGACTGGAAGTTATGGCTCCACCACTGTTCGTCCTTGCCAGTTTGGTTTTCGACAAACCGATAATAAAACAATGTAAAGAAGTCAACCAATCGATAAATGGCACCCTTGTTCTTGTTCCCGTATTGCGAATAACGGATGATGAAGTCGCTACGCTCCAAATTACGGAGCACAGTGGTCAAAGCAGTATCCTTCAGGCCTGTTTTCTTTGAAATCTCTTCACGCGTCATACCTTCACGCACACTGTTAAGAGCACGGGCCACACCGGTGTACTTGTCAGCATTGGTAAAGAGTGCATTGTACAGTTCTTCGAACTCGGTACTCAGTTCTCCATTTTGACGGAAGAACAGGCGGTCGATGTTCTGTATAAGGCTTTCCCTGGCATCCAGCAGACTGTAGTAGAAGGGTATTCCACCAATGGTCATATACGCCTGGAGAATCTGATAGCGGTCCCATCCGATGCCCCGGCTTTGCAGATACAGTTCCACCTCGTGCAGCGTGAATGGACGCACATAGATGTTGTTCGTAATACGCCCATGCAGTCCCCCTTGATTTTCGACAATCTTGTCAACCATCCACGAAGTGGCCGAACCGCTTGCCACAAACACGATGTCGGTGCGACGTGCTGCCCATCCGTTCCAGAACATTTCCAGAGCATCGACAAACTCGGACTGTGGCGTGTCTATCCACGGCATCTCATCGAAGAAAAGAACTTTGCGATTGTCTTCCGGAAGCGATTCGAGATACTCTTCCAGGGCGTCGAATGCGTCATACCATTCTGCAAAAACAGGTTGTTTCTGCAGATGTGCATACTTCTTCAGGGCTTTGGCAAAATTGCGCAATTGCTTGGACTTGGTGAGCCTATGTCCGCCAACGAAAGAAAAATCGTACTTTTTGCCGAAATAATAATCGACGAGATAGGTCTTGCCGACACGCCTACGGCCATAAACGATGACAAACTCCGAACGAACGGACTCCATGCTTCGCTGAAGTTCGGACATCTCCCGTTCTCGTCCTATCAATTTCTCTTTAGTGGTTGCCATTTTTTTCTTGTATTTAGATTCGCTGCAAAGTTACGAAGAAATTTGAGAAAAAGCAAAAATATGTGAGCTAAATCGACTAAATGTCATAAAAAAACATAGATTTAGTAGATTTAGCTCACACTTTTTGCCTTTTTATCTTTTTTAGTGATTGGTCAAAAGCATCGAAATGCTGTTGTCGCTTAGAGTTCAATCTGGAATTATCTATTTTGCATGAAGTTTGTTCAATGAAGAGGTTTCTGATGCAAGGATACGGGTTATTTCTGCTGCAAATTGTCGCAATTATCTAATTATAGCCAAACCAATGCGTCTTTTTTCGCCGATTTTCGACCAAATATTTGGAAGTAGGATAAATTATCGTTATTTTTGCACCCAAAAAATTCGATAAAAGTATGAAATTCATCAGTTGGAATGTGAACGGCCTGCGTGCCGTAGTGGGCAAAAACTTCAAGGAAGTGTTCGAGTCGCTTGATGCCGATTTCTTCTGCCTGCAGGAGACCAAGATGCAGGAAGGACAGCTCGACATCGAGTTCCCCGGCTATCGGTCCTATTGGAACTATGCCGAGAAGAAGGGATACTCGGGTACCGCTATTTTTACGAAACATGAACCCCTTTCCGTCCACTATGGAATAGGTAGTTGGACCGACGAGACAGGCGCAGAGACTTCCGATCATGAAGGTCGCGTCATCACGCTCGAATATCCCGACTTCTATCTCATCACCGTCTATACGCCCAATTCGCAGGACGGCCTGCGTCGTCTCGACTATCGCATGACGTGGGATGAAGCCTTCCGTCGGTATATGCAGGAGCTGGATGCTAAGAAGCCCATCATCGTGTGCGGTGATATGAACGTGGCACACGAGGAGATTGACATTAAGAATCCCAAGGCCAACCGCATGAACGCCGGTTTCACCGACCAGGAACGTGCACAGATGACCCAGCATCTCAATGCCGGGTTCATCGACACTTTCCGCCATTTCTATCCCACGCTCGAAGGAGCCTATTCGTGGTGGAGTTATCGTTTCAAGGCGCGCGAGAAGAACGCAGGATGGCGTATCGACTATTTCCTGGTCAGCAGTCGCCTGGCCGATCGGCTTGAAGGTGCCAGCATCCACAACGAGATCTTTGGCAGCGACCATTGCCCGGTGGAGGTAGTATTGAAATGATAAGTAAGATGAAGAATATATTAATCCCTCTTTTGCTGGCAGCACTGACCGTGCTGCCAGGTTCGGCACAGACCTTGAAAGGCGTCGTGTCGCTGAACGATAGCACACCTTGTGCCTATGCTACGGTCTATATCCCGTCCCTCAATCGCGGTATTGCCGCCAATGAGAAGGGCGAATACATCCTCGACGAACTTCCCTCCGGCCCGTTGAAGGTGGAATACTCGTGCATGGGCCAGCAGACCGTGCGTCGTGAGCTCACTCTTGTCAAGGGTGAGACGCTGATTCACAACGAGGCACTGAGTGAGAAACTCATGCTGTTGCCTCCCGCCATCGTCACTCCCGACGGCGAGACACCGGCCCATTACGTACTGCGTCACGTTTGGGACAAGGCCAACGAAAACAGGTCGCGCATCGATACCTGGCAGGCTGCTGTGAAGTATGATGCCCGTATGAACGACATGGACTTGATCTTCAATATTATTCCGAAGAAGTACATGATTCTGCTGAAGAGTGCCCTTGCATTGGGCGGCTATAAAAAGATCTTTAACCTGGCGCTCGACCACCCATCGCTGAAGGCGAAGGTTTCGTTGGTACGCACTTATGCGAATGGGAAGATTACCGACTCGGAGCAACAGATCACCGAATGCAACGAGACTCTCACTGCCGACGAACAGAAGACTCTTTATCGCAACAAGCTCCTCATCCAGCCCGACATCTTTGATGAGGTTTATGACGACTACGAGGATTGGGGCCGCCATGGTTCGGCACGCGACAAGTTTCAGTTGGTGGGTACCTACGAACAGGATGGCAAGATGATTGACGTGCTCGAATATATCGAAACACGCACCACTGAGCGTAAGAAGGTCAATGATCAGGGAGAAAAAGTCAAGGAGAAGAGAACCCGTCAAACCGTCAGTCGTCTCCATGTGGTGGAAGACGATTGGGGTATCCTGAAGATAGAGAAAAAGGATGAATATATTCAGGAAAGCACCGAGTGTCGTGATTTGGGTGGAGGTATCTATATGCCCATCAGCTCCAGCAGTCGTCTTACGCTCCCTACTGTTCCAGCTGACTCCCTGCCAAAGAAGATTGCTGAGGTCGAGAAGAAATTGAAGGACCCGAATGGTTACAATAAGACCGAACGAAAGATGGCCGAAAAGCTTATCAAGCAGCTGAAGGAGCACGAGGGACGTGACATCCGAATGGAGTTGTTCTTCGCCTACGACATCAAGTATCGATACTTTAGGCTGAAGTAGGGAGAACCCTTTTGGTCGCAGCAGGGCGGCATTCCGACTTTTCGGAATGCCGCCCTGATATTTTCGTAATACCGATGTTCCGGGATTCCGGGATTTCGTGATGCCGTTATACCGGGATTTCGTGATATCGTTATTCCGTTATTCCGATATTCCGAAATCCCGGAAAACCCCGAAAAAAACATCATCTCCCGCCGCCACCGCCGCCAGGACCGCCACCACCGCCGGGACCGCCACCGCCCGTATAGCTGGAAAGCGTGACGGAGGAGCCGCCGCTCACCGAGGCGCCCGTGTAGGCTACGCCGTCGAAGATCTCCGTGCCGCCCGAAACGCTGACGCCGCTTTGCAGCGATGGGGTAGAAGGAGCAGAGACAACCATCGTGGTGCCGCCGCTCGATGGCGTCTGGAAGGCGAAGGTCTCGTTGCCGTAGGTCAAAGCATACCAGGTGTTCTTGTTCCACGAGGAGGCTGCATAGCAGGTCTGCGAGAGGCTGGCACCCGACTCCAGTCCACCGAGGGCGACGATGGTGCCGCCCGTGACGTAGAGTTTCTTCTGCTCTTCGCTGTTGGCATCGATGGCCACTTCGGGGGCGTTACCGCTGATGGCATAGACGAGTCCACCCTTGATGTAGCAGTTGCCGTTGGTGTCGATGCCGTCGTTGTTGGTGGAATGTGCATAGACGCAGCCGCCTTCAATGGTCATGTCGCTGCCCGAGTTGATGGCATCGTCGTAGGCATTGACGGTGGTGACTCCCCCCTTGATGGTGATGATGTTGTCGCTCTCCATGCCCTCACAGCCGCTGGCCTTTCCGCTGACGGTGACGCTGACCGTGCCGCCGTTGATGACGATGCCTCCTGCCAGCGCATCGCTGTCGGTACCCGCCTTCAGTCCCTTGGGATAGGTGCTGTCGCCGTTGGAGGAATAAGCTGTGCCCGAGGTCGAGATGGTGAGTGTGCCGCCGTTCATCGTGAAGGTGGAGTCACACTTTAGTCCCTTGCCGCCATTGCCTGTGGCGCTGAGGCTGATGGTACCCGCATCGATAGTGATGTCGGCATCGCTGGTTAGGCAGGCTGCTCCGACGGCCTTCCGATTGGTGTCGTCGTAGGTGCCCGCACCGCTGTTGGTCACTGTGATGACGGGCGCCGACTTGTCGTCGTCGATGCGAATGTATCCGGCCGCCTTGATGCCCTTGCAGGCTGCACCCGCGGCGCTGATATCGATAGTGCCGCCGTTGATGTTGACGTAACCGGTGTATTTCTCATCGGCATTTACCTGGATGCCGTCGCCCATGATGCCCGAAATCTTCAGCATACCGCCGTTCTGCTCGTAGTATTGGTTGACGTTGATGCCGTCGCTTGCTGCGTAGGCCACGACCAGGCTGCCGGTGAACGATTGCTTGAGCTGGATGTATTCGTCGGCCCAGAAGGCATGACTGGCCATGCCGTAGAGCGTCAAAGTGCCCGAACCGCTGAACTGCGAATGTCCGTTGATCACCAGAGCACCCTTGCCGCTGCTCTTCGCTCCGTCCTTGATGGTATTGGTACCCTCGACAACGACGTTGATGCGCTTGCCATTCTGGATGTTGACGGCAGCGCTGTCGGCGCAGGTGAGGGTAAGGCCGTTGAAGGCCACGGTGGCATCCGTTGAACCATTGAGGAAGAACGAGCCCTTGCTGGCAGAACCGCTGAGGGTATAGGTCACCTCATCGGTGAGGCTGCTGCTCGAAGAGATTCGAACCTGCGTGCCCGACCCTTCGAAGGTGAGGGAGGAATAGATGTCGGACGCAACAGTGAGCTCAGCTGCGCTGCTGGTCCAGTTGATTTCAACGGCTTTCGAAAGGCTGCTGCTCTGCGTGATGAGGAGGTCGGAAGTGGAACCTTCGGAACCGCCTCCTTCTTCGCCGCCGCCTTCTTCGCCGCCTTCTTCACCACCCTGGCTGCCACCACCCGAATGGTTGTTGATGATGTCGCTGAAGTCGGTGTCGTCGTTCTCGCAGGCTGTGAAGCCCACGGCGGCCAGAGTCATCAGGATATATAAGACTGACTTTCTCATAAGCATCTTTTTTTCTACTTATTTTTCTTTTAACACGAATTATCGCGAATTATCATTAATTGCTCAGTATGTGTCTATTTTGACCCACCTTGCATACTAATAATTATCGTTAATTTTGGTTGTATAACTTAGTTTAGAATTTGAAATTGTAACCCAAGCCGATGATGTGCATGTCTAAATCACCATCATCGGAACTGCCGCGATTGTCCTGGAAGCGATAGTAGATGCTGAAGGAGTTCTTCTTGTTGATCTTCCAGTCGGCGCCGATGGTGTAGCGCACCTTCTGGACGGACCAGGCATTGTAGAGTTCCACACTGGCGTTGGGAGTCCATGTGCAGGCTGGGATGTCGTATTCGGCCTGTATGCGGCTGCGCAGCACGCTGCCGGCCTTGCCGTTGATGGTGGTGTCCTCCCACTTGGCATTGTCGAAGTCGTAGCGCGTGGTGGTCTTCTCGGGGCGATAGGTGTATTGCCAGCGTTCGCGCAGTGAGAACGACCAGCGGCCGACGTCGGTGCTCAGGCCGAAGCCTGCAAACACACGATGGCGGACGGTCCAGTAGGAGGGACGCCAGTTGTTGTAGTAGTTGGCCGACGTAGGGTCGTCGTTGTTGTAGCTGATTTTCTCCTTGCGGTTGTCGTTCAGGAGGACGTAGCCGGCAGCCACGCGGAACTTCTTGTTGAACTTCCAGGTGGCATCGAGGCCCACGCTCCAGCGGTCGGCGGTCTTGAAGTCGTTGCGCGAACGGAATTCGCCTTCCAGACCGAATGAGAGCTTCTTGTTGATTTTCTTGTCGATGCCGACCGATGTCCACAATCCGGCATCCGTCTGCGCCATGCTGACCAGGGGAAGCAGAGAAAGGAGGATAAGAAGAATCTTTTTCATTGGATAATGTGTGTTCTAGATTCTCTAAGAATTAAAAATTCGGCACCTTACTGAGTTCATCGACCGAGTTCTCCTCGTTGCCGTCGGAAGGCTCGTACCAGACCTTGAGGAGAGCCATGTCCTTGAGGAAGTTGACCGTGCCGACATCGACGCGGCGGACGGTGACACCCAGTCGCTTCTCCAGGTCGGCGATGAGTTCGGCGCGACGGGCAGGGACAATGAGGTCGATGCGGTCGTACTTGACGAACTTGCAGGCCAGGTGCTTCATCTTGCGCGTCAGCTCGGCCAAGGAGATAGCAACGACGAAGATGATATTGATGGCAATGAGGCCGATCCAGCCCACGGCATCACCCGCCAGGGCGTTGACCACCGAGATGGCGATGATGGCGAAGAGATAGGTCATCTCGCGCACCGGCATCGATTCCGTTCGGTAACGTATGATCGAGAAGATGGCAAAGAGGCCCAGCGCGAAACCTGTCTTGAGTTTCACGGTGCCCAGCAAAGCCACGATCATGAAGGTCGAGAGGGAGATGATGGCAAAAGTGAAGTAGTAGTCGGCGCGACGCGAACGGCGATAGTAGAGGAAATGGATGATGCCGATCACGAAGAGCACGTTGATGAGAAGACGCAACAAGAAGTCGCTCAAGCCAATTGGTTTGATCAGTTCGGAACCAACGTCGAGAAGTTCAGGATCCATAGTTTTTATGAAGGGGAGTTAAAAAGTTATTTAAGGGGAGTTAAAGGGAAGTTAAAGGGGAGTAAAAGTGGAGAAAAAAGGGACAAATGTTTAAAGGGTTTCGTTCTAAATAGGCAGTAGGTACAACTTTTGTCTACATTTTACATCACCAGCAATCCCTCCTGCATCTGGCGGAAACGCTCCACGCGGTGCATCTTTTCCTTGAGGTTGTTGTGGCGCAGGGCGGGATTGGTGAAGGCACTGCCGATGCAGTATTTGCTGAAGCCTCCGGGCAGAATGCGCATGTCGAGGAAGATGTCCTGCATGGGCGAATGAGTCAGTCCGTCGCGCTTCAGTTCGATGACCACGCAATGGCCGATGTCGGCGCGTGTGTCGATGTCGTAGTTGTGGAAACGCAGACCCAGGTCGATGGTGAGGCGTTCGGTCATGCCGTGGTTGATGAGCGTGATGCGGTCGAAGAAGTTCTCCACATGCGGATGCAGCTGGTCGATGGTGTACCACGATTGCTGCTCCAGGAACTGGCTGGCCTCCTCGCTGTGGAACACGCTTTCGAAGCTGGGCACCTCGATGCGTTTCTTCTTGGTGCGGCCGTGGTTGTTCTTGTTCTTGATCTCGAGAAAGGTGACGCCCGTCTCCTCGTAGGTGCGCACCCGGATCTTCTGACGTACCTTGCGTCCCGTCTGGTGCAAATTGTACATGCGGTGGTCGTCCGTGTCGAGATAGATGGTGTGATAGGCCGCCGTGGGCTTGCCGTTGAGCACCTGGACGTAGTACTGCGAAGCTGCGGTCTGAAGCAGGGGCTTGAGTTGAACCAGCGGAATGACAAATTTGGTGTCGATGCGGTTCATCAGCTTCACCGCGCTCATCTCTTCGAGCGAGATGGGCGGATAGGTCGCAAGTACATTGTTGATTTGCTGAAAGACAGACTCTCGAGTTTCGGACATTGGGGGATAAAAGCTATTTTTTATAATTTTCCAGCTGCAAAGATACTAATTTTTTCGCAAAGGAAGGTCTTTTGGAGATAGAAAAACTGCTTTTTTCACGAATTTTATCTAAATGGGCAGACAAACGCTTTCATTTTTACTTTTATTTGTTCATTTATTTGGTAATTTGGTCAGAAAACAGTACCTTTGTGCCAAAAATAAGATAGACCAATTCAGAAAGCATTATGATACGAAAATCCACATCCGAAGATATCCCTTTCATCCTGGCCCTGATCGACGAGGCTCGCAAGAAGATGGTGGCCGAAGGCAACATCCATCAATGGGCCAACGGCCATCCTTCGCCCCAGCAGATCGAGAACGACGTGGAGCGTGGCGTCAGCTATGTGATGGAGGACGAGGGTGAACCCGTGGCCACCTTCGCGCTCGTCGAAGGCCCCGACCCGACGTATGCCGTGATTTACGACGGCCAGTGGCTCAACGAGCATCCCTATTACGTGATCCATCGCGTGGCTTCGGGCCCGAAGGCACATGGCGTGATGCGCCGAGTGCTCGACTATGCGTTTGCGCTCACCGACACCATCCGCATCGACACCCATGCCGACAACAAGACGATGCAGAGCCTGCTCCGTAAGTACGGCTTCACCTATTGCGGCATCATCCATCTGGCCAACGGCGACCCGCGCCTGGCCTTCCAGAAAACCATTACATCGATAGAGAAATGAAACCCAAGGACCGCCTGAGCGAACTCATCGCCGAGGGCGAACACCAGCAACAGGATTTCAAATACGAGATATCCAGCGTCAGTAAGATTGCCCACAGCATCTCCGCCTTCGCCAATACCGAGGGCGGGCGGCTGCTCGTCGGGGTGCGCGATAATGGGACGATAGCCGGCGTGCGCAGCGACGAGGAGATCTACATGATCGATGCAGCGGCCCACACCGGATGCCGTCCCGAGGTCGATTGCACGTGGGAGACCGTGAAAGCTGAAGGCCATACGGTGCTCATCGCCACTATCCCCGCTTCGGCCGATCGACCCGTCATGGCACGCGAAGAAGATGGACGTTGGCGTGCCTATGTGCGTGTTGCCGACGAGAACATCGTGGCCACACCTGTACATCTTGCCCTCTGGCGCAGCGAACAGCACGATGCCGGCACGCTGATGCGTTTCACCGAGCAGCAGACGACTGCTCTCGACCTGCTTGCCAAGGAGGGTGAGGCAGGCCTTACGCTCAACCAGTTCTGCCGTCGGGTGACGCTCTCGCGAAAGAGCGCTATCCGTCTGCTCGCCGACCTGGTGCGATTCTACTTGGTCAAGATGGAGTATCGCGGCCAGCAGTTCCGCTTCGTGACCACAGGCGAAGAGATTTCGGGCACTGTCGTGCGCGGCCATCAGCTGGGACGCCGATTGGGCTATCCCACGGCCAACGTTGCAGTTGTTGGTAATGAAAGCGCTATTCCGCGTCGTGGCGTGTATGCAGCCATTGCTACACTTTCCGATGCCCGCCGCTTTCCGGCGATGGTCAACATCGGTTATCGGCCCACGGTCGAGAATGAGCATCGTCTCACCATCGAGGCGCATCTCATCGGTTTCAGCGGCGACCTCTACGGTCAGCGGCTAAGCCTGCGTTTCATCGACCGTATTCGCGACGAGCGCAAGATGGAGTCGCTCGACGATCTCAAGGCCCAACTGGCTCGCGACCTCCAGGCCGTCAAGGCTTGTTCGCAACTCAAGCCATTGATTATTAATTGTTAATTGTAAATTATTAATTGTAAATTATTAATTGTTAATTGTTAATTATTAATTGTTAATTGTTTATTGTCACGCATAGATGTTTGTTATTGATTTTGCCGATTCGGATTATTTATTTGCAAGGGATAAAGTTGAAAGACTGAGAAAGAGCCTTGAAGATTTTTGGAGACTCGAAGAGAATGGACTCTTTCTCGTCAATCCTACTTCCAGCGCAACATTGTTTTTTGTGAGTCGTATTTTCGACCAGTATCTCGATGCATGCCGCTACCTGATGAAAATTATGCCTTCTGCGCTTGAGTCCCGTGGTTCCATACTCAATTATCTGACACTTAAAACCACCTACAGTCAATTCGTTGATTCGTCTGATAACCTTCGTACTCTCATGTCGATGGTTTTGGATGGTGCGGAGGATAACGATCTCAAGTTTGTCTCTGAGGAGAATCTTGAGTTTATCCAGAGATTGAATGTGGCAAATGGCAGCGGTGGTCCAATCTCTCTTGACGAAATGGTGCAAGTGCCTGTTGTTATCGAAACGACGATTAACAGTTATATCAACCAGACCATCGAACTATTCGACCGCATACAGCGGCGGATGAAACATCCGATGTCCTTCATGCAGGGCAACGAGTTGAAGGAGTACGTCATTTCAAAGTTCAGGCAATTCGTCGACCAAAGAGCCGATGATTATCTTTTTAAGCTGCGCGCATCGGCAATTAAGCTGAAGAACGATAGGCTGGTGAGACTCTCTAAGCAGCATTGGGCGGATTTGGCAGAACTTGACGAACAGCTGATGGGCCGAATTATCGACGGACTATCGGTCGATGTGCAAGATTATGCCTGTCTGTACGATGACAATGAATGGGAGATGCTCGTCAAGAATCGCGATATCCTCAAAATCCTGCGCGATACAACCGACCCCGAAAACCTTTACGACTGGAGTATGCTCTTCAATAGGGAATACTTGTTCGACCGTTATGTCAATGCATTCAATGTCATGTTTCTTTTCTCCAGGGTTCATCGGGCCAATCTCATCAAATGCGAGCTGTACAATGGAAATCGGATGCGTTACGATCTGTTCCTTTTCGGCAGGATAACATCGGGGAAGTCCGACGGCTTTGATTCACCTGTAATCGATGCGGACTCCATCCCGGAGGATGAAGAATCGACGCAATCTACACTACAGCAGAATGCCTCGTCAAGTCCCGCCACTCGGCAAACTGCTTCGCCGTTCATCCATCCTCGTATTGACGAGGAAAAGCTTGTCAATTTCACGAAAGACTTTACCGATGGTCCGAATAGGGCATCTTGCTTCAACAAGAATTGTCTTTGGCTCTCGGTTTACATAGTGTTCAGCCAAAAGCACCCGAAGCTTGGCAACCGCCCCATTCTCTTGAGCAAGTCGCGAGCAAAATTTGAAGAGTGGGTACAGACAAGGATAAGCCCCTCTGCTTACCCATGCTTCAAGCGTTCGTTGGACACGGCTCCTCCCTATTTTCGCAAGAAGCAGAATTACCCGTGGAGCCTCGCAGCCTACCTCAAGGCAAAAGGTCAGAAGGAATCGACCTTCAACAGCTATGCCCAGGTGGCCGAATATTTCCAGCAATGCGTGTTCGACAATATCGAGGATTTCATGATTGACTAAAAAACTTAATGTTTCCATAAATTTCAATTCTGGGCCCCCTTCCACCCCCCTATGTATATATATTCCCCTCCCTCCCCCTATAAAGGGGGGGGAGGTAAGAATATTATACATGGGGTGAGGGGTGACCCTTGAATTGGTTCGAATTAAGTGAAGTTTGCTTAATGTTGCAGGGTCAAAAGATGAAAGTTGAGTTTTTTTACTCATACTTTTGTCAACTCTCCTTTGCAAATACGCGAAGACCGATGCTTTTCCGACAAAAAAACAGGAAGAATATTTGCAAGTCTCACAAAATTTCACTATCTTTGTCAATTGAAATGACAAGTAAATTCGCAGATTCATGCAGGGCAACCAACGAAAGATGACGTGCTCAATGTGGGGCGATTGGGCAACATCATCGCGTTCGAAATCCAAGTGATTAAGTGAAAAATGAATTCTTTAGTTATGAGCAACGAGATAATCCCCATACAGGAAGTAGAATCCCTTTATGCTGGTATACGTCTGATACTGTCGGAGGCTAGACAACGTTCATATAACGCCATCAACTTCGCCATGGTACAGAGCTATTGGCAGGTAGGACGGCAGATAGTAGAGCACGAGCAGCAAGGTGAAGTTCGAGCCAGCTATGGAAAAGGTATTCTTAAAGAACTCGCTATCCGTCTCACCAAGGATTTCGGCAAGGGCTTTGATGAAAGAGAGCTCCGCAAGATGAGACAATTTTACATTATGTTTCAAAAACGGGACACACTGCGTCCCGAATTGAGTTGGTCACATTATCGTCGCCTTATCAGTGTGGAGGATGAGCAAGCACGGTATTGGTATATGAACGAGGCTGCCGATGGCATGTGGAGTACACGTCAGATGGACCGACAGATTTCAACGCTTTATTACGAACGCCTGTTGGGTAGCAGAGAGAAATCATCTGTCATTGCTGAAGCAAAAGAGAAGATGGCCTCCGTGAAACCAGAACAGTTCATCCACGATCCGTTTGTATTGGAGTTTCTCAACTTGAAAGACTACCCTTCTCTCCACGAGAGCGATCTTGAACAGGCACTCATTGACCACCTGCAACAATTCCTATTGGAGTTGGGACGCGGCTTCTGTTTTGTGGCACGTCAACGACGCATGCGTTATGATGACGAGGACTTCTACGTTGACTTGGTGTTCTATCATAGCATCCTAAAATGTCATGTGCTCATTGACTTGAAGTTAGGCAAACTCACCCATGAGGATGTGGGGCAGATGGATAGTTACATTCGTATGTTCGATGCACTTTACAAGAACGATGACGATAACCCCACGCTGGGTATCATCTTATGCTCCCAGAAGAGTGAGGCTATTGTAAAATATTCTGTCTTGAACGAAGGCAAGCAGATTTTTGCATCTCGATATAAGTTATATCTGCCAACTGAAGAGGAATTTAGAATTCTATTAGAGTCAATTTAGCGCAAGGCGTTTCATCGATCGTATTCGCGATGAGCGCAAAAAAAACGGAAACGTAGATCCTCGAAGGCATCCACGTTTCCGTCTTTTTTGTTTTGTGCAAGTCTTATTTCTTGAGTATCTTCTGGCCCTTGCCGTCTTTTCGGATGATGTAAAGGCCGTTTTCGGGAGCAGCCACCTCTCTGCCATCGATGGTGAAGTAGCGGCTTTCGCTGTCGATGGTCACCCGATCAAGCGAAGACATGTCCATCTCGAAGATGTCGTAGAACTTGTTCCAGTAGATGACACGCCGGTATTCTTCGACAAGACCAGTGGGCACGTAGAGCGGCTTGTAGAGAAAGACGTTGTCGTCGAAGGCCTGGAACGGCAATGGAGTGTAGCGGGGCTGCTCTATCTGGGAGATAACCTTTTCAATCGGGCATTCGGCAAAGGCGTCCACACCGATGCTTTCCACATTCTTCTGTATCATCACCTCCTTGACCGGAGAACCTTTGAATGCTTCCTGGCCGATGGTTTTCAGATTATAGGGAAGGTTGATGATGAGACTTTCACCTTTCAGGTCGGAAAATGCTCCATAATCAATAGTTTCCAAACCCTCTTTGAATTGTATCGAAGACAATGAGGTGCCCATGAAAGCCCACCTGCCAATTTCGCACAATGACTCTGGAAATTCTATCGACTGCAAAGGGCATTCTTCAAACGCTTGTGCCCCAATTTTTGTAACTGTCTTTGGTAGAGAGATAGATGCAATCGGATCCCTATAGAACATACCGGCAGGGATTTCCGGAATGCCTTCTTCCAGTACAATTTCCTTCAGAAATTCGCAGTTGGCAAAAATCCTTAAACCAAGATTTTTCACGGAGCCAGGCAGGTGGATGGATTCCAAACTGGAATATTCAAAAGCTTCATCGCCAATAGTCTCAAGACCATCTGGAAGTTCTATTTCCGTTAACCAGCTGTTTCCGCGAAACACTCTGTAGCCTATTTCCTTGATGCCGTTATGAAGCTGTATCGCCTTTGTATTGGAAAGTCCTACGTTGGTGATTGCTACGATAGTTGGAGGTATGACCACCGTATCAGGAGAGGATCCGTAGAAAAATGGATTGTCAAAGCCTACGACTGTGTATTCTTGCGAATCGATGTCGATGGTAGCAGGTATGACGAGGTTTGTCATATTATACGTGTAATACCTATCTTGACGATCCCACGGTTCAGCACTAAATGTTTTATATGTACTTACGAGGGCTGTCTTGTTGCTCGCGTCAAACTTAAAGCAGATGTCGTCGATGATACGGCAATCGTCGGGAACAGGACGGGTGTCGCTCTTCCCTTGGAATGCAAATGCCCAGGCAAATGTTGCTGCTAAGGCAAACGTTTTGAAAAATTGCAACTTCATAATTCGAAATATTATCAATAATACCACGTGTTAACTGACCTCTATTGTCAACAACTTTTTTGTTTTCGTATGTTGTTGATTTTCGCTGCAATTTTACTATTTTTATTTGAAAATACAAATATTCTCTTCTTATTTTTTTTTTTTCGGAAAATTTTGTTCTTATTATAATGTTTTGCTAGGTTGAGATTCCAAAATAAAAGACGGAAACGTAGATTCCCGAAGGAATCCGACGTTTCCGTCCTGTCTGTAAATTAGCGATTAAGCGTTACTTCTTGTTGCGTTCACGCCAGAGACGTGACATGTCTTCGAGCGACTTGCCCTTGGTCTCGGGAACGAGCTTCCAGACGAAGAGGGCAGCGATGACGCAGATGATGCCGTAGAGGCCGTAGGTGAACCAGTGACCGAAGTCGTCGCCAGGAGTGAGGTGCATGTTGAACATCGGCACGAACGTAGAACTTACGACGAAGTTGAAGATCCACTGGAAGGCCACAGCAATGGCGGTGGCAGCGCCACGGATCGTGTTGGGGAAGAGCTCGGAGATATATACCCAGCAGATGGGGCCCCACGAGAACATGAAGCAAGCGGAATAAACCATGATGCTGAGCATGGTGACGATGCTGAGGGCTTCGTTGCCGAAGGTCACAGCCACGCCGAAGGCTCCGATGGCCATGCCGAGCGAGCCGGTGATGAGCAGGGGCTTGCGGCCCAGCTTCTCGACGGTGAAGACAGCCACGAGGGTGAAGGTGATGTTCACAATGCCCATGATGACGGTTTGCATCATTGGGTTGTTCATGCCCATATCGGCGAAGATACGCGGAGCATAGTAAAGCACGGCATTGATGCCGACGGTCTGCTGGAATACGCTGAGCATTACGCCAACGAAGATGCAGATGAAGCCGTAGGCGAAGAGTTTCTCACGCTTCTCGGCCACGGTGTTCTTGATGTTGTCGAGGATGTCAACGGCCTTCGAATATCCATTGATGCGCGAGAGGACGTGCAGTGCCTTCTCGTCCTGACCGGTCATGGCCAGGTAACGTGGAGTTTCGGGCACGAAGCAGATGAGCAGGGTGAAGAGACCTGCGGGCACCATTTCGCTACCGAACATGTAACGCCAACCAGTTTCGATGGTCCACTGTGCTTCGGTGAGGTTGGTGATCACGCCCGAAACGGCATCATAGATGGGGTTGGCATGTGAGCCCAGGATGACGAGGTTGACGAAATAGACGACGAGCTGACCGAAGATAATGGCAAACTGGTTCCAGCTCACGAGCATGCCTCGGATGTTGGCAGGAGCGACCTCGCCGATATACATCGGGCAGATGGCCGATGCCATGCCTACGCCGATGCCGCCAAGAACGCGATAGAGATTGAAGACCACGAGCAGCGTCATCGAAGGCTCACCATAGG
>JAEEGG010008434.1_pt1 | contig 23370 bp, 19 predicted proteins | sample 9134161 | NCBI WGS metagenome assembly JAEEGG01 (sample SAMN16246543, study PRJNA631951) | gut metagenome | biome: gut microbiome; feature: rumen; material: CR-attached | host: Bos | place: Iran: Karaj | collected 2018-10
TGGTTAGGTGCTCCGCTAATATCACTTATAGGATTGTATTACTTGCTCATAAACTTGCGGCCATTCTCAATGACGATGCCCTTAAAGCTGTCATTAACCTTCTGACCAGCCATGTTGTAGCGAACAGCATTAGCATTCTCAGCCTTTACAGTGCTGATGCCTGAACCACCACCACCAGGAGTATATCCATCGGGGACTACAGAGGTAGGAGTAGCACTTCCAACAGCCTCAACTTGCATGCTCGCAGTCTGGAAACTAACAACAGACTTACCAGTTGTTCCTGCATTGTTAGCAATAGATGTGGATGCATCTACGACTGCAGCAAATTCAGACGCCAGTTCACCATTCGGAGCTGCTTCATACTTCTCGCCCTCAAACTCAAAACCACCAAAACCAAGCTGAGAAGACAATTGGAAAAGATAATATGTTTCACCTGCTGCCACGTCAAATGTCAGCCAACCCCAGAGAGGCTGATTTCCTGCATCAAGTACAAACTGCTTAGAGCCAGCATCTACCCAACGCTGATACATCTCTTCAGCAGAGAATCGAATAAGCTCCATAACCCATACGGGATTTTGGTCATTGTCTATCTTCTGCTCACCAGTTTGTTCATCTATGACGGGTGTGGTTGTTGGCTTAGTCTGACCATTGACATAACCTTCAAACTGGTAGTCTGAGCCATAGGACAATGGTGCCCCTGTAGATCCCTTTACAATGACCGTTTTACGGTTTCCTTTATTAACCCATACTTGTACTTTCAATTTACCTGCTTTTGAAGGGCTAAACTTATAATACAAGCCGAAGGCAGGAATACCCGTCTCGCCATTTACATAATCAATATAAGTGTAATAAGGACGGATAACGTCATCACCTTTGTCCTCTGAATAGAAACATTCAGCCAAGATTTCCTTGTAGGCATTACCATCACCTAATACATTATATAACTTTGTGCTTGCTTCATCATTGATGTCCGTTTTGTCAATGGTCATGTTCTTTAAAGCTTTAGCTTGTGGACCACTATACCAATGGATGTCATCCATGACAATTTCTTTGGCAGGATAGAGATTGTTGGGATCAACATCCTGTGCATTAACACTCATGGCAACGAAGGCCATTGCAATTAAAGTAAAAATTTTCTTCATAACGTTATAAATTTGAATTAGTAATAAGTTTTCGCCTGCAAATATAGGAATAATCCTTGAATTTCGCAAATTTTCTTGCTTTTTGTTGTATAAAAGACGCACATTCTGTCCTATTGTCATCATAAAATGAAAAATATTCGTTCAATTCCTTTGTTTTTTTGCTTACTTATTCGTACCTTTGTAGCCAGTGAACGAAAACAGAGATAAATGGAGTAATAACGTCATTCTTGTCGATGCAGACTACGTCGACAAGGTGGCGTTTGACCTCATCGTCAACTTCGAACGGATGCTGGGAAGAAGGATTCCGCAGGCCGATATGGCACAGTGGCTGGAGTGCGTAGCCCTGGATGGCGGATTGCGCGAGGGCGACCATCAGACACAGGTGGTTTTGCTACATAAACCATCCAAAATGGAAAACTTTATCCCTGGAACTGTGGAAGAACTGGATGGAAAGGCTTTCAAGGGACGCTTGGGCGAATTTCTGATCAGCTGTGTCAAGGTGGAAGACCTGACTACGATGGACGATCTCTTTATCGACTCTATGCAGGTGCTGGCTAATGCCAAGGAGGTGCAGCGTCTCGTTGTAGTGCCAAATGCTGAGCATATATATAATAAGGTACGCGAAGGACTCCGACATGCAGACGACGAAAAACGCATCACAGTGCTGACCATGCAGCCTATGGAGGGTGGCAACTTCCGCCAGGAAATTCTCGGCTACTCACTGATGGCGGCTCTGGGAATCAAATCGGAAGAATTGAACGGAATGGCGTAATGTCGTAATAGCGAAATAACGAATAACGAAATAAAACTATGAGTAGAGTATTAATGATTGGCGCTGGTGGCGTCGCAACAGTAGCAGCGTTTAAGATTGCACAAAACGCTGACGTGTTTACGGAGTTTATGATTGCCAGTCGTCGTAAGGCGAAATGTGACAAGATTGTAGACGATATTCACAAAGCGGGCTACAAACTGGATATCAAAACAGCTCAGGTGGATGCTGACGATGTGGAACAGCTGAAGGCTTTGTTTAATGAATACAAGCCTGAACTGGTCATCAACCTCGCCCTGCCATATCAGGATCTGACGATCATGGATGCCTGTCTGGCTTGCGGATGTAGTTATTTGGATACGGCCAACTATGAGCCTAAGGACGAGGCTCATTTTGAGTATTCATGGCAATGGGCCTATCGCGAGCGCTTTGAAAAGGCTGGTCTGACAGCGATCCTTGGCTGTGGCTTCGACCCGGGAGTAACGAGTATTTATACGGCTTACGCTGCTAAGCATCATTTCAAGGAGATTCAATATTTGGATATCGTCGACTGTAACGCCGGTGACCACCATAAGGCATTTGCCACGAACTTCAATCCTGAGATTAACATCCGTGAGATTACCCAGAAAGGACTCTATTGGGAAAATGGCAAGTGGGTTGAGACAGAGCCACTGGAGATTCACAAGGATCTGACCTATCCGAATATTGGTCCGCGCGACAGTTACCTGTTGCACCATGAGGAGATTGAGTCGTTGGTCATCAACTATCCTACCATCAAACGTGCACGCTTCTGGATGACCTTCGGACAGCAGTATCTGAAGCATCTCGAGGTGATTCAGAATATCGGTATGAGTCGCATTGACGAAGTGGAGTACGAGGCTCCATTGGCTGATGGCAGTGGTACTGCTAAAGTGAAGATAGTTCCCCTGCAGTTCCTAAAGGCTGTATTGCCAAACCCACAAGATCTCGGTGAGAACTATGAGGGCGAGACCTCTATCGGTTGCCGCATCCGTGGTATCGGCAACGATGGGAAGGAGCACACCTACTATGTCTATAATAACTGTTCGCACCGTGCTGCCTTTGAAGAAACGGGTATGCAGGGCGTCAGCTATACCACTGGCGTTCCAGCCATGATTGGTGCCATGATGTTTTGCAAAGGTCTTTGGAAAAAGCCGGGCGTCCACAACGTTGAAGAGTTCGATCCCGATCCCTTCATGGAACAGCTTAACAAACAGGGCCTGCCTTGGCACGAGATTCATGATGGTGACCTGGAACTCTAACCTCGATATATCGATATAACGTAATAACGAAATAAAAGCAAACTATGGCAAAGAAAGAAAAAGAAGCGGAGCAACTAAGCCCGCAAGAACAAAAAATGAAAGCCCTGATGGCTGCCATGCAGAAGATTGAGAAAGACTTCGGCAAGGGTAGTATCATGAAAATGGGCGATGAGAAGATTGAGAACGTCGAAGTGATACCAACCGGCTCTATTAGTCTGAATGCAGCATTGGGCGTTGGCGGCTATCCTCGTGGACGTATCATTGAGATATATGGTCCGGAATCGTCAGGTAAGACGACACTCGCCATTCACGCCATTGCTGAGGCTCAGAAGAATGGTGGCGTGGCTGCATTTATTGATGCAGAGCATGCTTTTGACCGCTTCTATGCCGAGAAGTTAGGCGTCGATGTGAACAACCTTTATATTTCTCAGCCAGACAATGGTGAACAGGCTTTGGAGATTGCCGAACAACTGATACGAAGCAGTGCTATCGATATTCTCGTCGTTGACTCTGTGGCAGCACTGACGCCTAAAAAGGAGATTGAGGGTGATATGGGCGACTCTTCCGTCGGCCTGCATGCCCGTCTGATGTCGCAGGCCCTGCGTAAGCTGACATCGACCATTGCCAAGACCAATACGACATGTATCTTCATTAACCAGCTTCGTGAGAAGATTGGTGTGATGTTTGGCAATCCTGAGACCACCACGGGTGGTAATGCCCTGAAATTCTATGCTTCCGTGCGTCTTGATATCCGTAAGGTGACCACACTGAAAGACGGTGATCAGCCCATCGGCAATCAGGTACGTGTCAAGGTGGTGAAGAACAAAGTAGCTCCTCCTTTCCGCAAGGCTGAATTTGAAATAACCTTCGGCGAGGGTATCTCGAAGATTGGCGAAATTGTTGATTTGGCTACTGAGTATGAAATCATCAAGAAGAGTGGCTCTTGGTTTAGCTATGGAGAATCCAAACTGGGTCAGGGCCGTGATGCCGTGAAGGCTCTGTTGAAGGATAACCCTGAACTTTGCGAGGAGTTAGAAGTCAAAATCATGGAGGCTATTTCCAATAAACAATAGCGTCAGGAATCATACAAAAAGAAAAGGTAAGAAACTAACCTGTTCTTACCTTTTTTTTATTTGTTTATTGTAATCTTGACGATGTACCGTTGCCTGATACCCTGCCAGCATTTGAGCTTTGCTGAGCTGCGCGACGACGTGCATTTCCAATACTGCCTCCACCGACTTTATTGGATTGCGCAGCAGCCTTTTTCACTATACCATCCTTGTCGAACTGTACAACAAGCACACTGTTTGTACGCGGATACATCCAGTCTTCACCGGTATCGTTCTTAATCTTGGTTGTGGCCTCACCAACTGCCATCTCCACCTCTTCCACCGTCATGCCAGGAATAACGCGACCCTCGCGGATGGCAGTACGGGTCTCTAGGGTTGTATTACGGGTAATACCGTCCCCCATAGCAAACAGATAGCCGAAGAAATCCTCTCTGGGAGCACGTGTCTCCTCATTGAACACGATGTCCTTATAATATATACGGCGTGTCTCCGTCTCACGCAATGTCAGCGTATAGTAGTTCGTATTGTTGCGATCCTTGACGATCTCGTCGATGATAAAACCTGTGAATTTGGGCACTTTTACATCGCGTACCTTACCAGCACCCTTACTGCTCATAGAAGTGGCAAACTTTGTGTGTACGGTCTGGTTCAGATAGGTCTTCACGTCGCTGGCAACAGCCATCTCAGCACCTGTATACTCGAAGGATCCCTCAAAAAGGAATTTGGCATTATCAACATCAAACTCTTCATCGCGCAGGCCACTGTTAGTCTTACTCATGGCCACATTCTGATAGAATTGTTCGCCAGTCTCGTCTTCAACGATTATTTTGACAGGGAAGGAACGGGTGCCCACACCAATAGCCACAACCTTTACTACCTTGTTCTTTGGCATCGTCACTTCCTGATAGCCGTCGCCATCATACTCGGTATCAATGCGGAAGAACTGTGTGCGGGTAATCAGTGTTTGGTTTAACAGTAGCTCGCGAGCCTTGTCGACATCACCAAGATAAGCCAGTGTTGGCACACCTAACTTGCCGTAGCAATAGCTGTCGAACGTGCCACTGGGCAGTTCGTAGTAGTATGACTTGTTGTCAGTTTCGCAGAAGAAATTAATATGGACTCTACCATTCGGCATGTCTTCATGGCCTTTATAAACCATGATGTAATGTCGCAATTTACCGCTGCTTACTTCCTTGTTAGTGTTGGAATCGTGAAAAGTATTGACCAACAAGTCATACTTTTCTGGCATCACCATAAAACGCATCCCGTCTTTCCAGTCACAAAGACTATAGAAACGGAAATTCTTACCCATGAAGTCCTTGGGCTCAATTTCTTCCTCAGACTGTAAATCGCCCATCATCTCGACCTTCTTCTCGGTTTTCTTAACGTTGTTCGTCTTAACGATGTACGGGTTGTCCTGAGCCATGACAGCATTCATGGCTATGGCCATTCCTGCCAACATAATCATTCTTTTCATCATGATGTTTTCGCTTTTGATCAAATTTGATGGTGCAAAGATACAAAGAAGAATGCAAAAATGCAAATTTTGAAGCATAGAATAACTATTTTTTTTTGAAAGTATGACAAAATGGCATGATATGACATGCGAACAGGGTTTTGGCACATGCTTTGCTATCGTTTTGATGGCGACGATTGTATCGTTGTCAGTAATAAGAATTAAATAACAAATAAAAATATAGAATTATGGGAAAGATTATTGGAATCGACTTAGGAACAACTAACAGCTGTGTTGCTGTTTTCGAAGGCAACGAGCCGGTAGTTATCGCTAACAGCGAAGGAAAGCGTACGACACCTTCTGTTGTAGGCTTCGTAGACAATGGTGAGCGTAAGATTGGCGACCCCGCCAAGCGTCAGGCTATCACCAACCCCAAGAAGACCGTATACTCGATTAAGCGCTTCATGGGTGAGAATTGGCAGCAGACTGAGAAGGAAATCTCGCGCGTACCTTATTCTGTAGTCAACGAAGGTGGTTATCCCCGTGTTGACATTGACGGACGTAAATACACCCCGCAGGAAATCTCGGCTATGGTGCTGCAGAAAATGAAGAAGACTGCAGAGGACTATCTGGGTCAGGAGGTGACCGATGCTGTTATCACTGTGCCTGCCTACTTCTCTGACTCTCAGCGTCAGGCCACCAAGGAGGCAGGACAGATTGCTGGCCTCAACGTACGCCGTATCGTGAATGAACCGACTGCTGCCGCTCTGGCATACGGTGTCGACAAGGCCAATAAGGATATGAAAATTGCCGTCTTCGACCTCGGTGGTGGTACGTTCGATATCTCTATCCTCGAGTTTGGCGGTGGTGTCTTCGAGGTACTCTCTACCAATGGTGATACCCATTTGGGTGGTGATGACTTCGATCAGGTTATTATTGACTGGCTGGTACAGGAATTCAAGAATGACGAGGGTGCCAACCTGAAGGACGACCCGATGGCTATGCAGCGTCTGAAGGAGGCTGCTGAGAAGGCCAAGATAGAATTGTCAAGCTCTACTTCTACAGAGATTAACTTGCCGTATATCATGCCTGTAGGCGGTGTTCCCAAGCACTTGGTGAAGACGCTGACACGTGCAAAATTCGAGCAGCTGGCACACAACCTTATCCAAGCTTGTTTGGCTCCCTGTCAGAAGGCTATGGCAGATGCCAAATTGTCAAACGCTGACATTGACGAGGTTATCCTCGTAGGTGGCTCAAGCCGTATTCCTGCTGTGCAGGAGCTTGTTAAGAACTACTTCGGCAAGGAGCCTTCAAAAGGCGTCAACCCCGACGAAGTGGTAGCCGTAGGTGCTTCTATCCAGGGGGCTATCCTGAATAAGGAGGGTGGTGTAGGCGACATCGTTCTGCTCGACGTGACTCCGCTGACACTGGGTATCGAGACCATGGGTGGTGTGATGACCAAGCTTATCGAGGCCAACACAACCATTCCTTGCAAGAAGAGCGAGACCTTCTCTACCGCTGCTGACAATCAGACAGAGGTGACCATCCACGTGCTCCAGGGCGAGCGTCCGATGGCTGCTCAGAACAAGAGTATCGGCCAGTTCAACCTCACAGGTATCGCTCCTGCCCGTCGTGGTATTCCTCAGATTGAGGTGACCTTCGACATCGATGCCAATGGTATTCTGAAGGTTTCTGCCAAGGATAAGGCTACCGGCAAGGAGCAGGCCATCCGCATCGAGGCTTCGTCAGGTCTCTCTCAGGACGAGATCAACCGCATGAAGGCCGAGGCCGAGCAGAATGCTGAGAACGATAAGAAGGAGCGTGAGCGTGTCGACAAGATGAACCAGGCTGACTCGATGATTTTCCAGACTGAAAACCAGCTCAACGAGATTGGCGACAAGATTCCCGCTCAGCACAAGCCCGCTATCGAACAGGCTCTCCAGCAGCTGAAGGATGCTCACAAGGCTGGCGACGTAGCTGCTATCGACAATGCCATGAACGCCCTCAATGCTGCTTGGCAGACAGCTTCTCAGCAGATGTATCAAAACGCAGGTGCTCAGGCCGGTCCTCAGCCCGGTGCAGACCAGCAGCAGGGTCCCTTCTACAACCAGCAGGCAGGCTCTCAGCAGGACGCTCCGAAGGATGACAACATCCAGGATGCTGATTTTGAGGAGGTGAAGTAAAAATACATTTCTCTATATAGAAAGCGTGCAAATCATTATGACTTGCACGTTTTTTTTCACGTTTACGATGTAACAAGGGATTCTCTTTTAATTTTGCTATCGTGATGATAGGCGATACTTTTGGTAAAGATGAATTATCCCTCTCGATAGAAGTCGAGGGCTTCTTTTATTTCGTCTTCCGAGGCAGTCTGATTGATGCGGATGTCACCGATATTGCCCAGGAGGGTGAAATTGATGGTGGTGCCAACGTTCTTTTTGTCGTGGCGCATGAGTTCAAGGAGACTGGGATAGTCGTCGCAGGTGATGGGCATGCTACCGTAGTGCTCGCGGATGAAGGAAACGGTCTGGCGCATTTTGTCGACAGGGAAGCCGGTTTTGATACAGCAGAGGTAGAGCTCGACGATGAGACCATAGGCTACGGCATAGCCGTGAAGGATGGGACGGCGCTCCAGTGCCAGCGACTCAAAGGCGTGGCCAGCGGTATGACCGAGGTTGAGGGCTTTGCGGATGCCGTGTTCGGTGGGATCTTCAAGTACAATACGCTGTTTGACGGCAACGCTCTTTTCTAACTTTGAACTTTGAACTTTGAACTTTGAGCTTTCTCCTACCTGAAGACGGAGGAGCTCTGCCCAATGCTCTTCGCAGTCGATAAGTCCGTGCTTCAGCATCTCAGCATAACCGGAGAGGATGTTTTCGCTGTCCATAGTCCGCAGAAAGATGGTGTCGAGGATGACGGAGCGGGCATTGTTGAACACGCCGACCTCGTTCTTCAGGCCTCCGAAGTTGATGCCCGTCTTGCCACCCACGGAGGCGTCAACCATCGAGAGCAGCGTGGTGGGTATATTAATATAAGGTATACCGCGCTTAAATGTCGATGCAGCGAATCCTCCGAGGTCAGTCACCATGCCGCCACCGAGGTTGACCATCAGTGAATGACGTGTGGCACCGCCCTGTTGTAGTTCACTCCATACGTGTGCTAGTGACTCCAGCGTTTTGTTGGTGTCGCCTGCAGGAATGGTGATGCAATGGGCGTTCTTCATGCACGGGAAATTAGCAACTACTGGTAAGCAGAGCTGTCGTGTGGTCTCGTCGGTGAGTACGAACAGGCGGTCGTGCTGGACCTCGGCAATGGCGTTGGTCAGCGACTGCTGCAAATCTTCGGATATAATAACTTTCTGTGGTTCCATCGGTGCGCAAAGGTACAAAATAAAAATGAGAAATGAGAAATGAGAGATGAGAAATTTCAATGAAAAATGAAAAATGAATTAAACTTTTGTAAATCGTTTGCGTCATAAGACAAGAAAAAAGACAATTATAGTATTTATGAAACGACATTTATTACTCATGCTGATGCCTTTGATAGCAGTTGTTGCTATGGCTCAGCGCAATGTAACAGGAACCGTAGTGGAAGACGAAACTGGAGATCCACTGCCCCAGACCACAGTAAAACTATTGAAAACGGATAGCACGCTCGTGAAGGGTGCGCTGACCAACATGGAAGGTAAATTCACACTAAAAGCCCCCTCGGATGGCAAGTATATCGTGCAGGTGACGTGTGTGGGCTTTAAGCCTTTTACCAAGCGTGTTGACGTTAGCGGTGACAAGAATGTTGCTTTAGGTGATGTGATGATGAAGCCCGATGCTATCATGCTGAAGGGTGCTACTATCACTGGACAGGCCGCCAAGGTGACCCTGAAGGCCGACACCTTTATATATAATGCTTCGGCCTATCGCACGCCAGAGGGCTCGGTGGTCGAGGAATTGGTGCGTCGCCTGCCTGGTGCTGAGGTGAGCGATGACGGAAGCGTCAAGATTAATGGTAAGCAGGTGAAGAAGATTCTGGTGGATGGCAAGGAATTCATGACTGGTGATACGAAAACAGCTATGAAGAACCTGCCCACGAATATCATTGACCGTATCAAAGCCTATGACAAGCAGAGCGATTTGGCTCGTGTCTCAGGTATTGAGGACGGTGAAGAGGAGACGGTACTTGACTTTGGTATCAAGAAGGGCATGAACAAAGGTGTGATGGTCAATGCCGACCTTGCTGTTGGTACGCAGCACCGCTATGCCGGTCGTATCTTCGGAGGTGTGATGCAGAATGACTTGAACGTCTTCCTAATGGCCAACGCCAATAATACCAACGATATGGGATTCCCTGGCGGAGGTGGCGGTGGTCGTTTCGGTGGTGGTCGTCAGGGCTTGACGGCTACGAAGATGACGGGTGTGAACCTCAACTACGAAAAGAAAGACAAGCTGACGCTGGATGGTAGCATCCGTTGGAACCACAGCGATGGCGACACCTACTCGAAGAGTGCTACGGAGAGCTTCTTCAGCGGAACGACTTCGTCATTCGGCAACAGCCTGAGCCAGAACTATTCGCGTTCGAACCAGTGGAATGGTCAGATGCGACTGGAGTGGCAGCCTGACTCGATGACGAACATCATGTTCCGTCCGAACTTCAGCTATGGCACCAACGATGGTGAAAGCATCAGCCAGGATGCTACCTTTGATGCGAACCCCTACGACTATTCCTTTGACCCGCTGAAGGAAGTGAACGAGATTGCCAAGAAGTATGGCATCGTCAAGAACTACAGCGCAAACAATGGCATCAGCTACAGCGACTCGAAGTCGTTGAGAGGTATGTTGCAGTTCAACCGCCGACTGAACAACAGCGGACGCAACATCACATTGCAGTTGAATGCCAACTGGGGCAAGGGTAACAGCAAGTCGATGACGAACAACTTCTCTGAGCTCTTCCAGGTTTTGAACTATCTGGGTACCAACGACTCGACCTATCAGACCAACCGTTACAGCGTGACACCTCAGGATAACTGGGGTTACAGTGCCCGTCTGACCTATAGCGAGCCTATCATGCGACAGGTTTACCTGCAGTTCAGCTACACCTATCAGCGCAGCTACAACAAGAGCGACCGTAAGACCTACAGCCTGACAGATGTGGACTATAGCGGTATTGTTCCCCTCTATCGTAACTGGGATGCCTATCTGGGCATTTTGCCGAATCCCCTTGAAAGCTATGAAGATACCAAGCTGAGCCGCTATTCAGAGTACACCAACGATACCCATACCGGCGAGGTGATGCTGCGTATTGTCCGCAAGGCCTACAACTTCAATGTCGGCTTCCAGGTGATTCCACAGCATTCGCACTTCGTGCAGGACTACACAACGCGCGTCAATGGTGAGACGATGCGTCTGCGTGCTGATACAACCCGTAACGTGACCAACTTCACACCGACCCTCGACTTCCGTTGGAAGAAGTCACAGACAGGCCAGTTGCGCTTCACCTATCGCGGACGCAGTCAGCAGCCTTCCATCAGCGACCTGCTTGATGTCTATGACGACAGCAACCCCCTGCGCATCTCAACTGGTAACCCAGGTCTGAAGCCTTCGTTCACTCAGAACTTCAACCTCTTCTATAACGACTACTTCACCAAGCACCAGCGTGCCGTGATGACCTTCGTGAACTTCTCGACTACGAGCAATTCGGTGGCTCAGAAGACCACGTATGTTGAGTCTACTGGTGGAACGATTACACGTCCTGAGAACATCAATGGTAACTGGAACGGCAATGTGGGCTTCATGTTCAATACAGCCATCGACTCTACGGGCTACTTCAATGTGAACACGATGACCAACCTGGGTTATACTCATAATGTGGGTTATGTCAGCCTCAATATGCAGTCCGATTCAGAGAAGAGTGTGACGAAGACGCTGACCCTTGGTGAGCGCATCGCAGGAAGCTATCGTAACGACTGGCTGGAGATTGAGCTGAACGGTTCGGTGAACTACAACCGCTCGCGTAGTGAGCTGCAGCCCAACAACAACCTCGACACTTGGCAGTTCACCTACGGAGGTATGATTGGCATTACTGCTCCTTGGGGAACAGCTCTGACCACGAACCTGAACATGCAGAGCCGTCGTGGTTATAGTGACTCTTCGATGAATACCAATGAGCTAATCTGGAATGCACAGATTTCGCACTCGATGCTGACAGGCAAAGCACTGACGCTGTCGCTACAGTTCTACGACATCTTGCACCAGCAGTCGAACGTCAGTCGTACGCTGACTGCCATGCAGCGCAGCGATACAGAGTATAATGCCATCAACAGCTATGCAATGCTACATGTCATCTATCGTCTGAACCTCTTCGGCGGTATGTCGAACATGCGAGGTCCTGGAGGCCGTGGCGGACGAGGTGGACGTGGCGGATTTGGTAATCCTGGTGGCCCTGGCGGTCCTGGCGGTGGCTTCGGTGGAGGTCGTGGAGGCTTCGGTGGCGGACGCCGTGGAGGTTTCTAAAATAAAGATAAAAAGAAAAAGGTAAAAAACTGATTCGCTCGGTCTTTTACCTTTTTTATTTGGTTATTCTTCTTCTTTTTTACTCTTCCTTTCTGTTATCGACATTGTCGCCATCGGTGGGAGCCATCTCCTCTTCAAAGTCGGTGATGCCAGCCTTTACGAGGATGTCGTACCACTGGATGAGCTTCTTGATGTGGCTGTTCTGAACGCGGTCCTGATCCCAGTCGGGCAGTACCTTCGAGAAATAGTCGTGCAACTCCTTCGGCGATGCTTTGCGGAAGTCGACGCTCGATGCCTTGCCACCTTCCAAGTCGCGCATAGAGGCCAGTACCTTCATGAGGGGAATATCTTCCGTCTCAGTGAACATGGCGATGTCGGCCAATGACGTAATCCGGTCGGTGCCAAAGGCAGGTATACGCTTATGTGTTTCGTCGAGTGCTTCGACGATGAGGCTGTTCTTGGCACGTGACACTAATTTGTAGAGTCCTGGTTTCCCAGAGATAGCTAAAATGGTCTGTTTCATATTCTTTTTTTGTGATATTTGTGTTTTGTGGCCGCAAAGGTACAAATTTTTCAGCTTAATCCATTGTCTTTTTACAAAAAAATACTATCTTTGCATAACTTTAAATGGTTAGACTATGAAGAAAGGAATATTGCTGGTATGTCTCGCGGTCATGTCGATGGTGCTGCTGACGAGTTGTGAGAAAGTGTTGTTGGATGAACAGGAGTCTCAGCCGGAGGGTAATGTAGTGCTGAAACTCTCTGCATACGAGCAGGTTGCGTTTGGCACACGAAGTATGCAGGATATCCGACAGCTATGCACAAGAGTAAACGTCGCTTTTTTTCAGAATGGCACTAAGGTGAAGACCGTCAGCCAGAAAGCTGAGGACTCATCTTTTGGAACAGTAAGCCTGACGCTGGATGAAGGTGTCTATCAAGTCGTTGTTATCGCTCACAACTGCAGCGGGTCGGCCACTATCAGTTCTGCCGAGAAGGTTACCTTCCCCAGCAATGTGGTGAGTGATACCTTCTATTATGAGGGTGATCTGACGGTTGAGGCTTCGCAGAATACGCACGAGTTGCTTCTCCAGCGGCCAGTAGCCATGTTCCGTCTGCAGCTGACGGATGACATGCCTTCTAATGCCCAGAAAATCCGCTTCTATTATACCGGTGGCTCTTCCACGTTTAATCCTTCTACAGGCTTTGGCTGCGTTAATTCACGTCAGACAGTCATGATGAATATTGAGGCTGGTCAGAAGGTGTTTGAAGTCTATACTTTCCCTCATGAGTTGAACGACTTTCTGAAGCTAACGGTGACGATATACGATAGCAGCGAGAATATCCTGATGGAACGTTTGTTTGAACAGGTTCCAGTGACTGTCGACCAGATAACAGTCTATACGGGCTCGTTCTTTGGCGGAGGAGGTGGTGATAATGGCGGGAATGAAGATAATAACGGTGAAAACACCTATACGCCAGGCGGCATCACCATGAAGGCTGAAAGCGAATGGTCGGGAGTCAGCAATTATTCTTTTTAGGTTTCATACCAGAATGATCCTTAGCGCCTCTTTTTGTGTAGCCGACTCAGCAATAGATCAAGTTGACTGTCGATATCGGCAATGCCGTCATTGACGATTTCATAGTCGGCAAGTGTCTTGACCTGCTCTTGTGGCCATTGTCGACCAATCCATTGTAAGGCTTTTTCACGACTGATGTTGTCGCGGTGCATGATTCGCCAGATGCGTATTTCCTCGGGAGCCGTGACCACAACCACGCAGTCTACCAATTTGTAGATGCCAGATTCATACATGATAGCACTCTCCATCCATTCCATTCCACTCTGCTCAAAATCACGGAATACGGCAGGATGGATGATGGCGTTGATGGCTTTTTGGTTGTCTTCACAGGCCAGCAGAAACTGGCTGATAGCTGCCTTGTCAAGTGATCCGACAAGTGCTTTGATGTCTGCCTGAAGGGTAGGGGATGTGCGCATTAGACGTTTGGCAGCAGCATCGCAGTCGTATACTTCGATGCCTCTTAAAGCCAGCCGTTTGCAGACGTAGCTTTTTCCTGAGCCGATGCCACCGGCAATACCAATTTTTATTTGGTGGGCATTACTCATTTTTTTTCTCTCCTCTCTTTTTTTTATTCCTCCTCTATGAGATAATCCACTTGTTTGGCTGCAAGTGTGGCTCTGCTGATGCCGTGTGGTACGGAGCGCAGATAGAGGTTGCACTTCTCTGATGGATTCTGTTCTATTTCCAGATAATCGGCCACCACCTGAAAATCTTCTGGTCGCAAGTTTTTTAGTTCGCTGACGCCCACCACAAAGTTTACCTTCATCTTGGCTGGGAACGTACGCAACACCTTGCCTTCAGGCAAGTTCACACATTTGATGGGCACGTTGAGGCTCTCTTCTGTCAGCACATCGGTATGGAATCCTATGCGGATGTGCTCTGGCACCACCTTGACGTCTGACGGATGTGCCAGACGGCAGTTTATTTGCAGCGTGTCGCGGAAACCAACATAGTTCAGTGGTTCGGTTAGGATGACACGAATGCTGTCCAGCTTTTCTTGTGACGCATAGATGTCAACGCTGTCAGGATTGTATTCGATGTGCGATATAAAGTAGAGCTGTTCGGGAATTACGCGACCGGTATAACGGACAGGCACACGCTTGCGCTCACCATTGTTATAAAAGAACTCAAGCTTTTCGGGTTTGACGGCTGTCACTTTCGACGAACTCTCCATTTGCTGTTCGACGGCTCGGCGCAGGTCTGATGTAGACACAATGCCGCCGCCGTTGCCTCTGTCGTAGCTCTTGTAGTTCATCCGCACCATGCGCTTCTTTTCACCATACATATACGACATGATGACCCATCCGCGATCTCTCACCATAACACGTACGGTGTCGACTGAGGGCGATGTCAGCACGACGTTCTTTGGCACGTTCACGATTTGTACAGGTATCTTGATTTCGTGCTCATACGTCTCATTGAGCGTCATGAACATCCAAAAAGCTGCTGACAATATCAGGAAGAATATAAAGACAAGGAACTGCTTGTTCATGTTGCTGAACAAGAAGTTCCTGATGGAATAAAAGAATCCGTCCTCCTTCACCTAACCCTTATTGTCTTATCTGTTATCTACTTTTGTACTGCCGGTGTACTCGACATGTCCTTGTAGACGTAGCTTTTGTCGACCTTGATAACGACGCCGTCGGCAATCTTCACCTCTATAATGCCTGTAGCCAAGTCAATCTTCTTGACGGTACCATAGATGCCACCGCCTGTCACGACCTCAGCACCTTCAGCCAACGAGTTCTGGAAGTTCTGAATCTCCTTCTGACGCTTTTGCTGCGGACGAATCATAAAGAAATACATGATGGCGAAGATGGCCACCATCATAATGATGAAACTCATGCTGCCACCGCCTTGAGCGGCCTGAGCTGCTAAAATAAACTGTGTCATATTGTTAAATTTTTAATATTTAATCTTTCATTTTTAATTACTCATCTTTCATCTTTCATCTGCTTCATCATGTGTCCTGCCCTAATCAGGTGATGTGCGATGGCATCCAGCATACCGTTGATGTATCCGGCACTGCGCGGTGTTGAGTAGACCTTGGCAATTTCCACAAACTCGTTGATGGTAACGCTGACGGGAATAGAAGGGAAGGTCACCATTTCTGCAATGGCTATCTGCATAATGACAATGTCCATGTAAGCCAGTCGTGAGAAATCCCAGTTCCGTGATGCCTCGCTCATGTAACGCTGATATTCGTCACCATTCAATATCGTGGCACGGAACAGTTTACGGGCGTATTCCTTATCCTCCTCAGAGTCGTATTCAGGCAGCAGCTCCTGATTGGAACTGTTTTTCTCATCAAAGCGCTTGATGGTCTTCACCACAAATGAGTCGACAATTTCCTTGTCATCGTTCCAGTAGAGGCTCTGCTCTTCCAACAACGCATCCAGATCGCTATTGTCTTGAATCAACGTGCGATACAGCTTGCGCCACACCTCGCGATCAGCCTGATAGCTGTCTTCGTCGGACGCCATATAGTCTTTATAGGTCTGACTCTCCGTAACCAGCGTGTACATCTTCTTCAGGAACTCAGGTTCGTCGTCCCAGTTTTTCTTCTGCTGCTCCAGAAAGTCGTTCAGCATCTTGTTGCTTTCCAGTTGCAAGGCGAAACGGTTGTACACAAATCGCTGCGAGGGCATTTCCGTACCCTCACGCTTTGCTCTTGACTCTGCCACTTCCAAATGGCGGCGAGCTTCACGGGTGATGCCGACGATGAGTGCCAGCAGATAGTTATACATGTCGTAGGCTTTCGACAAGCTGAACATGAGCTCCTTCTCTGCCGAGTCCATGTTCTTACTGCCGTTCTGATAGTACGCGTAGGTTAACTGAACAACCTTGATTCTAATTAATTCTCTGTTAATCATAACAACATTCTTTCTCTTTGATACTCTTATCAGCTGCAAAGGTACGACATTTTATTTAATTACGCAAATTATCACTCCCTTTTCTTTCTAAAAGCGAAAAGAGCTGCCTAGGTTAGGCAGCCCTTGACCTTTAAAAAGCTTTTATTCCTTATTTGGCGGGAATGTCTTCCAATGTCTTCTTCAGCAGTTGCCAGAATGGTTCGACGGTCTCAATGAGAGCACGCTCCGTTGTGGTGTGTGGTGACTTCATCGTTGGGCCTAACGACACAACGTCCAACCAAGGATACTTGCCCAGGATGACGGAGCACTCCAATCCTGCGTGGTCAACCTGGATGATGCCGTCCTTTCCAAAGAGCTCCTTGTATTCCTTCAGCAGCAGATGCAGGATTTCGCTTTCGGGATTGGGATCCCATCCGCCATACGAGCCTGACGTCTCCACCTTCATGCCTGCCATCGAGAAGCAGCTTTCCAGCATGGTTGCCACATAGTCCTTCATGTCCTCACGACTCGAGCGTGCCAGAATCTTGATGTTGGCCTTACCCTCACCGATGTTGATGATGGCCAGGTTAGAAGAGGTTTCTACGACGCTGGGATAAGCGGGGATGAATCGGATGACGCCGTCGTGACAGCCATAGATGGCATTGATGAGGTTGTCCTGAATCTCAACGGGCACTTCCTTTTCCGGTGTTTCTACAGGTTCAACGGTAAGTTCGACGCCTTGGGGTTCGATGAGTTTGAATTCGTCGTTGAAGGTGTCCTGCCAATCTGCCACCATCTCGCTCAGCGCGGTGATGTTCTCCTTGGGCAATGTCAGTACGGCTTCAGCTTTGAAGGGGATGGCATTGCGCATGTTGCCGCCGTTCCATGATGCAAGACGGGCTTCCGTTTCTGCGATGGCTTCGCGGACAATCTGTACAAGCAATTTGTTGGCGTTGGCACGACCTTCGTTGATTTCCAAGCCACTGTGTCCGCCACGCAGGTTCTTGACCGTGATGCGGACGGCAGCATCCTCGGGGTCGGTGACCACTTCCTGATATTCCATCGTTGCTGTAACGTCTATGCCGCCAGCCGAACCGATGACGAACTTTCCCCAATGCTCTGAGTCAAGATTCAGGAGGATATCGCCCTGCAACTCGCCTTCGGGCAATTCGTTGGCACCAAACATACCTGTTTCTTCGTCGCGGGTAATGAGGGCATCGATAGGTCCGTGCTTCAGGTCCTTAGCCTCCATGATAGCCATGATGGCAGCAACGCCAAGACCATTGTCGGCACCGAGGGTTGTTCCCTTGGCCTTCACCCATTCTCCGTCAATCCACGGTTCGATGGGGTCGGTTTCGAAGTTATGTGTTGACTCGGGCGTCTTCTGGGGCACCATATCCATGTGTGCCTGCAGGATTACTCCCTTGCGATTCTCCATGCCTGGTGTAGCCGGCTTGCGGAACACGATGTTGCCTGCGGGATCCTTGAAGGCCTCGACACCGGCTTGTTTACCGAAGTCGAGCAGGAATTGCTGTACTTTCTCGAGGTGTCCGCTGGGTCGCGGCACTTGTGTCAGTGCGTAGAAGTTCTTCCAGATGCACTGTGGATTCAGTTTCTGAATTTCGTTCATTGTCTTTAGTTTTGATTATAGTTTAACTTTCGTAAAGTTCAATGCCAGCCAGGCGTAGATGCCCAGGAAGACGACGAGGAGTGTCTGGACGGTGTGTACGATGAGGACGAAGTAGAGGGCATGCTCGTCTTGCACGCCATAGAGGATGAGCATCGTTTTGACCGCGAAGTGCCAGGGGCCTGCTCCGTTTGGTGTGGGCACGATGACCGCGATGGAGCCTACGATGAATGTGACCAGAGCACATCCCAACCCGAGGTCTGCCGTGAAGTCGAAGCAGAAGAATGTCAGGTAGTAGTGTAGGAAGTAGCTCACCCAGATGCCCAGTGTAAAGAACGTAAACAACGGGATGTTCCTCACGTCCTTCAGCGAGATGACGCCTTGCCAGATGCCCGTCAGCGTACTTTTAACTTTATCGTAGAACGACAGTTTTCTGAGCAGGAAATGCAGCAGCAGCATGATGGCAATAGCGCAGAGAATCACCACGATATAGCCTTCCCATGAGAATCGTTGCAGGATGCTGTGCAGGTTTGTCCCCGTCTTTCGGAAGAACATGCCGAAGGTGCTCATCTCCAATAGCAGCACGATAGCTGTGATGCCCATCACGAGCAAAGAGTCGATGGCACGCTCTGTCACCACCGTTCCCAACGCTTTCGGGAACGACACGTTGTCGTAGCGTTTCAAAACCCCGCAACGGGTGAACTCGCCCACTCGTGGAATCAGCAGCGATGCTGCATAGCTTAAGAAGATGGAGTGTATGCTGGTCGATACCCGCGGATGCTCACCCACGGGTTCCAGTGTCTGTCGCCAGCGCCATCCTCTGAACATTTGTGCCAGTATGCCGAATGGGAAGCTGAGCAGCATCCATGTCCAATCCATCTCGTCTGTCATGACGTGACGGATGGTCGCCCAGTCCTCGCCGCGATACATCCAATAAAGGATTCCTGCTCCGAGCACCAGCGGCATCAATATCTTCATAATGATATTTCCTATCTTCATAAGCGAGTACAAAGATAGGAATTATTTATGAATAATGAATCATAAATTATGAATTATTTACTATTTTCTTGCGTTTGTTTGGGAGTATCGGAAAAAGTTTGTAATTTTGTCGCCGATGAAGCAAGTTAGACCTAAAAAGAACCTTGGTCAGCATTTCCTGACTGACCTTTCCATCGCACGTCGCATTGCCGATACTGTCGATGCTTGTCCTGACATTCCTGTCCTTGAGGTGGGGCCCGGAATGGGTGTGATGACCCAGTATCTGGTTGAGAAACCTCGTCCCTTCAAGGTCGTGGAGATTGACCGCGAGAGTGTGGCTTATCTGAACGAACACTTCCCCAAGCTTCGTGAAAATATTCTGGGTGAGGACTTCCTGCGCATGGATTTAAATAAGGTGTTCGATGGTCAGCAGTTTGTGCTGACAGGCAACTATCCGTATGACATCTCGTCGCAGATTTTCTTCAAGGTGATTGACAATCGCGAGCTCATCCCTTGTTGCACGGGCATGATCCAGCACGAGGTGGCCCTGCGCATGGCTTCGCAGCCAGGCACTAAGGCCTACGGCATCCTCAGCGTCCTCATTCAGGCTTGGTACGATGTGGAATATCTGTTTATGGTCGATGAGACGGTGTTCAACCCGCCTCCAAAGGTCAAGAGTGCCGTCATCCGGATGACGCGCAACCAGACACAGCACCTGGGTTGCGACGAGCAACTCTTTAAGCGTGTGGTGAAGACCGTGTTCAACCAGCGCCGTAAGATGCTGCGTGTGTCGTTGAAGCAGCTTCTACCGTCTTCAGCCCTTGCTGCTCCTGATTCCCCGCTTGCTGATCACCCCTTCATGACCCTGCGTCCTGAGCAGCTCACCATACCCCAATTTGTGGAGTTGACAAATATGGTGGAAAAAGTGCTGTGTTCGGACACAAATACGGTGTGTTCGCACACAAACGCTTGATTTGCATCAAGAATATGCCCCTTTTTTGCAGAAAATCGCAAAAAGATGATGGATGGTTCGGAAATAGTTCGTACCTTTGCATCGTCTTCAAGAAGGAATTAGTATTAAGGTAAAGATTTTCAGGAAATATCTTCTATAGTGTTAGAACGATTAAGGTAAGTAAAGATTGGTTTGGATAACATCGACGTCGTGAGACGCATTTTCATAGAATTGGTTTTTAGTTATTGATAGTAGTAAGCTGCAGCATCTGGGAGCGTTCTCCTCCATGCTGCATCTTTTTTTTGCCTAACTCTTAACTCTTAACTCTTAACTCTCAACTCCCTCATCCATCCCCCATGGAACAAGCGTGCCAGGAAGATGATGCCTCGTAAGGTGAGTTCGATGGCCATAGCCGTCCATACACCAGGCAGGCCATAGCTAACAGCCAGCAGCGCAGCCAGTGTCAGTCGTACGCCCCACATGGACAGCAGCGTCATCACGGCAGGTTTCAGCGTGTCGCCAGTACCTATGAATATGCCGTTACAGACGATGGCTGCTGCGAACATCGGTTCTGCGAAGGCTTCTATGCGCAGACAAGCCGTACCCGTTTGGATGATGTCGGCCACGGGCGTCATCAGCGACATCAACTCCGGTGCAAACACAAACATCAGCGCACCCATCGCCGTCATCACAGCAATGCCCAGGGCCACCGACATGCGCGCAAACGAGCGTGTCAGCAGTCGCTTGCCGGCTCCGTAGCCTTGTCCGACCAATGTGGTGGCCGCTTCTGCAATACCGAATCCGGGCATGTAACAGAGGCTTTCGACGGTGATTCCCAACGAGTGGGCAGCAATGGCGATGGTGCCCAGGGGCGCCACGATGAGTGTGCTCACCACCTGTGCCGAGCCCATCAGCAGATGCTGCAATCCCATTGGTGCACCGATTTTGAAGGCGTTCATCACCACGTCGCTTCTAGGCTTGAACGACCCCGAATGGCCTTTCAAGCTAAGCATGTCGGAGCGGTATATGAGGAAATAGAACATCAGGCATGCCGTTATCAGCATGGCCACTCCCGTTCCGATGGCAGCACCCATCACGCCGAGCTTCAGTATATATATAAATAGGTAGTTGAAGGCGACGTCCATCACACACATCAGGATGTTCAGCATCGAGGGCACCTTCATGTTGCCTGAGCATTTCAGCATCGAACCCGCCAGACCTTCCATCTGGAAGAAGATGCCGCAGAAGCCGATGATGGCAAAATAGAGCGAGGCATCGTGCGCTATCTCCTCGCTGCCGCCAAGCCAATAGGGCAGGGGATAGCTGATGGCAATGCAGATGACGGACATCAGCAGGCTCCACAGCAGACAGCACATAATGGATTGTCGCAGCACCTTGCGGGCACGCCCGAAGTCGTTGGCGCCGATGGCATGAGCCACCTGCACGGAAAATCCCATGTTGGCTGCCGAGGCCAATCCTCCCATCAGCCATCCCGTGGTTTCTACAAGTCCGATGGCTGCTGATGCTTTTGCCCCCAGGTGTCCCACCATCGATGCATCGATAAAGAACATCACCGTGGCCGATATCTGTGCCAGAATGGAAGGGATACTCAGACTGACAATCAGCCTGAGTTTCTCTCCTTGAGTCATGTCGCGCCCTTCGCGGATATATGCCAGCAGGTCAGTCTTCATGCCTTTGGACATTGTCATCTTCATTTGCAAAGGTATGTACACTTTTCGATGTAACAGCGTCAATCCCCCAAGAATTAACGTCATTTAACTTTGAACTTTGAACTTTGAACATCGAACTTCGTACCTTTGCACACACAATCAGATGATACGTTGATGAGATGAACATTCAGGAGATCGAGAACAAGCGCATAGCAGTATTGCTCAGCGGCGGCGTTGATTCCAGCGTCGTGCTATACGAGCTGGTACGTCAGGGGTTGCATCCCGACTGCTTCTACATCAAGATAGGCCCCGAGGAGGAAGAGGAATGGGATTGCTCCTCGGAAGAAGACCTGGAGATGGCCACGGCCGTCAGCCATAAGTACGGCTGCACGCTCGACGTCATCGACTGTCATCGTGAATACTGGGACCAGGTGACGAAGTATACGATGGATAAGGTACGCGCGGGGATGACCCCCAATCCTGACGTGATGTGCAACCGTCTCATCAAGTTTGGCGCCTTCCACGAGAAGCGCGGCCACGACTACGACCTCATCGCCACCGGCCACTATGCCACCACGGAGATAGAGGAACGAGGAACGAGGAACGATGAACGAGGAAGGAGGAACGAGGATAGTGTGGTCGGCGGTTCTCCCGCCGACACCTTGAAATGGCTTTGCACCAGCCCCGATCCCGTCAAGGACCAGACGGACTTCTTGGCTCAGATCTACGACTGGCAACTTGCGAAAGCCCTGTTCCCCATCGGCCACATGATGAAGGACGAGGTGCGTGAGATTGCCGAGCGCGAACACCTGGCACCCGCCCATCGGCGCGACTCGCAAGGCATCTGTTTCCTCGGCAAAATCAACTACAACGACTACCTGCGCCGCTATCTGGGCGAGATGAAGGGCGATGTCGTCGAGCTGGAGACGGGCAAGCTGATTGGCCGTCATCAGGGCCACTGGTTCCACACCATCGGCCAGCGCAAGGGTCTTGGATTGGGTGGCGGCCCTTGGTTTGTGGTGAAGAAGGATATCCAGCAAAACATCATCTACGTCTCCCACGGCTACGACCCCGCAACGGCATACCAGCAGCATTTCCCCATCCGCGACTTCCACAGCATCAACGGTCAGCTGCCCATTGGCTCTGCGAAAGAACAGGCCTCCCGAGTGGCTGACGTCACCATCAAGATTCGCCACACCCCGGAGTTCCTGCCCGCACAACTGGAACTGATCAACGGCGGACAATACATGGTGCATGCTGCTGCGCCCATTCACGGCGTGGCGCCAGGACAGTTCTGCGTCATCTACGACGAGCACCATCATCGCTGCTACGGCAGTGGCGAAATCACGGTGCTCTGACCCTCACAGAGCCCGTAAACCTTTGCGTGCTTTTTCTTGTACAAAAACTTGCAAGTCTCGGAATATTGCCGTATATTTGCACCAAAATATTTACTAACAATAAAAAAGAACAAACGCTTATGAAGAAAATTTTTAC
>JAEEGG010008436.1_pt1 | contig 23367 bp, 18 predicted proteins | sample 9134161 | NCBI WGS metagenome assembly JAEEGG01 (sample SAMN16246543, study PRJNA631951) | gut metagenome | biome: gut microbiome; feature: rumen; material: CR-attached | host: Bos | place: Iran: Karaj | collected 2018-10
ATCCCTTCTTATGATGGCTTATCAGAAGTACAGGGAGAGCATTAAGGATTGAGCCCTAACGTTACGCTGAGCAAGACCGGTGATTCCAAGATCGAAGTTAAGAAGTCGGTCTTTATAGGCAGGAGCTTTCATATATCATCCCCCGAAGAGGCGGCAGAATATCTCGCGCAGGAACGCAAGAAGTATCCTGATGCAAGGCACCTTTGTTATGCCTGGGTTATCGGAGGAGAGAATTCCAGACAGAAATCGAGCGACGACGGCGAGCCGCAGGGAACAGCAGGCCAGCCTCTTCTGGAACTCCTTACTTCAAACGGCTTTACCGATTCAATGATCTGCGTAACAAGATATTTCGGAGGTACGCTCCTTGGAACGGGCGGACTTAGAAGAGCTTATTCAGACAGCGGAAGACAGGCGCTTGAGGCAGGCGAGCCGGTAACGCTTATACCGGCGCTTAAATGGAGGAGGAATATCTCCTATCCTGCTTTTGAGATGCTCTCAAGGAAGGCTTCATCTTCCGGATGGACCATCGAAAACATCGAATACGGCCAGGATGTCGAATTCGATATCCTTGTTCCTCAGGAAGCCGAAGATGACATCAGGAGGTACTGCCTGGACTTAACAGGAGGAGAGCTGGTATTGGACGATCCGGATAAGCTCCTCATGAAAGGTCCCAGAGTATCCATCTCCTGACTTGCGAATTGATTTAAAATCGCCCAGAATATGTAGAGCAGACGGGATAGACTTATTAGGAAGTATCAATTAGAGGAAAAAGTCATGGAAAACGAGAATAACGAACAGATAAAAACACCTGAAAGAGGTCCTGCACCCACCAAAAAGGAAAAGACATACCGCCAGGCATTGATCTTAATGTCCGTGCTCCTTCTGGCGTGCGTTATATTTTCGGGATTTCAGACTTTTTATATCTTCAGGATGAACAGCGGCCTTGAGGGCACACTGACTTATAACAATTACTATAACAAGCAGATCGAGGAGCGGACTGAAGAAGAGTATGTGGATCCGATCGAGGCGATCGAGAATTCCAGGAATGCGGCCGCCACAGGACTCCCGGACCCCTGGTTTTCTCTGGAGGATGCGGCATCTGTCAACAAGAATAAGCTCTCCACAGTCGAGATAGTTAAGCTCGTGAGCCCAGCAACCGTATCACTCAGCGTGATCGGCGTAGATGACAACAAGGAGACCAAGCTCGGCTCCGGCACGGGCTTCATTATTACTGAAGACGGATATATAGTTACGAACCAGCATGTGGTCGTTCTGGCTGACAGGGCTGTAAGCACTTATTATGTTACGGTCATTCTTCCTGATGAGAAGCAGCCTGTAAGGGCAAAGGTCATAGGAAGCGACGCGCAGACAGACATTGCCGTTCTTAAGGTCGATACGGACAGAAAGCTTCCCTGTGTCACTCTCGGCGATTCCGATAATCTCCAGGCAGGTGAGCTTGCGGTTGCGATCGGAAATGCGATGGGCACATTAGATGACACGGTCACGGTAGGAGTCATTTCAGCGCCCTCCAGAGAGATCAACAGGAACGGTTATTACGTTGACATTATCCAGACTGACGCTGCGATCAATCCCGGCAACAGCGGCGGCCCGCTTATCAATTCCTTCGGTGAAGTAATAGGCATCACCAATGCGAAGATCATCTCTTCCACATCGGAGAATCTGGGATTCGCGATCAGGATCAATTCCGTAAAGAAGATCATTGAGGACATCATCAACTATGGAAAGGTAGTAGGACGCCCTTATCTTGGAGTATCCGTTACTTATGTATCTGATGATGCATATTTCGGCGCGAAGGGCGGAGTGTATGTTGCCAGCATGGTTCCCGGCGGTCCTGCTGAGAAGGCCGGATTAAAGATCGGCGACATCATACTGAAGCTCGACGGTGTTGAAATAAAAGAGACCGGTGATATTATTAAGGTGCGCGATTCGCATAAGGTCGGCGATGTTATCGAGGCCATTATCATACGTGACGGCAAGGAGCTGACACGCAGCATCGAGATCGGTGACAGTGCCGACGCCAATGATTAAATAATTAATTGAACAAGGAAGTACTTATATGAGAACAGACGGCAAAAAAACAGGAACCAAGATCATGGCTTGGATATTGATCGGAGCTATGCTCCTGACGTTTGTTTTCGCGATCATAGTCGTACTCATCCAGCAGTTCAGCATGAGCGGCGTTCAGTAAAGATCAGCAGTTACAATTAAGTTTTAGGGTACGTCCTTTATCTGGGCTAATCCGTCGTTATTGAACTTCCAGAGGTATTCACCGGCTTTTGACTGGATGAATTGCTGGAGGTTATTCATGCTCAGGAAGCTGTTTACCATGTCATACCACTCAGGGTTGGGCGATTCTGATATGAAGTAGACGACGTAGAATGTGCCGTCGATATCGATCAGGGTCTTATCGCCAAGCTGTCTGTCTTCTGCGAAGATCCAGTCAGCGAGGGCAGACTGGTATTTTGCCTTGTAGATCTGGCTGTCGTGAAGCACGGACATCTGACCTGCAAGGATATAGTCGTTATAAAGGTTCTCTACTTCATTGCAGCTGTCCGCATCATCGATGAAATCGTAGATCTCCTGTGCCAGAGCCTGTGTTGCAGCGATATCGGGCTTGATATCGTCGCCTTCGCCTGTCTGGACGTTGGCAGCGATGATGTAGCAGTTGCGGAGCTGCTCGGACATACGTACTCTTGAAACGAAGACAAGGATGATAGGGAAGCCGTCCTCGTCGTGGAGGATCACGGAGTCACCGTCTTTTCTGGACTCGTCAAAGAGCCAGTCCCTGAAATCGTCATGGGAAATGTCCTCATAACGGCAGTTGGGAACAAGAGTGGAATCCGCCTGCTCGAGAGTCTTCTTTTCGATGCCTGAGAAGTAGGGAGCTGCGCAGGATTCGAACTTGGAAGGATCTCCGGCCATTGCGTCGATGATCTTCTGGCATCTGATGTTGGCTGTATCGATAAATGACTGGTCTCTCTGTTCGAAAGTCATTCTGAGGATCTTATAGCTTACGAGGTCGTAGATATTTCTGGACTGGTTGTATGCTTCTTCCGCCTGCTCGTCGGATGCTGACAGCTGCATGAGCTTCTCGCCGTCCGCGTAGTCTTCAGTGAAGTACTTCTTGGCAAGCGTGTTGATGATGCACTGCTCGTCTACCTGGCTTCCGAAAACGCCCTTGATGTATGTGTCGAGAGGTACACCGAGTTCGTCAGCCTTGCCCTTGAGCCAGTTGATGTAGGCGTTGGCACGGTCGTAGTGGGGCTGCTCGATAGTAAAGCCCTGTGATGTGGCATCGTCGTAGAGGATATCCATCTTCTGGAGATCCTGAGCCGTTACGAATCTGAAGTATTCTCTGTAATTTGCGAAATTCTCGTCATCGAGGTAAGGGGAGGAGAGCTTCTCTTCTGCGTCGGCAGCGAAAAGATCGACACCTTCGCTCAGGAGCTCGTAATGATACATAAAGCTGAATTCAGCGCTGGAAACATCCCTGTCCTTGATCGTCAGAGGGCTTATGAAGGACTTGTCCATGCCCGAATCAAGGAAGAATGTCATGACTGCGATCGCCGCTACCACGATAACGCCGAGTATAACAAAGGCTAATCCGGTGTTGCGCCTTGTGGCCTGATCGTCAAGAGCGGACTCGTTCCTATCAAGATTGATCTCTGTCGGGATCTCTTCGGATGTAAAGTCTTCAGCTTTGCCGCCTTTGGTCTCAGGCAAAGCGGGAATAACCGGTGCTGCGGACAGTTCCTGTGACTTGCCGGTAAGCAGCTCAGGATCGATCTCTGCAAGGTCACTTAACGTGACACTCTTCTTGGGTGCCTCAGCAGGTCCTTCCATAAAGTCATCGGTAGGCGTGCCTTCACCGGACTCAAGGACTTCAGAATTTATAAGCTCCCCGTTAAGCTCAGGCTTACGGGCTTTATTGTCATTGTTCTTGTTGCGTTTACCCTTCATATTCTCCCCTTCAAATAAGATACAGGTTAGTGTCACTTTAACATAAAAGAAGAAACAACACGGTCAATTTGTGCTATTATTAACACGTTTGTAATCTAAAAATAATAAATAAAGGGTATATATGTGGGGAAAACCTAGTTCAATATTGAAAGAAAAACGAGGCACTTTCAGCCTTCTGAAAGCTAACTGGCCTCAGTTCCTTTTAGCATTCCTGTTTCCGACGCTTACAGTGCTTGCTGCATTTGCCGTTACAGGATGTTTCCCGTTCGGCGACAGAACGATCCTTACAGTTGACCTCTATCACCAGTATTGTCCTTTCCTTGTTGCTTTCAGGGACAAGGTCATCTCCGGTGATTCGCTCTTTTACAGCTGGAATGACGGTTTGGGACAGGAATATTTCGCGGCTTATGCCAACTATGCTGCAAGCCCGCTTAATATATTCTCATTGTTCTTTACAGCCAAGACCATGCCGATCTTCATCGAATTCGTCACATGCCTGCGCGCCGGTCTTGCTTCGGTATTCATGCTCCTTTTCCTGTCTTCCAACGATAACAGAAGGATTGACAATGTTACCGTAATATTCAGCTCTTCATACGCTCTCTGCGGCTGGTTCATCTCATTTTTCTGGAACATCATGTGGTGTGATGCGGTAGTATTGCTCCCCCTGATCGCCTTAGGACTCCGCCGGCTCCTTGTTGAACGCAGATGCGCTCTTTACATAATCGCTCTTGCGGTCTCCATCATGAGCAATTACTATGCAGGCTATTTCCTTTGCCTTTTCATGGTGCTCTTTGCGCCTTCCTACTATATCTGCCTGTTCTCACGCGAGAAGCCCAAGGGCGATCCCGGAAGGCTCTGCTTTAAGACTTTTATCGGGGCAGCATTCCGTTTTGCAGTCTCGAGCATTCTTGCAGCGGGAGTATCGGCTGCACTTACAGTTCCCACATATCTGATCCTTAAGAACTGCTCTGCAACGGGCGACAAACTTAAGGTGGATTACGCGCTGCAGAACGATCTTTTCGATTTCCTGGGAAGACTCATGGTATCGGCTAACCCTAATATCAGAGACGGCATGGCTAATGTATACAGCGGCATCGTTATCGCCCTCCTGCTGCCTTTGTTCTTCCTGCTCCCCAAGAGAACAGGGATCAAGCTCAAGCACAAGATCGTGTTCGGACTTCTCATTATGATCATGTATCTGAGCTTTACAAACCGCACTCTCAACTTCATCTGGCACGGAATGCACTTCCCGAACCAGATCCCGTACAGAGAGTCATTTATAATGAGTTTCCTTCTTGTTTTTGTAGCATTCCTTACTATAAGGCGGATAAGGAGTCTCGGTGTTAAGTACGTCACCGGATCAGTGCTCAGCATGGCTGCTTTCCTTGTCCTTTACGAGAAGTTCGGCACAGGCAACGAGGGGTATCTTCAGATCGGCACGACCCTTTTATTCCTTATCATCCAGGGCGCGGCGCTTCATACTGTAAGCAATATCCATACCAAGAAGTCCGGTTTCTTCTGCGAGACGCTTCTTACTGTCACGATGATGGTCGAGATGTTTGCAGCATCGCTTATAACCATTGGCGTTGTCTGCATGCATGAGGGTTTTACGAGCTATAAGCCTTACGGAAGAAACTATTCTGAAGTTCATGCTTATGCAGAGAAAATCGAAGGTTCTGAGGGCCACATGAACTTCGAGCGATCAGAGCTCTTCCCGAATAATATCTGCGATCTCCAGTCCCTTTATAACGTTAAGGGCCTTTCGATATTCTCTTCAACGGCAAGAGAGAGCTTCGTCAAGTATACGAGGAACTACGGCTTCCATAACAACAATATCAACGGACTTCGAAATGCCGGTCTTACACGCGTTACGGCGACTCTTTTCAATGTAAGAAATCTCATTGAGATCGACAAGACGCAGGCGGTTCCTGATCTTTTCGAGAAAGAATATGAAGACGGAACCATCACTTCATGGGCCAATAAAGATGCGCTCAATGTCGGCTTTATGACCGGCACGGCTGTAATCGACTATGCGCCTGATTACGATAATGATCTCGATGTCTTCTCAAAGACAAACGAATGGGTAAAGAGCATGGGCGCAGGAGACGTTTATAAGCCGGTCGTCCTGAATGTTGAAGGAACACCCGGATTCGCATCTTCAAGCACACAGGGCAAGGTCCTGAATCTTACCTCTTCGAGCAGCGTGCAGAGTGATGAATACTCATTCAACGTAACTATAGATAATGCTGATATCGGCTCTGATGTTTACATCTACGCCAATTCCAAGAAGGGCGGAACAGTCAACATCAAATGCGGCGATAAGACCAGAAGATTCGAGATCAGAAGCTACCAGATCATCACTGCGGGCGTCTTTGACGGAACACCCATTAATGTCAACGTAAAGTATTCCGAGAATCCCGGTTCTGCGCTTGTTGTTTACGGATATCAGCTCGACAGGACAGGTTATGAGCAGATGCTTGAAAAGTTCTCTGACGAGCAGCTCGTGGTGTCTGAATATGACGCAACATCCCTTACAGGTCACGTCGATGTTAAGGAAGACGGACTGCTGTTCCTTTCGATCCCTTATGCAGAGGGCTGGTCAGTAGAGATCGACGGCGAAAAGGGTGAGATCACACCTGTCCAGGACGCTTTCATGGGCGTAAAGCTCCAGAAGGGAAGCCACGATATCAGGCTTAAGTACACTCCGGCAGGCTTTAAGCCCGGATGCATCATAAGCGTTGTCTCGATCGTAATCATTGCTGCATATATCACTGTTTCTTCTGTTGTCAGCAAAAAGAAATCTGCAAAAGCGCTTGCTGAAGCCAACACATCTGAAGGCGTTCAGCCGGAAGGAACTCAGATAGAAGAAGCTCAGGCTGAAGTTATCGAAGAAGTTCCTGTTTCTGATGTGGCTGAGACTATCGGAGTTCCTGAAGAAGGCTTTGAAGAAGCACTGACAGGTCTTCCTTCCGAAGATGGTGACGATACAGTAAAAGAGAATGCAGAAGCTGATAACGGAAGCGAACCGGAGGCGGATAATGATTAACACCAAAGGAAAACTTAAAGACTACAGGGGAGAACTGTTCTGCTTTCTGGCAGCAGTCCTGATAGCATTCTTAGCCCTTAATGCCGGCCGTTATATTGAGCCCGGCAAGATCCTCCCGACCGGCCTTTCGATGCGTTCAGACAAGCTCAATGAGAATATCCTTGGCGGAATTGATAATGCCTTGGATGATATCAACCTTATCAGAACAGGAAGTGCGGGCAGAAATCTCTGGAGAATCCTCACATTCATCCATATGGATCTTTTCTTCTATCTGGCTTTGCTGATCCCCAAGGCTGCAAAGACAATACTCATGGCCGGATACTATGTAAGGTTCGGTCTTTGCTGCTCGGCAATGTATTACTTCCTCGCCAAGCACATTAAGATCACCAAGCTTGCCGCAGCTCTTATGGCAGTCATGTTCGCATTCTCTTCGCATGTCATTTTCAATGCGCAGTTTTCCGCGGTAATGAACATGGCGCTCTTCATGCCGGTGCTCTTATCTTCAATAGATTCTTATTATAAGACCAGGTCGTGGAAGTCTTTCTCCTTTGTCTGGTTATCTTCATTTGCTGTCGGCGCTTCCGGAGGTTACGGCCTTCTTACCGGAATACCGGCTGCTGTTTTTATCAGTTTCTTAATGGCTGTCGGTCTTTATGAGAGCATGAAGATGGCATTTACATCCTGGCTCAAGGTCCTCGGAGGTTTTGTGGCAGGTGTTGTCACGACTGCTGCTTTTGCTTTGCCCGGCCTTATGTTCATGAAGGTTGATGTCAATATTGCCGAGAGTGTTAAGAATGCCAAGGTCTCATTCACGGTAATGGATCTTATCAGGTCAATGTTCATGCTCCGTTCCGGAAACATTTCAACGGGCAATGTCTCCTCTTTTTATATCGGTATCCTTACAATAGCTGCTCTGGTGGCATTCATTATCAATGAAGAGATCCCGCTGAGGCTTAAGGTGACCACTGCTGTCATGGTGTCTGTTTTCCACATCGTCAGCTGCTCAACATTTATGAACGAGACTGTCAGCATTTTCGGGACCTCGCCGATACTTACATCTTCAAGACTTATCTGTCTTGAGGTCCTGCTTTTCTTCATTGCGGGAATCGGTCTCAAGAACATTACAAGCCTTGGAAGAGGCGGATTTATTGCAGTCTGTCTTATACCTCTGGCTTTCCTGATCCTTTCCAACAACGCTTCTTCAACGACGTCCCTTTCGAGTGTTATTCTTATCTCTACATTTATTGCGGTTATTCTGGAATCTATCCTGGTCTATGGCATCGCAAAAGACAGGCTCTCCGGCAAAGCCAAGGCCGCTGTGCTTGTTCTGGGGTTCATTTTCGTCGGTATCAATGCAGTGTTCATTATGTTTAATAACACGATCACGAAAATGTCCACTGAAGAATATTTCCAGCCTGAATTCGGTGATGAAGAGGCCCAGGTCCTTATATATGACGATGATTTTGAGCTCGCAGCCCTTAACGGCAGCAAGTTCCTTATCGTTCCTGAGGATATTGACCTTTATGAACGCGGCAGTTACCCGATCGACGATGTTAATTTCCTGTCAGAGAAGATCTCAGGAACTAATCTCTATGAAGAGATCTATATAACGCCTTCAGCAGATGCTGATATTAACCAGAAGGATCCTGACAGGTTCGGCCTTGATGAAGGCACCAATTATCTGCCGTTCAGTCCGTTCAGGATCAGTCCGGATGAGCGCATATTCTTGTACTGTACGGCTATGTGCGGCGCTGCGGTCGAGATCGAGACAGACAAAGACGAAGGAACAAGGGTATTTACAGGACCGTTCCTTACAGAACTCGATCCGGAATCAGGAGAGGTCAAACTTAACTTCGAGATCGAATCTGATGGTGAAGAGATCTGCCATATCGCGCTGTTTAAGCTCAACACGGAAGCATACAGCAAGCTGCTCTCTTATTCCGGCGATGCAGGATCTTCAAGATTTAAGATCGATACAAAGGGCAAGACAGGCGACTGCACTGTGATCCTGCCTTATTCTTACGACGATACAAAGATAAAGGTCAACGGCAGCTACTGCAAAACATTCGAATATGCCGGAAAACTTTGTGCGGCATTTAACGGCAACGGCGGCGAAATGGAAGTCACTGTCGAGCAGAAAGCTGACGGAATCGTGCCCGGAATCGCACTTAGCGTTCTTGCAGCCGCAAGCCTTGTCGCAATTCCCATATCCCAAAGGTATAATGAAAAGAAGAGAAGATGTACCGAAGGGAACAATAATAATGCTTAGCAAGAAGATCATAGACGGCACCGAGTTTGTGGTGTTCGATATGGAATGGAATCAGCCGATGCCGGGTAAAGAATACCCTTTTGATGTCAGCAGACTCACCGGCGAGATCATTGAGATTGGTGCTTTCAAGTACGTATACGACAACGGGGAACTGTTATACAGGGATTCTTTCTCTGTGGATATCGCGCCCGTTAAATACACCAAGCTCCATTATCATGTTAAAAAAGTAACTCATAAAAAGAATGCGGACCTTCTGAAGGGAGAACCCTTTCAGGAGGCTTATAAGAGATTCAGGAGCTTTTGCGGTGACGCTATCCTTGTAGGGTGGGGAAGCTCTGATCCGTCGATGCTGAAGATGAACCTTGAGTTCTTTGAGATGGACTCGAAGTTAAATCTCTTCTTCCTGGATCTGCAGCCTATCTTCTCGCTTTTCGCAGGCCTACAGGGAACCCAGAGAAGCGTTGAGGCAGCCGTGGATTTCTATAATATCGATAAGAATGAGATCTTCCACAGCGCGACTGCCGATGCCCACTATACGGGAGCGGTCTTTGAAGAGATCTTTAAGCACAACAAGCCTTCGGAAGTAATATCTGCGATCTCCAGTTCATCTATCGATCCGGATATTCCTTCGGATTTCAGCTTTGTCGGACCTGAGTGCCTCGACGCCGTAAGCGCTTTTGCAACGTCTAAGAATTTCATGACCAACTGTCCGCTCTGCGGCAGCAGGCTTTCTGTTAAGATCCCGTGCTTCAGGATCCGCAAATCCCAGTATGCTCTGCTCGAATGCAGGGAACACGGCGAGCTGTTCTCAAGGACCAGAGTCAAGAAGAACAGGGCAGGGAATCACTACGCTGCATCGGTTATGCGCTTTGCCACCCAGAATGATTATTGGTTAGTAGCTTCTAAAAAAGAAGAGTTTGATAAATACGGCGAAAAGGGCAAACCGGCCGAGAAAACAGAGGAAGAAGAGACTGAAACATAGTTTGTAAACAAAATGTTAACAAACTATGTAAAAAAAGTTAGCAAAATTCGAATTTTCTGTTGAAATTTGTATTCATATGCCTTAAAATAGGCTCAGATAATAAGGCGAATTGTGCGGGGTATTCCCGCCAAATGCAGTGAAATATGTAACTTCAGACCATAAAGAAGGAAGGTGCTTCTTATGATTAAAAGATTGAATAAAGCTAAGAAGAACAAGCAGGGAGCTATCCTTGTAATCGTTGTTCTCATCCTGGCACTTGCAATGATCTTTATTGCATCCGCTATGATGCTTACCCAGGCTACAAGACGCCGTTTGTATTCACAGACGATGGCCAGCCAGGCAAGACTTACTGTAACATCAGCTTCCGAAGTTTTCCTGGAAGCACTTAAGACACAGGAAATCACTGATGCCCAGCTCGAGAAAATCATGAACAAGACTCATGGTACGGGCGCTACAAAGGTTAAGATGGTTGTTCCCGGTGTTCCTGGTATGTCTGAAGCTAACGACAACTGCACATGGCTTGATATTTATACAAGTGCATCAACACCTGATTACGTTTACTGTGATTTCACAACAGTTATCGGTCCCAACACCGAGAACGTTCAGGTAGTTCTTAAGGCAGAAGAAGATGAGCCCGCTTACGGTTCACAGTTTAAGAACCAGGTAGAAGTTGCAGGCGGCGTTGGTGTCGGCGAATTGAGATTTACAAAGGGCGTCGGTATGTGGGATGCATCGAAGATCTCTGCTCCTACAGACAACACAATCGTTTTAAGAGGCAACTACAAGGGCCAGACATCTTCCACTCTTTACTTCTCAGACGTAGTTTTCGGTCAGACATCAAGCAACGTTCAGCTTGGCGGTGGTGAGAGATTCTACGGAAAGATGATCTTCCTCCAGGGCGCACAGATGAACTGCCGTTCAAGTGCTTTGGTTTATGGTGATATTTACCTCATGGGTACAGACAAGAGCGCAGGATTAGCACTTAAGGATTCCAGCCAGGCAGGTCTCTGGGATAATCTCGCAGGTCAGAAGAACAACTTCATCTTCTCAGGAAGAAAAGTTCAGAACGACAATAATGATACTAATAAGAAGATCTATGACGCTCTTACAAAGAACAATTCTCATAAGGTCTACTTCGTTGACGGTAATGGTAACAGCTTGGGTGCCAGCCCTGACATCGCAAATGGTAAGGCATCAGGTTCCTTCTCTTATACAGTCACCAACTATGCTCAGACATCCGCGTTAAGCGCTGATAACAAGAAGAACGTTAAGAGATATCTTTCCTGGAACTATGGTTCTTCCAATCCTTTCCCGTCTGCTTCAACAGTATTTAAGAAGCTTTGTCCCGATGGTAAGGTTGAAACTGCACCTACTGATATTACACTTTCTTATCAGACTTACAGTTCTGACGGCTCCAAGACTTTTGCAGCCAATTCGACGATTCCTGCAGGCACAAAATATATCGTTAACCCTGTAACAACGTCTTATCCTTCCTACAAGAAGGATGGCAGCGGCAATCCGGAGAAGACTCTGAACCTCAGTTCTGTTACTTCATCCCAGTATCTTGCACCTGGTTATTACTATGTAACAGGAAACGGTTCAAGTGTTACCGGTGGCGGTGAAGCTTACAGAGCAAATCCGATCGTTCTTACTATCGACGGATCAAGAGGAGACGAATACCGTTTCTACTTTGCAGCTAATCACAACTTCCTCCTCAGAGGACTTGTATTTGCAGTATATAACGCAGATTCCAACAAGCCTGTTCTCTTCATTCTTGAGAGCGGTGCGAAGATCCAGTTGTCACACAACAACGATGGTCTTGGCGGTGGTTCAGCCCTCTGCTCAGCAGGATTCCTTTCTGTATCTACAAGACCCGGATGCGACTCATCTGCCAATATGATCAATTATGTTCATACAAAGACATATAATGATGAGGTTACAACTATCAAGAATTCAGCTTTCAAGGATTACAACGGAGCTCAGGTAGGTTCTACTTACTCCGTATACTATGACAACAAGGTTAAGCCCGCAATGTTCATCTATGGTGTAGGAAATAACGTTATCTGCCTCGGTAAGAGTGTAACGATCGAAGCCTATATCGGTCTTTATGGCGGTTCCTGCTTCGGACCTATCGATGGTTCTAACGAGAATCAGCAGATCTACGGCAGAATCGAGTGCGAGGAATTCCACACATACAAGCAGGAGGGAACATTCCAGATCGCCGGTTATGATAACCCTGTAGGTGACTTCGCAATGCCTTACTGTCCGCAGCCTACATCTGAGGACACAATGCCTAAGAAGAGAATCGCTAAGTCCAAGTATTCTGTAGCAGACATTACTTACTACTACTAATAAGTTATAACCTGACTGCGGTTTAGATCAAAAGTTAAAGGGGTTGGCTCCGGAAGGAGACAACCCCTATTAATTTGCAAAAATGATTCAAAACCAAGTAATTGATATGCGGTATTATTCCAGGATCAAAAGATTGGGAAGATAAGTAATATCTTCAGCGATAGATCTTGAAGACTGTTCAACGATCTTGGAATTGCTGCAGACTGAAACCTCATAGTATGAGATGCTCTCAGATGAAGCAATGATCATCTCAGACTTTTCGATCAGGCGCAACATGCTGCCGTGAAGAGGGTTCGATTCATCAAGGAGTTTTGTACCCTTATCGGTCAGATATACGATAACGGAACTGAATGATGATTCGCTGAGGCTGGACAGGAACCCGGAAAGGAGTTCGCGGCCGTGATCAGAGTCAGAGGAATAGTAATCATGCTTAATAAGCACATACTTAGTGGATGTCTCCTCATCGGTCTTTTCCTGCATTACCTCAAGAAGGGAAACATCGGACAGCTGTTCCAGCTGCGCACCCTGATAATCAAGACTGCTTCTTTGATTGCTGCTCATCAAAATCCCTCCCGTCGGAAGACAGGAAACGCATAGAGCGCTGGATGGAGTTTTTGCTGGTTCCCCAGGGCTTGTCTGTATTCCTGTAATCAAATTTAAGAGTGAAATACTCGACATCTGAGATCAATGCATCGAATGTGGCCGTGTTGTTGGTATAAAGAGCCTCAACAAAATCAGCCGCATCGTTCTGCGGAAGTTTTGCAGCCTGCCTTAACAGCATGGCTGTATGCGGAAGACAATGGAATTCAGCGTTTATAAACTTTTCTTTGAAATCCTTATCATGCGAAAACATCCAGCAGATGACTTCAACATAGTGTTCCATTGCATCGTTAAGATTGTCACAGATAGGGCAGAGCCTGATCCTTTTCTCGATGAGGTCAGCCATATTGTTAAGCTTCTGCTTGTATTCAGGATTCCTGCCTTTTAAAAGACCGGCTTTGGCCGGAATGGCAGCCTGAAGCTTGGGATTTATATCCTCGTTGAAATCCTTAAGATGAGTATGCATAACAAGACCAAGACCGAGTCTGTTGGTAACCGCTTTATTGAGTTTTCCCATGTGAACAGGACAGAAACCGGTCTTGTTGGTTATCTTACGTGTATCAGGCTCCATCAGGGATGGTCCGAGATAATACTCGAGATAGTTATTCTCAGCTTTATCGCGAAGCCTGCAGATCGGGCAACCGCCGTGCTCGTTATAAGCATCGTTAACAGGAATCATGTAGATCTTTTCCATTAATTATCCTCCGGTGACAATGGTTTAGGTAAATGCATGAGACGGTTTGCCCTGACATTTACACCATTCATAGTTATAGAAGTGAATTCCTCGACAGCGTTTCCGACTTTCTGCTGGGCTGTCTCGAGGACTTTCTGGGCATCGTAGCCATAGTAAAGCGCAAGATCAAGGCTGATCATAACGCCGAAAGTCTGCTTCTCGGTCTTAAACGAAGTAACTTCCGCAAAGCCGGGTACATCCCTTAATACGATCTTGATCAGATCGAGGATTGCTTCATCAGATATGGAATATGAACCCAGGGAAGAGAAGGTGGGTCGTACTACGGTCCTGTCAGAGTCAGGAGCCAAAGGTGTAACGCCGCGCTCACGGTCAAATCTCTGTCTGAGTTTACTGAACGGATCAGAGAAATAACCTGAGAACTCGTGTTTGATCTCCATACTTGGTACAGGGATCGTATGCATACCTTCGGTAACTCTGGTGGTACGGGCAAGACGTCTTTCTTCCTCGGTGGAAACATCTTCGATCCTGATAAGCATTGACGGCTGGTTAAGCCAGAGGTTATCACAAATTTTGCTGAGCATGGAATCTGATGTGCCCAGGATCATAAGAGCTCTGGGCATTGATTCGATCAGGGCGCGGCGCATCATCGCGGATCTCGTGGGATCAACAAATATGGCCTGCCTTACGGATTCCATCTTGGTCGGGGCCTTCTTGGCGGAAGTACCGGCAACGATGCGGCTTCCGTTGATAAGAAGACCGTCATCAATGATGTAGTAGATGTTATTATCTCTGGCTACTTTGATCGCTCTGGTACTTTTACCGGTTCCCGAAGCACCGACGAAAGCAATGACCGCGATGTTCGATAACACTTCGCGTGTCAGTTGTTCGCTCGAAAGTATAAGCTCCGCATTACGTTCGAAGCTTTGAGCAGTGTCGTAACTGGTATTCTGATTTGCCGGATTAGACCTGTCGAATCTCTTAAGAGTCCCACGAAATTCAGACAACAAAGTCTTTCGCGCTGCGGGAGCGCTCTGCGCCTGAATCTGCTCTTGTTTTAATTCGTCATGGTTGTCCAATTCTAATGTCCTTAACCGTTCCAGTTATGGAAGACTTCCTGGATATCCTCGTTCTCATCCATCATATCAAGCATCTTCTCGAGCTGGGCAACTGCATCGGGATCTGTAACTTCAGCTGTAGTCATAGCGACAGGGCCGAGAGTCGAGTCAGCGATCGAATAGTTCTTAGCTTCGAGAGCTTCACGGACTGCATAATAATCTGCAGGGGAAGTTGAGATGATGTAGTATTCGTCATCAGAATCAAAGTCAGCAGCACCGCAGTCCAATGCATCACCCATGACCTGATCCTCGTCCTCGTATTCTTCCTTGGAGATAAGGATCGTTCCCTTCTCGTTGAAGAGGAAGGAGACGGAACCGTCAACACCTAAGTTGCCGCCGTTCTTATCAAATATGTGTCTGAGATCAGCTGCTGTACGGTTGCGGTTGTTGGTAAGAGTCTTGACCATGATGGCAACGCCTGCAGGACCATAACCTTCGTATGTGATCTCTTCATAATCATCGCCTTCACCGGCTTCAGCAGCCTTCTTGATGGCGCGGTTGATATTGTCATTAGGCATGTTGGCAGCTTTTGCCTTTGCAACTACTACCTTAAGTCTTGAATTGCCGTCCGGGTCAGGACCACCGGCCTTAACTGCTACAGCTATCTCTTTGGCAATTTTTGTAAATACAGCACCCTTGGCTGCATCTGATGCCTCTTTTTTTCTTCTGATGTTGCTCCACTTAGAATGACCTGACATTAACATTCCTCCAAATGTAATCTTATTAATATAATCAAATATTATACAATCTTTTTATAGAGATACCAAACGGCAAATAAAAAGTTAGGGGCTGTCATTCCCCCGACATAAGATTGTCAAATATATTTTTTGTGCAGATTGTCTTTTAAACTTGTTATTTACTCAATTCTGTTGTATAGTTCTAACATCTATGCTTGGGCGAAGTGCGCCTGTTTGTTTTGTGTGCATTACTTGAGTGTATATTCTTTTAGAATTATCGGGAGGGTTCGATGAAGAGATTAGGTGATATTCTGGTCGAGAGCGGATTCTTAAATGCTACCGAACTTGCAGAAGTACTTAGTATTCAGAAGGAAACCGGCAAACGTCTTGGTGAAGTTATCGTTGAGAGCGGTTTGATGTCGGAATTCGACATCTTGAGGGCGGTTTCCAGCCAGTATAATTATCCGATCATTGATCTGTCAGGTATTGATGTAGACCCCAAGGCAACAGCTCTTTTAACACAGAAATTCTGCGAAGAGAACGTTGTATTCCCGATCGGATTTGATGGTGACACACTTGTAGTTGCTATCGATGACCCGATGAATATTACGATTGAAGACGAGCTTCAGTTCCAGACCGGATACCAGATATCCCTGATGCTCGCTACACACACTTCAATTATTGATGCGATTAAAGTCCATTACGGAAGAGAGAACGCCAACAAGGCTGCTGAAGAGCTCGGTACGAGCCTTGCAAATGAGAGCCTTGATGATGATAACGAACTTTCCGAAGCAGTTAACAGTGCCCCGGTTGTTAAGCTCGTTAACTCAATGATCGAATATGCTATCCGTTCAGGCTCATCCGATATCCATATCGAACCTCTCGAAGACCGAGTAAGAGTCCGTATCAGAATCGACGGTGTCATGCAGGAAGTAATGAGCAACCCTATTTCCGCAAAAGACGCCATCACAACAAGAATCAAGATCCTTGGCGGCATGAACATCGCCGAGAAGCGTATTCCTCAGGACGGCCGTATTACGACAGTTATCAATGGTGAGGACGTGGACATGCGTGTATCAATTCTTCCCTGCGTTACAGGTGAGAAGACCGTTATCCGTATCCTTGCCAAGAATGACGCTAACTTGAACAGAAAGTATCTTGGTATCAGCGACCGTAACAATGAGATGATCGACAAGATGATCAAGATCCCTCAGGGTATCGTCCTTATCTCAGGCCCTACAGGTTCAGGTAAGACAACGACCCTTTATACACTCCTTTCAGAGAAGAATACTGATGAAGTTAATATCATCACAGTTGAGGACCCTGTAGAAATCAGGATCCCTGGATTGAATCAGGTACAGGTTAACGCTAAGGCCGGAATGACATTCGCAAGCGGCCTCAGATCCATCCTCCGTCAGGACCCTGATATCATCCTCGTCGGTGAGATCCGTGACGGTGAGACTGCTGAGATCGCAATGAGAGCTGCTATCACCGGACACCTTGTATTCAGTACTATCCACACGAACGATGCGGTATCTTCCATCAACCGTCTTATCGACATGGGACTCGAACCTTACATGGTATCGTCAGCATTGGTTGGTGTTGTATCCCAGCGTCTTGTTCGCCGTATTTGCACAAACTGCAGAGAATCTTATGAACCTGAAGCTTACGACAGAGAGTACTTAAGACTCGATCCGGGCCAGAAGCTCTACCGTGGCAAGGGTTGTACAGAATGTAATGAAAAGGGATACAAGGGACGTATTGCTATCCATGAGATCGTAATCGTTACCATGAAGATGAAGGCTTTGCTTGAGAAGAGAGCAAGTGAAGACGAGATGCGCGCGCTCGCCGTTTCTGAAGGTACACAGATGCTTCAGGATTCCGCAAGAGACCTCGTACTTGAAGGCATTACGACGGTCAGCGAGCTCAACAGAGTAGCTTACACGATTGACTGATAAGGAGGTTTTTTAACGTGGAAGGATTTAGTTTATCGATCGAATCGATTTTGGCTGAATCGGTAAAGATGGGAGCATCCGATACCCATATTACGGTCGGACTGCCGCCTATGATTCGTGTTGACGGTATGTTGATGCCGTTAGGCAATCAGCCGCTTACAGCTGCAGATACTGAGTATCTTTGTAAGTCAATGATCGACAAATCAAGACAGCAGTATCTGAATGAGAGAGGTGAGATCGACTTCTCTTACATTGTTGAGAACTTCAGCCGTTTCAGATGTAACGTATTCAAGCAGCGTGGTACATATGCACTTGCTGCAAGAACGATTACAAATGAGATCCCTACATGTGAGCAGCTGGGTCTTCCCAATATCTTCAAGGAATTGGTTATGAGACCTAGAGGACTTATCCTCGTTACAGGTCCTACGGGTTCCGGTAAGTCTACTACACTTGCTGCAATGATCGGTCATGTTAACATGAGCAAGAAGTGCCACATCTTAACTCTTGAGGAACCTATCGAGTATCTCCATATGCACGGAGAAGCTATGATCAACCAGAGAGAGATTCACGAGGATACACTTTCATTCGCTAACGCTCTTAGAGCTGCTCTCCGTGAGGACCCGGATATCATCCTCGTCGGAGAAATGCGTGACCTCGATACAATTTCCACTGCTATCACCGCAGCCGAGACAGGACACCTCGTTCTTTCAACACTCCATACGTCTTCAGCTGCTGATACAGTTAACCGTATCATCGACGTTTACCCGCCGCATCAGCAGGATCAGATCAGAGTTCAGCTCGCTACCTGTCTTGTAGCCGTTATCTGTCAGACACTCGTACAGAGAATCGGCGGAGGCCGTTGCGCTGCTTTCGAGATCATGATCTCAAACGATGCTATTAAGAATAATATCCGTGAAGGTAAGACATACCAGATCGACTCCACGATCGCTACGAGCCTTCAGCAGGGTATGTGCCCTCTCGATTTCTATCTTGCAGAGCTTGTTAAGCGTAATATGATCACAAGAGATACTGCACTCCAGAGATGCAGAATCCCTGAAGATCTTAAGCGTTTCATCAATAACGCAGGTCAGACGAACAGCCCGCTGTTCGGCGATCTCGAGTTCGCCTGATACAGGTGCAAATAAAGAATTCTGATAAGAGGAGGGTTATATTAGATGGCTAATTTCAGATATCAAGTTATCGATGCAAACGGTAAAATGTCTGAAGGCATAGTCGAAGCTACTTCTATTGGAGAAGCATCAAGAAAGCTCAAATCCGATGGCAAATACATTGCCAGCTTATCCTTAGACAAGGGTAAGGGCATTATGAACATGGAGGTCGGAAGCCCCAAGCTTAAGACCCAGGATCTTGTTATCATCTCCAGACAGCTTGCTTCACTTTTGTCTGCAGGTATTACCGTTGTAAGATCACTCGATATGCTTTATCAGCAGCTTGAATCCAAGAAGGCTAAGAAGTGTGTCGGTGAAATCTATGAATCTGTTCAGAGTGGTCGTTCCCTTTCTGAAGCTTTTAAGGAACAGAGGGGCGTTATTCCGAACATCATGATCAGTATGATCGCAGCAGGAGAAGAATCCGGACGTCTCGACGAGGTTATGGAAAGACTTGCTGAGCACTTCGCTAAGGAAGCTAAGCTCAAGAACAAGATCTCTTCTGCGATGGTATATCCTAAGATCCTTGCAGGTCTTACAGCAGCCGTAAGTATCGGTTTGCTTACATTCCTTGTCCCTAAGATCGGTGATACGATCAAGGACCTCGGCGGTGAATTGCCGAAATTGACAAAGGCATTGCTTGCTATTTCCAGTTCACTTACCCATTTCTGGTACATTTATCTCGCTGGTGTGGGCCTTATAGTTTACGGCTTCATACTCTGGAAGAACTCCGAGAAGGGTTCTGAGACCTGGTCGAAGATCATGCTCAAGATGCCTGTCGTCGGTAAAGCAACGAGAATGAATGCTTCAGCCAGATTCACCAGAACAGTATCCACGCTTCTTAAGTCGGGTATTTCTGTACTCCAGGCAGTTGAGATTACAGAGAAATCACTCGACAACGTTATACTTCAGAAGAAGCTTGCTCAGGCTCGTATCGAGATCAGAAAGGGTACATCTCTTTCAAGATCTATCAGAGATATCACTGAGTTCCCTCCGATGATCTATGCAATGGTTTCCATCGGTGAGGAGTCAGGTACTTTGGATACGATTTTGCAGAAAGCTGCTGACTACTTTGAAGATGAGGCTGACGCAGCTACAGCAAAGATGGTTTCCGCTTTGGAGCCTGTCATGATCATCATCATGGCTGTCATCGTCGGCGTAGTTGTAGGCGGTATCGCAATGCCTATCTTCACAATGGCTCAGTGGATTATCTAATTCCCGCAAGGTTTTGAAAGGAGAAAATAAATGGATTTTTCATTAGGAAGAGGATCAAATGAACTGGTAATCGATTGCTCCAGCTCAGATCTTAAAATCGCTGTCGGGAATTACAATCCCAAGACAGGAAATATTTCAATCGAAAAGATGGGCGTTGTTTCTTTGGAAGGTGACGCTATCAACGATGGTGCTGTTGCAGATTCCTTCGGTATCGTAATGGCATTGAAGCATGCTCTTGCAAGACTCGACATCAGAATGAAGAGTGCCATCATCACAACAGAGGGTGCTTTCGTTCACAGCAGAGATCTTGAACTCCCTGTTGTTAAGGAAGATCAGCTTAAGGACATGGTTAAATACGAAATCTTAGGTCAGGGTTCCAACAGAGATATGTCAATCGATTATCTCGTTTACGGAACAACAAAGGACGCTGAGACAAATGCAGATAAGCTCCAGGTTAGAGCTACTGCTATTCCTACTGATGTCATTAAGGATTATCGTGAATTCCTTAAGAACATGGATCTCAATCCTGTATCTCTTGATGTTAACCCTAACGCTGTTAGAAAGCTTTTCGAGCAGGGTATCATCAATGGTAACGTTAACATCAAGCAGGCAACGATCCTCTTGATCGAGCTTTCCAGCAAGACAACAACAGTTACAGTTCTTGATAAGGGCTTCCCGGTTCTTTCAAGAAGACTCCAGTTCGGCCACGGAAATATCAGACAGGTTGCTGATTCCGTTAAGAAGCTTCAGAGTGGTAACCAGCAGTCTTCTTTGGCTAGAAGACTTAATATCACAACATCGGAAGCTGAGTCCAGCGTACCGATCGAGGATATTGATGTTTGGAACGAGACTGTTGCAGAGACACCTGCTCTTCAGAGTGCTGTTAATGCATACTTCAAGAGCCTTGTTGATGCAGTCTCCCGTACAGCTCAGTTCTCCATTGCCAAGTATCACATTGATGCTATCAGCACTTGCTTCCTCTATGGTTCAGGTGCCGGCTATAAAAAGATTGATAAAGAACTTGCGCGTCAGCTTGGAACGCAGGTCGAGGTCCTCAAGGCTCTTAGCACTGTAAATGGTCCTAAGGATTTTGTTCTCGGTCAGTTCATAAATTGTTGTGGCGCTTTGATTCGTCACGATTAAGGAGGGGCACACTTTATGGCTAAAAATAGTGGAGTTAGCAAAAAGTTATTAGCAAAGAAGGATATGAACTTCTTTGCTGAGTTTACGGCTAATGCCGCAAAGGCTGCGAGAATGTTGGGATATGCTGTTGCTGCAGGTATCTTGGTCGTTTTCGTAGTACTTGCATTCGTAGTTGCATTCTTTATTAGAAATACTCTTATTAAGAATGAAATCAGAAATATGGAGAATCTCCTTGCAAGTCCTGAATATGCTACCCTCGAGCAGGAGTACGCTTTATTGAAGGAAAAGCTCAATGAGATGACAAACTACAACTACGCTCTTACACAGATGCGTAAGACTGTAGACCAGATCGATCCTGCACCTACAGAACTTCCTGAAGTCCTCGCTCAGTGCATTCCCAGTGATTCCTACATCACATCTTATGCTATCTCAAGCTCAAGCTTAGACTTTACAGGATATACATTTACTTATTACAGCCCTGTTGAAATGGTCTATCTGTTGAATCAGAAGAATGTTTTCACATCCAGACCGACAATCTCAACAGCTCGTGTAACACAGGAATCTAAGGGTGAAACAACTGATCCTGTAACCAAGAAGACCTCAATCGATCTCTTAAACAACTACTATGAATTCACAGTATCCGGTGTATTGGTAAGCAATGTTCATATCTCCATTACACGTTATGAGGATGTTGAAGGTTCTTCAAAGACATTGGGCGGTATTGAGAGCATGACAGAGAAGGCTGGCAATTCTTACACGATCAAGCCTGTTGCATCTTATACATATGCCGGAGTAACATATCAGCTCACAAAGATCTTCGTTGATGATGTAATGGTAGAAGAAGGCAGCTTCAATGCCATTAAGACAGCTGATGAGTACACTGATGTAGCTCGCAAGAACACAGAGATCAAATTGTTCTACGCACCTGTTGTTGCGGATGCTCAGGGCTAATTGGGAAGGAGGAAACAAGAATGAATAATCTTACAGCTAGAGAAAAAGGCTTTATGTATGTTATTACGTTGTTGATTATCGTTGTTCTCGGATACTTCTTCGGCGTTAGAACACTCAACAACAAATATGAGGAATATAAGCAGCAGTTAGCAGCTTTGGAACAGAGAAAGGCATATCTTGACCAGATCAGAGCCAACAACGCTCTCATGGATGCAGAGATCAAGTTGCTCAAGGAAGAATGCGAGAAGTTAGAGCTCTCTTTCATTGATAAGATCGAGACTGAAACAATCGAGCAGTATGTCCTTAACACATTTGAAAAAGCTGGCTGCCCTTATTTGACAGATGTCAGCGCAACAGATGCCGGAATGCCTGCTGTTACATATCCTGACGGATCAGCTTCACCTGATGGACTTGTTTGTCTCCAGGTTATAGTAACTTATGTAACTACAGACGGATATACACCTGCACAGTACAACCGTAAGCCTGACTTAACTGTCGGCGCTGAAACTCCTGCATCTCAAACTGCAATGGATATTAAGAATCAGTTTGGTAAGAAGGCTGAGGATGGTTCGTATGACTTTACCCAGAGAAAGGGTTATGATGAATTCCTTAAGGCAGTTAAGGCAATCAACGCAGAGAATCCTGACTGCATCAAAGTAAACAGCGTTACTGCAACAGATGCTGACGGCTACATGATCCTTACAGCTCAGATCAACTTCTATGGCACAAGCCTTAGAAACAGACTTTCTGTTGATGACAGCAAGGCACCTTATACATACTGGTCAGGCAATACTACAATCGATACTAAGGGTGGCTTCATCGGATTCCCTTATGTATGTGATAACGAGAACAGCTTGTGGTATGGCGTTGAGAATCTTAATGCTAATGCAGTAAGTGATAAGCCGTTCGCTTCTTACTATGCTAACTACCTGTTCAAGCAGAACTACGGCAAGGCTGGCGGCAACATGAAGAAGATGCTCAACTTTGGTGTAAAGCCTGCTGAAGATGCTGAGAACAAGGACGCAAAAAAGGCAGCTTAAGACACAATTCAGATTAATTGTGACAAAAATTTGAAAAAGTTTGAAAAAAGTGTTGCAATTTGAATCTGAGCATGTATAATAAGGCTACAAACTCAAAAACTTACAGGAGGAATCTAAAATGAAGAAGATTCAGAAGTCAAAGAAGGGTTTCACCCTCGTAGAAATGGTACTCGTTATT